>VFSW01013340.1_pt1 | contig 11428 bp, 16 predicted proteins | sample 5358111 | NCBI WGS metagenome assembly VFSW01 (sample SAMN11554181, study PRJNA540505) | mine drainage metagenome | isolation source: sediment from site ElyBrook_90M | place: USA: Ely Copper Mine, Vershire, VT | collected 2017 | reverse complement strand
CCGATTTGTAGGCGGGATGCATTGGGTCGTACCAATAGAGGACCTTGCGAGTGTTTGCGGAGGGGCCGTTAGACATTCCAGGCATATTGGCCATGTCAGAAGAGGGTGGGTTATTCCCCTGTCCTGCGGGTGACGCCGTCTGTTCCGCATATTGCGGCAGAAGATCCATGCCATCCGGAGCTTTTCCGGGCTTGTTGTAATGATGTTGCGGATTCATGGCGTCGTACCAGTAAAGGACCTTCCGTTGTCCATTCGCACTGGCGTCGGTACTGTTCTTTCCGCTCGCCGAATTGAACCAATGGTGAGTAGCTCCCGCAAAGACAACTCCCAGCGCTGCGACCAGCAAAGCTACAGTGACGATTTTCTTCGGAGACCATTTCATGGCTCTAAGCTCCTATTCTTTCCGGTGAGAGACCGGCATGGTTTAAAGCCACGCGCGTCAAATCCAGATGCTCGATCGGGTGTGCAACAGAACGAAATGCGGAGACAGGACTAGCCGCCAGGGAATCCGTGGACTTCGGGAAGACACCGGCCTCCGCGATGGGGTTAGCCTTGCGAAAGAATGTCAAAACGTCATTCACAGTGTCCTGAATCCGGTCGTTCGGTTTGTGCAATTTGCGTGTTGCGTGGGAGGCTAACCGGCACAGTTGATAACGATTCGGAACCTGGACGTAAGCCCCAAAGACTAGATCTGAGCGCATGGTCACTTTTCCTCCTTCGCAGGCTGTGCGAGTGGGGCAAGAGAACTCGTATCCGGAGGACCGGAGATACCGGTACTCGTCAAGCTTTCCATACGGGCGATGGCAGTCTGGTAATCGGCGAGCTGCCGGTAGTAGTCGGTCTCGTAATCGAGCAGCGTGGTGAAGTTTGCGATCAGCGAGAGGAAATCGACGTTTCCAACCTGATAGGCGGCCATCGAAGATTCGAGAGCCAGCGACGACTGGGGAACAACGCCTTTGGAATAGAGACTCAGCAACCGTTCCGATGCCTGGGCTGCGAGATACTGCTGCTTCAGTTCAAACCGGACTTCATTCAGGCGGTTGTCGCGTATCTTTTCGGCGCTGATCAAATTTTCACTTGCTTCTGCGACACCCTGACGCTGTTTCGTCCTGTAGAAGACGGGAATATTGACGCTAAAGGTTACACCGTTCATGTCCGGCTGCGCCGTGCGCTGCTGGTACATGTAGCCGACGCCGAGATCGGGCCTGTATTGCTTCTGCGCCAGGGCCACACCAAGGCGGCCGCGTTCCACCATCCTTTGATTGCGCAGGACAGCAGTGTCATTCGCGGAAGCAAGCGCGTACAACTCATCGAGCGAGTACCGGATCGTCGCAGGCTCCACATTGGCGGCCGGCGGAAGCGGAGATTCCGGAGAGCGCACCAGGTATGCGTTGATCCGTGCCTGTGCCGTCGACCGTTGTTGTTCAAGCACCGTCAGTTTCTCAATCAGCAGCGAGATCTCTATTTGCGACCGCAGCACATCCTGCTGCATAGCCTTCCCGACCCGGTAACGCGCTTCGGCAATCTTCGACAGTTTTTCGAGCAATTCCTTATTCTGGCTCGTAGTCCGAATGGCTTGGTCGAAGTAGAAATAGTCGTAGTACGCTGCCTTTACTTCCGCAGCGATTCTGCGCCGGACCGCCTCGTAATCGGCCTCTGCGGCATCCGCCTCTTTGCTTGCAATCTGACCACTCAGCTTCAATTTGCCCGGATACGGAAATTGTTCCGAGACCGTGACGCCGCGGTAGCTGGACGGATCGCCGGATTGCGTGCTGAACGGCGCAATATTGCCTGCCCAGCCGACGGAGACTACCGGATCGGGCAGTGTTTTAACTTGGGGTACTCGCCGTTGCAATCCATTGACCGCGTGCAGCGCGCTTTTGACCTCTGGGTTCTTCTCCAGCGCCTCCCGGATGACATCATCGAGCAGGAGAACCTGCTGGGCATTCGATTGACCGGCCGCCGAAGTCTGCGATGAAAGTGCCGGAGTCTGGGCGCCTTCTTGAGGCCATAGGCTAAATGGCAAGAGCAAAAACCCTCCCAGCCAGAGTCCGGCTCGACGTGTGAAGAAACTATTCATCTCCAACTCCCTGCTCTTGGCTGTCCGAGCTCTTCGGAGCATGAGTATCCGGTTTTTCACCTGACTCGGCCGCGCTGTGTGTGTCAAGCGCATCAACCATGCGGTAGAACAAGGACTGCGATAGGGGCTCTTTTAGGTCGAAGGTATAAGTGTCGCGGTATCCGAACACGAACAGGTGGTAAGGATCGGGATCGGATAAAGTTTGGAGGTCAGCCCAACGCCAACTGCGGCTGTCGCCGGCAACATCAGTCACATAATCGATGCCGCCATCGCGAATCCGTAGAGTGCCATTCGTGCCGCCTCGAACGGTCCGATGGTGAGCGGGGATCACGATCCCTTGCGCCGCCGGATCGGGAACGGCGTTCTGAGAAGGCCGTCGAACTTCCCTGGCCAGTTCAGCCGCGACCTGTGAAGGGACAGTCTCGGCCAGATCGAACCTGTACCGCTCGATTCCAGGCATGTGACGCTTTCGATTCTGGTAGGTTTCGATATTCAGGCTGTGAGGCGAGAGAAGGAATGACTGCACTTCCAGGTAAGACAGTTTTATCGTGCGTCCCTTCCCAGACCGGAACTCGATTCCTTCAGCGCCGATCGTCAAGTCGCCCTTTTCTCTCCCAACAACGTGATGCAGCCTTGCGGGTGACTGCCAGGACACCGGCCCCATGTCCGGGCCCGCCTGCTTGGCGTCTTGTGCGGTCTCCGCACCCGCCGCCGGCAGGTAAGGCGATAAACTGGCGGCAAGTACAAGGACAGGCCACACGCGCCACTTCAAATGCTTTCGATTCATGACAGATCCATCTCCTGGAACTCAGGTTGAAACCCAATCAGGGTCATTCTCCACTGATTCAAAGCGTCGAAGCCTTCCCTTGAGGAACAGGACGACGAGCAACGAGATCAGCAGCACATGCTAAAGAAATTCGGCTGCGAGCGAAGTTCAGATTTGGAAAATGCAAAGAACAGACTGCGAGTATCTGCGCGATTCCCGGTCGGGCGGAATGTAGTCATCTTCTGCCCGAAACTCCACGACGGGTACGAAACTGGCGAGCGCATTGCCGACGAGCGCCATTTCACGAGATTCTCGCTGAGCAGGCGCAATCGGCATCGAAGCCGGCGTTTTTGGCGACACCTGGCAGCCGCATTGCGTGGAACTGACGGATTTGATCCGAAGCTGAGCGCTGCTTTTTTCCTTCGCCGCCATCATGGGGCACGCAGCTTTGCAGCACATGGAAGGCTTCGCATGTTCCTGGCAGGGGATCGCCGCAAACAGAGGTACCGCTCCGAGAGTGATGAGGAGCAGAGCCGTCACGACTTTGGAGAAAAATCTCATGCCAGTGTAGTGAGAGTATTCCATTCTTTCCGTTCCGATTTGTGATCTGGATCACAAGATCAAGCCATTGCCGTCCAGGCTTTTGCCTGCCGTCGTTCAAGTACAGACGCCGAAGAGTACACGGGCCACGCGCTGAGAGTTTGGACAATCCACCGCATCACATGGTCGGTTGGTTGCGTGGTGCCAGTTGCTCCGTTGGCGTGGCCCGCGACGCCTTTTTGGCGCTGCTACCCTTTCACACCCATCTCATCTGCAATCCTTTGCTGCTCATACTGTTCGGTTGCGATCGCCTTCATCGCTCTTTGTAGACCCTTGGTAAGAAGCGCTCCATTCGGGGTTTCTCCAGAAGCTCGCGTGATTTCAGCGAAAGCCTCGGCTAGCGCGTGACTGGCTTCGCCGAGTCTCTTTACGTGCTTTTTGAGTGCAGATCGCTGCGATGTCGAGAGACCTGCAGCAAATTCATTGTTGGACATGTTGTTATCTTCGAACTGCGCCTTAAGCGCTTCGAGTTCATTCGTGACGTCGCTGGGTTTTCCAGTTTCTGACATGTGGCTGAGGTCAATAAGTCGCGCGCTCAATGCGGCCGTGCTTTCGATCCAGGAACGGACCTGAGCCGATTGTGCCGCGGTGGCCTGGAGGGCGATAGCCTTTTGAAAGTCACTGGTGCCGGGGTTGCTGGTGGGAATGGACCCGCCACCGCCTGCAGACCCGCCGCCATGCTGGTGTTGGGCTATCATCGGCTGCGCGGCCATGACAAGGGCGGCTCCAGCTATCAGTAGTACATGCAGTTTATTCATTGCGCTTTCCTTGTTCTCCTTTGAGATCCCTGGTACTGCAATTACGAGTTTTCGAATCATTGCCAGCCGTCATGCCGGCGCGGAGGAATTCCATACTCAAAAAGACGATGTTCAGACCAAAAGCCATTTGCTGTCCCGTGATCTTCTCCCGAGATCTCGTCATCGAGATCGTGCGGTTTGGCGGCCAGCGCTCGAAGCGCCTTCATCCACAAGGCATAAAAACCTGACACTCGCTTCCCACTTGCCATCTCTGTCATCTCCATGCCGCCTGGCCATTGCCGAACTCGTGTCGATCATGCGCTCTCTCGCTCATTCCAAGCTCGAGCATGACCCTGCGCATCTGCCGGTTCAGCTCCTGTCCGAGTGCGCGGATCCCGAGCGACGCTTCCACTTTAAGTGAAGGCTGATTGAGAACCGAAACGGTTGTGACATTGCCCTTCTGATAGACCGCCAGATTGAACGGAACCATCAGTCCTCCGTTCGGATTGCTGAGCAGCGCCTGATAGGCGGAGAACGGATGCCACACAATCAGAATTGTGTACTGCGAAGCGGTTAACCCAATGGCGCTGTCCAGCTCGCGATTGAGGTCCAGTTCCCGAAGAATGCGAAAGTCATGGCGGGGCAGCTCGACGCGCAACGACTCGAGAGTGCGTTCAAAGCCAGTATCCGTTTGGACGGCAATGACGTTTTCCGGCGGTGCGATGATGGTCATTCGGCTGCCCCTCGCCGCTTATAGAAGCAAGTGGGATGCCAAATCGGCGTTATCGCTGAAAGGGGCACAAATCAGGCGGCTCCGGTGCGCAATCTACGCTCCTGGGCGAGCTTTAGCGCGTGCTTGAGGCATCGCCTTTCTACTGCATGAGACGCGAACACTCACGAAACAACGGGTTGGATTGCCTCATTTCGTCCACTACTTGGCGCATTTGGCACAGACGGCAACGCACAATCGGTCATCGAAACGCTTGGAACATTCGGGTGTGCCGGTGAAGTCACATGAGACGGAGCCATAGTGGCGAAACAACTCGTTCCACCTCTGAATCATCGGGAGGCTCCGGCAAATGCAAACACTTGCATCGCCTGCAGGCTAGGGGAAATCGTTTGTCACTCTCGCGGGATGGGCGTCTTTGCGTTCGATTCGACGTTGACTCCATGGCCTATTCCTATGGAATTCTTGCGCGAAGTTGCTGTTGGCCCCTAAATTGCATTCTCTAGTGAGGTGACTACCTGGGATCAAAGGCAAAGCATTCTCGATTCACGAGATCCAGTTCTAAAGAGGAGATTGTCACTTAACTCCCTTGGAGGATAACGATGAAACCCGAGCAGAAGGTGAAGTCAATCTGCCCCAACGCGATCGCATTGTTGGGCATGAGAAACCGCTGGATAGTGTGGGAGGACGCAAGATTGAGTCGACACTTATCCCACACAGTCAAAAGGACCGAATCGGCTGCCTATGCGCAAGCGTGGCGCGAGATTCAAACAGATCCGGAACTGTATATAAGACTTCTCAGTTCCAGAGGGCGAATGAAGAGCCGAGTCTGGAAGGTTCGTTCCCTGATGATCGCGGCGGTCTCCAGCATCGAACGGCTGCTGCACGCTGCATCAAGTGTCTGGCGTCAACTACTATTTCCGGTAGTAATGATTGTCGCCCGTCACGCGACGGAGCTCGGCGAAGAACTGGGGAGAGGTGGTGACGCCTTTTCGCATTGGCTTCCCGAGATGCGTGAAGTACAAATAACCGTCCTCATCTTCGGGCAGTTCGCCGACGTATACGAAATGCGTGCCCCGATATCTCGTCAGTGCACTAATTGGCATATCGCTGTTTGGCGGCGGCCAGCAGAGGAGTAATGTGCGATGGGGATGAAGATCAATCGCGGAGTCATCTCCTTGCAATACTTCCGTCCAGCATGTCGCCCGCGCGTGGAAATAATTCTCCCCGGCACCGGGCTCACCTGGTGGATTTCGGTCGTAACAGAGCACATCGACGCCCTGCGCCCTTAAAAGAGAAGCCCAGTAGCCTGTACCGGCGGCCATTTCAACAATCGGGGCAAAAGAGGCAATGGCGTTGAGGGCAGAACGAGTGGGAATCGCGTGGGCGTACTTCTGGATATAAGATTTTCGGAATGAAAAGACTTTCGCAACCGTGTTAAAGTCCCGCGCACGGTCAGCGGCGAGCAGCATCTCCTGACGCTCACGTTGGGCATCGATTTGTTTTGTCCACTCTTGTAAATATCGATTTTCCTTGTCGAAGGTGACCCCGGACTTCGTCGTCATCTCACACCTGTGCGCATGTTGCGCAGGCAATCCCATTGGCATGCGGCCGGAATAGTGGAGGTCGTCCCGAGCCATCTTCATTTAAGGTGTGGTCCCCCTGCGCAAGACTTCTCGGGGCTGCAAATGAGTCGTGGGGATCGATGCGCTGGTGTCCCGGCAGGTTCTCTTCGATCACGTCAGGCACAAATATTTAGGAGGCCATTTCCTCTAGCCGTTCCTGCCGCAAAAGCGTAATCTCCCCGCGTTTTACCGCGATAACCCCGTCTCGGCGCAATTGCATCATCGAGCGGGATACGGACTCCCGGGTGGTGCGAACCATTTCGGCGATTTCTGTATGGGTGAGCAATAGAGGGAACGTCGAACGTGGCCTTCCATCGTGCATCGCTTGCTGTAGTTTCAACAGGACTGTTGCGACTCGACCGGCAACCGAATTCGAAAGTGCTGCCTCACAGGCCGCCGAGATTTCAGATTGGTGCTGCCGCGCTAATGACTCGGTGATGCAATGGCTGGCGCGTCCGTTTTCAGCAATTGTTCTCAGTACATCTGCGCCCGGCAAGACCCTTAAGAGGCATGGTCCGACAGACTCCGCGGTGACCTCATACGGAAGATTCACGATTACTGCGCTCAAGCCAAGGACATCTCCCGGTGAGGCCAGTCTCACAATGACATTGTTCCCCGTCTTCGAGCTTATTGAAAGTTTGATACTGCCTTTGCAAACTACAAATACATTCTCTGGATAGTCTCCCCTCCGAAACAGTACTACCTCGCGCTTGCAATCCACATGGAAGCCTACCTTGCAGTCGCGGGGGATCACCTCGGCGCAAGCTACACAGGGCCCATCCTGAGAGAGCGCCTTCCGGATGGAGATCCGTTTGGCTAATGTGAGTTTGGAGATGTTATGCATGATGATCTTCTATCCGTTCTTGCGAGTTCGATGGAGTTTGGCTGACCGGAATGCCATTGAGCTCCCTCCAGCCAAGCAGCCGGAACGGGATCTCCCACCCTGTATCGATAACCGCGCATGACTTATCGATATCGTCACGAGTGGACCTAAGTAAAGTCGGAATACCATATTCTTCTCCGCGCCGATGCTCGTTGCTGATCACCTGCGCTTTCTCCGCTTATGCCTAGGTCCATCCCGTACCACTTAACGGTTACTTCAACGTGAGCAAATACGCCACAAGGTTGTCGAGGTCCTTGGCAGGGACTTCCATTGCTGGCATCTTGCTCCCTGAAGATGGCGAGATTATTTGTTTCCTCAGTTCCTCCGCAGTCTTCTTGCTTCCAACCCCATCCAGTGCGGCACTGGTATTCCCCACGCCGGCCACCGAATGACATGCCGAGCAGCCGTACGATTCAAACAGCTGCTTCCCAATTGCCTCAGGAGTGCCACCCGAGCTTGCGCTGACGGATTCGCGCGCGGCAGCTTTGCGATGCGATTCGTCGTACCTCAGAAACGTAAGAATCTGATCGGCGTCATGATCGTTGAATTGCGCGCTCGCCATAGCTTGCATCCGCTTCACTTCAGTTGTCCACTGTGTGTCAGACAAACTGGGCTTGAGGCTCGTATCAAGTCCGTGACATTCATTGCATTTTGCCTGGAACACGCGAAAGTCCTTATGGATTTCGGGAGGGAGGCTGGCTGTGTTGATTTTTATGGTGTCTCGGTTCTGTGTGAATTGTCCATGAGCCGCGCCCGTGCCGGTCGACAACACGATTGCAAGAGAGAACACCCCAGAAAGAATGCGAATTGATAATTGCGTTTTCATTGTCGGTAGCTCCCTCAGAAGTTGAATGCGATGTCAGCTTGAAATAGTCTGTCGGTGCCCTTGACAGCAGCGACAGGATCCCTGCCCGACTGGTAGCCATAGGCGATCCGGCCAATAATATTTCCAGAAGGTGTAAGAGTCTTGCTTCCACCTATCGTCCAATCATGATTGGATTGGAGTCCCACTCCGCTGGCGCCCGTGATCTTTTGGTGCAGAAGGTCATAGCGGCCCGAAATGGCCAGACCCTGCACAATGTAATAGTCGATCGCCGCGTAGGAGTCGTTCCCGAGGAAGGCGGCGGAAGATCCGTCCGGCGCCACCCAACCATCACGGCTGTGCATCCAGCCACCGAGAAAGTCGACCTTGGAACGAAGCTTGTAATTTCCGAACACCCCCTGCCGTCTAATCACCGGGTGAAACGTGAAAGAGTTCCCAGTCAGATCAGTCTGTTGGTTGTCCTTCTTGCCATAATAGTCAACAAAGGTCACTCCACTCTCCGGGGCATACCAGTAGTCGATATCAGCCCAGAACGACTTTGAATTCCTCGCCGATGGTCCGAGGATCTCGCTCCCGTCCGCGTTATCCCCGTTCGTCACCTTTGCCGACGCAGCGAAGACATGCTTGTATTTGTCTGAAATGTGGGTATAGCCGGCACTTATGCCAACGGGCGATTGATCAAAAATGAAGTTCGTAGGACTCATGGTTTCAAATAGCAGCGGGGCGCTCGGAAGTAAGCTGTAGATTTGTGCAGCGCGGGTTCCTTGTGCCACCTGCAAATGTTCGCGACCTCCCACGACGTACCAACTGCTTCTAGCTGTCCCGCCACCATATCCAATGCAAGCATTCGATAGGTCGGGATTGGTTGCACCTCCACTGACGATGTCGAACTCGGCATGGTAAAAGAAGGCCGTGTCGGGGACCCAACCTGCAAAATATGCGTTCCAGCTACCCACCTGAAAAGCAGAGGTGGATGCAGGAGCCTGACCTTCCTGAGTGGTGCGTTCCGCGGAGTAGCTAAAATCGGTCACGGCAAATGAGGCATTGTTGGTGAGATCCCACTTACTCCTGTCGAGGATTGCAGATAGCCTGGGTGAAACTTCTCCTTTTGAGAGAGCGGGAGGAAGATGATAACCGAGCCGTTGAAAAAGCATGCCCTGCTCGTTGAGTACCGGCACGATTGTGTGGCACGCAGAGCACTTGAGGTTATACCGTCGAGAAAACTGCGGGAGTGCCTCCGATCGATTCGGGAATAGCAGAAGAAGAACAAAACCAACTGCCAGCAATAGAGAGATACGTCGATTCTTAGAAATCACAATGGGCTCCTTGTCCGCTCTCAGGCGGGAGTGGAGGTGTGCCATCCGGAGGGCAAATGCTCGTGTTCGTGTTTTGCGATCTAAACGGTAATTACTGGACCACCGGATACCGAATGAGCTCCGGCGCTTCCCCATAGGCATCGTTGAGCAATCTCACGAACGCCTGAATCAGGAACCGGATACAGATCGCTAAGATTTAGCTGAGGATTTGAGGATGGGATCTAGATAAGGAAAATACAGAGCGATGCTCGCGGAGGATGAACAATATGGTCACCGCTCGTTGTCACATTTGGAGCCCTTGTATTTGCGAGCCAAGGCTGCGGATTAATGATGTCGTTGCGGCGCGCTTCCGGGTTCGGCGATTTCTTCGTCGTTCCTTGAATCGCTACAGGGGTGTCGTGTGTCACGCACACCTTGCGGCATGGCGGCGCGGCAGTCTCGATGACGTTTGTGGTTTGGGCTTTCCCCATGTGTGCTTTCGCCATCATCGGGCAGGTCGGCCCACAACACCCCGCTGACAGCGCGGCATCACAATAAGGTATCGATGCAAGTAGCGGCATCGCTCCTATCGCGAACACAACCACGCTGGCAACGAACTTGGTGATGTAGCTCATATCTGACCCCTCATGATGAGGTAGCTGCGGTGCGTGGGGCTGTGATGCTGATCACGCATGCTCCAGTCCTTTGCACCGGGGAGATTCTTCCGCTGAGGGCAAGCGTTCAATGGACCTTATACGTAACCACCGGAATCGCAAACGGACACAAACGAATACCCTAGTTAGAGTGGCTGAGCGCTAACGCTACTGTTGTGATCCATATCGCACGGCTGTCGCCTCTTCCAGTTCCTCATGGATTTCGTGCACCTTCCCTGATTCAGGTCATTCGCAGCGTGCGACACGTCACTCCTTACCTGTGTGCCGGGCATAGGACAGGTCGTACTGCGTGGACCGTAGAGACTGATCGATCGAGGATTGATCTGGACCTAAGCCCATTTGTTTCTCCATCTTCCTGTGTTCGGAACGCCATTTGTCGGCCACTCGCTTGAGTCCGTTGACATCCCACGAGATTCCCGACGAATCCGGTCCCGGCTCAGCTTTCAGCAGGTCATGATCGAACTCCGACATCCTTACACTCAGTTCCGCCTGCAAGTGCTCCAACTTCCGCAGCGGTTGCTCCAATCTTTGTTCCTGGGCTTCGCTCAACCCCTTCAGAAACTCCTGGTGAACAGCCGCGAGATTGGAGAGAGCCAGTCTGAGTTCATCTCTGTAATCTGACAGAATGACCAGGTCGTTCGTGCTGTAGCCCAACCGGCCGCGACCCCAGGGTCTTCCCATTGCCTGCATTTCGCTCGCGTGAATGCGAACCTGCTCCGTGGCCTTCATGCATTTCGCAAGTGCCACACGCTGGTCGTTCGTAGATGCTGCGAGATCATTCGGAGCAATCACTGCTGGCTTGGCCGTGGTTTGCTTAGCTGCGTTGAGGCGTGCTTCTTCGGTCGGGGACGGGCGTCCGTACTTAGCGCGATACCACCCTTCGAACCATGGATTGGCGGGCGCTGCAGCTTCAACGAACGTCGCCTTGCGATCAGTCGCGTTCTTTTCTTGCGTGGTCTGTGCAACCATCAAGGTCGTGGTGCCGATTGCGAGGACGCCGGTGATCAGAATGCTTCTGGTGAACGGTCTCATGTCAAATCTCCTCAGTTCACTTCACCCTCGCTTATTGCACGTGTCATGCCACGATTCCCGTCTTTTGCTCCTCGTCTGGAACTACTTCATCTCATAGGGGTTCCACAGCCCTGCTCGCTGAGCCAGATGGCGCGGCTCGCCGATCGTTGCCTCATTTGCGGCAGCGACTGCCGGAATTCGGCCACG
>VFSW01013339.1_pt1 | contig 11428 bp, 9 predicted proteins | sample 5358111 | NCBI WGS metagenome assembly VFSW01 (sample SAMN11554181, study PRJNA540505) | mine drainage metagenome | isolation source: sediment from site ElyBrook_90M | place: USA: Ely Copper Mine, Vershire, VT | collected 2017 | reverse complement strand
CCCCCGGCCCCTTCCGCCACGCTGCTTCCGGCCGCGCCCCCGCCCGTGGCTCCCGCCGCCCCGCCCGATCGAGCGCCGCGGGGGGCGCGCCTCCGGGACCGAGGGAGCGTCTACCGCGACGAGGTCCGGGTCGACCGCTGGTCCACCTCGGGCGCGGTCAAGGTCACCGGCGACGTCGACGTGCGCGCTTCCGACGTCCGCGGAACGACGTCGATCGGGGGAGGGATCTCCGCCGAGGAGTTCCGGGCCCGCGGGCTGCTCGAAGTCGACGGCGCCGTCGTGGTCCGCGGGCTCCTCTCCGTGCGCGGCACGGCCCGCTTCGCCTCCCCGGTGCATGCGGGGGAGGTCGAGATCGACGGCGGCGCCCGATGTTTGGCCCCGATCGCGGTCGATCGCACGCTCTCCGTCCGCGGAACCCTCCACGGGCCGTCCGTCGCGGCCACCGTCTTCGTCGTCGACGGAGCGGCGAACGTCTCGGGCGAGGTCGTCGCGCGCAAGGTCGACGCCGCGTTCCGGGAGGGCTCGCACCTCGGCGTGATCCGGGCCCTCGAGGTACGGGTCCGCGGACGGCGGCCGAATCTCGTCGACCGGGCCCTCTTCCACTCTTCCGCCGCCCGGGTCGAACGCATCGAGGCGGGTCGGGTCGAGCTCGAAGAGGTCACGGTGCGGTTCGTGCGCGCTCCCGAGATCGTCCTGGGACGTGCCGCCCATGTGGACGAGGTGGAGGGAACGGTCGTTCGGCGTCATCCGTCAAGTTCCATCGGGCCCGAGTCGAAGAGCCCGCCGCCGTACGGGCTCCGGCGCTGAGCCCGCGGTCCCGGTCCGGGACGGTTTTATCTCCCCCGGTGGGGTCGTCCGCCCATGGCGGTGGATTCCGAGCACGTCGGGGCGCCCGCCCCGGTCGCGATCCACGAGCGGGTCCTCGCCTACTGGGAGCGGACCGGGGTGCCGTCCGCCGTCGTCGAGGGCTCCCCCGTAGGGCCGACGTTCCGCTTCACCGAGGGCCCCCCGACGGCGAATGGGGCGCCGCACATCGGCCACCTGATCTCGCGGATCCTCAAGGACACCGAGCTGCGCTACCGCCGGATGCGCGGGGAGCGGATCGTGAGCAGTATGGCCGGCTGGGACTGCCACGGACTGCCGGTCGAGCTCGAGGTCGAGAAACGCCACGGCCTGAAGTCGAAGAAGGAGATCGAGGCGTTCGGCGTCGAGCGGTTCTGCGACGAATGCCGCCACTCCGTCCTCGAGGTCGCCTCCGTCTGGCGCGAAATGAGCCGCCGACTCGGCTACTGGCTCGACTACGATCACGCTTACCGCACGATGGACCCGCCGTTCATCGAGAGCGTCTGGTGGTCGCTCAAGACGCTGTTCGACCGGGGTCTGCTCGAGAAGGGTCACTACGTCCTTCCGTACTGTCCCCGCTGCGAGACGCCGCTCTCGTCCCACGAGGTCGCGCAAGGCTATCATGATACGACCGATCCCTCGGTCGTCGTCCGGTTCCCTCTCGAGGGAGCGGAGGGGCCGCCCCGCGACCTGCTCGTCTGGACGACCACACCGTGGACCCTTCCCGCGAACCTCCTGGTCGCCGCTCGCGCCGACCTCGAGTACTCGGTCGTGCGAACGGAGGCGGATCGGGAGGCCGTGCTCGCGTCGGTGGCCGTGCCCCGCTTCTTCCCCGCGGACACGGCCGTCGTCGAACGTCTCCGGGGGCGCGACCTCGCCGGCCGGACCTACTCCCCGCCGTTCGAGACTCCCGGACCGGGTCCGGGGCGCTACCGGGTCGTGCTGGACGACTCGGTGACGACCGACGACGGCACCGGCTTCGTCCATGTAGCACCGAGCTTCGGCCCGGACGATCAGCGCATCGGCGCGCGAGAGAAAGTGGGGGTCTTCGACCCACTCGACAGCCGGGGAGCGTTTACCGACCTCGTGCCGCTCGTCCGGGGCAAGTCGTTCAAGACCGCCGACCCGATCCTCCTCCAGGACCTCGCCGCGCGCGGGCTCCTCTTCGCCTCGGGGAGTTTGCGACATACCTACCCGTTCTGCTGGCGGTGCGACTCCGCCCTGCTCTACCGGGCGATCGACTCCTGGTTCGTCCGAACCTCGCGGGCGACCGACCGACTGGTCCGCTACAACGCGAGCGTGCACTGGGTCCCCGAGCATCTGCGCGACGGGCGGTTCGGGAACTTCCTGACGGAAGCGAAGGACTGGGCGCTCTCTCGCAACCGGTACTGGGGAACCCCGCTCCCGATCTGGCTCTGCGACCACGGACACGCGACCTGCGTGGGGAGCTTCGCCGAGCTTGCCGAGCGCCTCGGCGGCCCGCTGCCGACGCCGTTCGACCCGCACCGGGTCACCGTCGACCGCCTCGCGATCCGCTGCGCCACGTGCGGCGCGCCGGCGCGGCGGGAGCCGTACACGATCGACGGCTGGTACGACAGCGGTTCGGCGCCGTTCGCCCAGTTCCACTATCCGTTCGCGCCGGGGCCGTTCGACCCCGCGGGAGCCCTCGACTTCATCGCCGAGGGCCTCGACCAGACCCGCGGGTGGTTCTACTCGCTCCTCGTGATCGCGACCCTCGTCTTCGACCGACCGGCGTACCGCGCGTGCCTCACGAACGGCATGGTGCTGGACGAGAGCGGACGGAAGATGTCGAAGTCGAAAGGGAACGCGGTCGAGCCGCTCTCGCTCCTCGCTCGCTTCGGGGCCGACCCGGTCCGCTGGACGTTCCTTTCGGTGGACTTCACCGAACCGATGCGGATCGGCGAAGCGACCGTCCAGAAGACGGCGGCGCGCACCCTGGGCACGCTCGCGAACGTCGTCGCCTTCCATCTCGAGAACGCGCGGGCGGACCGACTCGCACCCGTGGCCGAACGCCCGTCGCCCGACCGACGGCTCGACCGCTGGCTTCTCTCGCGGCTCGAGGGAACGCGCGCCGACGTCGAGCGGTCCCTCGATTCGATCGACCTCAGCGCGGGCGCGACGGCGGTCCGGGCGTTCGTGGACGATCTCTCGACCTGGTACGTGCGGCGGTCGCGGAGCCGTTTCTGGGCCGACGTGGGCTCCCCGGACCGCCGCGCGGCCCATGCGACCCTCTCGTACGTCCTGCTCGGGCTCGCTCGGTCGATCGCGCCGCTCCTCCCGTTCACGGCGGAGTGGGTGCACCAGGAGGTCGGCGAGCTCGGCTACGAGGATGGCGCCGCTTCGGTCCATCGGACCCCCTGGCCCTCCTCCCTCGCGGCGCGGGAACCCGAGCTCGAGCAGGGGATGGCCGAGCTCCGCGCGCTCGTGGAGGTCGGGCGCGAACTCCGCCACCGGGCTGAGGTGAAGTCGCGCATCCCGCTCGCGGAGTTCGTCGTCTTTGGACCGCCCGCGTCGGCCCTCTCCCTCCTCGGCGAAGAGGGCGTAGCCCTGCTGGCCGAGGAACTCAACGTGAAGCGCGTCTCGCGCGCCGACGGGGACCAACGGGGCCGCTACCCGGACCGTGACTGGGTCGTCCGCGAAGAGGGCGGCGTCGCCCTCGCGGCGCTCCCCCGGAAGCCCACCGCCGAGCTTCTCGAGGAAGGCCTCGTGCGCGAGGTCGCCCGACGTCTGCAGCAGACGCGCAAGGATCTCGGCCTTCGCTACACCGAACCGGTCGCCGTGACCGTCGGGGCGCCGCCGGCGCTCCGGGCCGCGATCGAGCGGCGTCGGGCGACGCTCGCCCACGACCTGCTCGCCGACCCGTTCGACGTCGTCGAGGGGCCCCTGCGCGCGGAGGAGGGGGTCCGGAACTGGGAGCTCGACGGGATCAGTTTCTCGGCACGAGTGGTGCCCCGGTCGCGCTAGGCCGGTCGCGGGCGAGAACTCGCGTCTCACCGGGCGACCCCTCGTGGAAGACCTCCGCTTCGAACCGTCGGACCGTGACGCGCGGGTCACGCCAGGCGGTCGGCGGAAGCCCGGCCTTCGCGCAGGTCCCCTCGAGGAGCTCCTCGACCGACCACCCCTGTTCCACGGCCACCTGCGGCAGCAATAGACCGCTCGTTCCGAGCCCCTCCACGATCACGCCGTCCCGCCCCACCCGGATCGCGGTGACGACGTCGGCGGGGCGGGCTCCGGGGACGGCGACGGGGACCGTCAGGACCGAGACCTCGATCGCGAGGCGTCGGAGCTCTTCGGCCCGGACGGGGGGAAAGCGCGGGTCCTCGAGTGCGGCAGCGACCGCGGCCCGGGGAAGGGCCCGGCGGAGCGGGAGGGTCGGGAGCGGGTAGCCGATGCACCCCCGCAGGGCTCGCGTCGGGCGGCGCGTCAGCGTGACGAAGACCCCCCGGCGCTCCTCGAAGACCGGGGGCATCGGGTCGTCCGCGAACGGCGCGGCCGGGTCCTCGGCTGCGTGGGGGCCGAGCGCCCGCTCGATCGCGCGGCGCGGAAGGGCGAGCGCGAGGTGGCGCTCCTCGGGAGTGAGCACGACCGAGGAAAGCCGGCGGCCGCGGAAAGCCCCTTCGCCGTCCCCCGGGCGCACGTTTTATACACGCCCGACGGTCCCGCCCTCCCCATGCCGTTCCCCGAGGCGGTCGAGCGATTGCTCAACAAGAAGGTCTGCATGAACTGCTCGGCCCGGAACCCTCCGAAGGCGGTCCAGTGCCGACGCTGCGGCTACAAGGGCCTGCGGGTGAAGTCGCGCGAGCGCTCCGGGAAGACCCAGTAGGGATCCCCGTCCGGGTCATCGGGAGACGCCGGCCTCGGAGCCGCTCGCGAACGGGACCGGAGCGCCCTTGCGGGACTCCCGCGCGACCTCGAACCGCTTGCGGACGAGGAAGAGGAGGTTCCCGATCCCGTCCCGCCAGCTCGACAGCTTGGGGGGCCCCCAGCGCTCCCCGTAACGGATCGGCACCTCGACGAACCGAAGCCCCCGCAACATCACCTCGATCTTGAGCTCCTCGCTGAACGCCATCCCTTCCTGCGTCAGATGGACCCGCTCGAGCACTTCCCGCCGGAAGACCCAGAAGCCGCTCTGGCTGTCGGCGAGCACCCGACCGGGGACGTCCCGGAGGAAGCGGTGGTAGGCCAGCGAGACGAACGCGTTCAGAAGCCGGTTCCCGATCCGGTGCTCGGTCGTCATCGCCGTGCGATCGAGGTAGGCGATCCGGTTGCCGGTCAGGAAGTCGATCCTTTCCTCGAGCAGCCGGCGAACGAGCAGCGGCACCGTCTCGACCGGGTACGTCGCATCCCCGTCCGCCGTCGCGATCACATCGCCGCGCGCTGCCGCGAATCCGGTCAGGTAGGCTCGGCCGTACCCCGGGCGCGGCTCGACGATCACTCGCGCCCCTTCGGACGCGGCGATCGCGGCCGTCCCGTCCTTCGACGCCCCGTCGACGACCAGCACCTCCCAGTCGATCGGGTCGTCGCGGAAGACCGTGGCGTTCGCTTCCGCCGCCGCGGTCCGGAACAGGCGGACCACGTGCGCGATGGAGGCGGCTTCGTTGAGCGTCGGGACGACCAGGGAGGCGCGCATCGGGGAGAACAAATTGCCCGCCGACCGCTTAAACGCTCCTGCCCCTCCCGGTCGACACGACCGCGAACGCGCTCTCCCGCCGTCCCGCCCGTCGCTGGGGCAGCTTCCCCACCACCGCGGATGTGGGGATCTGGGCCCGCGGGGCGAGCCCGGCGGCGCTCTACGAGGCCCTCGGTCTCGGGCTCTACGCGCTCATGACCGATCTGAGGAGGGTGCGGCCGAGCGAGGAGCGAGCCGTGAGCGCCTCCGCGGAGGACGCTCCGTCCCTCGTGGTCGCCTACCTGACCGAGCTGCTCGTGCTCAAGGAGACCGAGGGATTCATCGGCCGTCGGATCCGGGTCCGGCCGATGGGAAGTCCGTCGACCGCGCTGCTCGCGAGCGTGTCGGGAGAGCGGTTCGACCCGACCCGACACCTCGCCCGGGTCGACGTGAAGGCGGTGACCTTCCACGAGCTCAAGTTCGAGCCGACCCGCGGCCGGGCCCGGGTCATCGTCGACATCTAGGCCCGCGCGGGTCCGCGGCGCTACGGCATCCGGTCGACGACCGCCCGGAGCGCCGCGCCGGGCGCCGGAAGCCGTCCCGCCTTCCCGAGGATCCGTTCGAGCGCGGCGACGGTGACGAGCAGGTCGGGCCAGTCGGCGATTCCCATGTGGCCGATCCGGAAGATCTTGCCCGCGAGCGCCCCCTGCCCTCCCTGGACGAGGACGTTGTACTCCCGTTCGAGCACCTTTCGTACGGCGGCGTCGCCCATCCCGTCCGGGTTCCGTACGGCGGTCACCGTATCGGAGGCGTAGCGACGGTCGGGGAACAGCGCGAGTCCGAGCGCGTCGACCGCCGAGCGGGTCGCCTCCGCGAGGCGGTGGGTCCGCTCGAGCCGGTGCTCGAGACCCTCCTCCCGCAAGAGCAGCAGCGCCTCGCGCAGCGCCAGGAACAGCGGAACGGCCGGGGTCCACGGCGTGTCGTTCTTCTCCAGGGAGGCGAGGTGGGCGGCGAGGTCGAGATAGAACGTCCCCGGGTGGAGCGCCGCGCGGGCCCGTTCCGAGAGGTGCACGAGCGCGAGGCCCGCCGGTGCGGCGAGCCCCTTCTGGCTCCCCGCGACCACCGCGTCGATCCCCCAGGCATCGATCGGGAGCGGGATGCCCGCGACCGCACTGATCCCGTCCACCAGGAAGAGCGCTCCCGACGCGCGCACGGCCGGGGCGAGCCGCGAGAGGTCGTTCGCGAGCCCGACGCTGGTCTCGTTGTGGACGACACAGACCGCGCCGACGTCGCCCTTGGCGAGCTCGGCCGTCGCTTCGTCCCAGGGGAGCGGTTGGCCCCAGGGCGCGGAGACGGTCGTTACGTGGGCCGAGTAGCGACGGACGATCTCGTTCGTCCGTTCGCCAAAGTTCCCGTTCGCGAGGACGAGCGTTCGCCGGTCCTTCGGAACGAGCGCGGAGTACACCGCCTCGAGGCCCGAGGTCCCGCTGCCCGAAAGGACTACCTGGTGGCCCTTGGCGCCGAAGAGGACCGGCAACAGCTCCCGGATCTCCTGGACGATCCCGTGGAAGTAGTCGCCGCGGTGATTGAGGGACGACATCGACATCGCGCGCAGGACGCGCGGGTGGATCCGGACGGGTCCGGCGATGAGGAACGTCGTGGTCTCGGGGTCGAACGTCATCGGGAGCCTCCGGCCGGCGGCACGAGGGCGGCGAGCGGCTCCCCGCGCAGCGCGCGCAGGACCTCTTCGACGGTGTCGGAGCCCGCCCGGCGCTGGGCCTCCGCCGTCGAGGCGCCGAGGTGGGGGGTCGCGATCAGGTGCGGATGCTCGAGCAACGCTCGGTTCATGGGGGGTTCCTCCTCAAAGACGTCGAGCGCGGCGCCGGCGAGCCGTCCGGAGGCCAGCGCGGCAGCGAGCGCGGCCTCGTCGACGAGGGCACCACGGGCGACATTGATCAGGAAGCTCCCCGGCTTCATCTGGGAGAGGGCCGCCGCGTCGAGCAGGTGGCGGTTTTCCGAGGTGAGGCTCGCGTGGACGCTCACGATGTCGGCGCGGCCGAGCAGCTCACCGAACGGCAGGAGCTCGGTCGCGTCGACCCCGCGGGGAAGGTACGGGTCGAAGGCGATGCACCGGGCGCCCAGCGAGACGAAGTGGCGCGCCGCCTCGCGAGCGATCCGGCCGTACCCGACGAAGCCGACCGTGCGGCCCGCCAGCTCGCCCCCGTGCGTGCCACGCTCCCAGCGGCCGGCCTTGGTCGCGACGATTAACGGATAGAGTCCGCGCACGAGCAGGAGGGCGAGGAGGACCGTCAGCTCCGCGACGCTCGACGTGGCGGCGGCCGGGGCGTTCACGACCCGGACCCCGCGCCGGCTCGTCGCCGCGATGTCGATATTGTCGACCCCGACCCCGGCCCGCGCCACAAGGGTGAGGTGCGGGGCCTTCGCCAAGAGCTCCGCCGTCACCTTCGTGCGGCTGCGCACGACCAGGCCCCACGCCTCGGCGAGATGCGCCGGCAGCGTCGCGGGGTCCCGGCTCGCATCGACCACGCGACACGGTCCCGAGCGCAATCGCTCGATCGCCGCGGCGTCGATCGGGTCCGCGATCACCACGAGCGGCGGCTCGGTCATCGCGCCTCGGACCCGGGACCTCTTGAAAACCCTTTGCCGTGGGGGAGGGGTCACGCCGCCTTCGGGACGATCGTCCGCTCGAGCGCCGCGCGGACGATCGCTTCCCCGCGGACCCCCCGGATCCACGGCTCGGGCTTGACGATCACCCGGTGGGCGAGCGCCGGCACGGCGAGCGCCTTCACGTCGTCGGGCAGGACGAAGTCCCGACCTCGGACGAGCGCCCGGGCCCGCGCGACCTTCTGGAGCGCGAGGGAGCCGCGGGGCGACGCGCCGACCTCGCACCGAGGGTCGTCTCGCGTGGATCGGACGATCGCGACGACGTACTGCGCGATGGAGGGGTCGATCTCCACCTCCTCGACCGCCCGCTGCAGCTCCCCGAAGGTCGCCGCGTCGCTCACCGGAGCGACCTCGATCGATTCGGTCTTCCGGGAGCGACGCCGCTCGAGGATCATCCGCTCCTCCTCGAGGGTCGGGTAGCCGATCCGGAGGCGGAGAAGGAAGCGGTCGACCTGCGCCTCGGGCAAGGGATAGGTCCCCTCGAGCTCGAGCGGGTTCTCGGTAGCGATCACGAGGAACGGGCGGGGGAGCGGGTAGGTCGACCGTTCGCTCGTGACCTGGTACTCCTGCATCGCCTCGAGCAGGGCCGACTGGACCTTCGGCGGGGCCCGGTTGATCTCGTCCGCCAGTAGGAGGTTCGTGAACAGCGGTCCGGGGCGGAAGACGAACTGGGACTTCGTCGGGTCCAGCATCTCGGCCCCCGTGATATCGTGCGGCAGGAGGTCCGCGGTGAACTGGATCCGCTGAAACCCGAGCCCAAGGGCCCGGGCGAACGACTTCGCCATCAGCGTCTTGCCGAGGCCGGGGACGTCCTCGATCAGGAGGTGCCCGTCCGCGATGAGCCCGGTCAGGACGAGGTCGACCGCCTCGTCCCGGCCGACGATCGCGGTAGCGACCGCGGCCCGGAGGCGTTCCGCGAGGACCTGGGCGTCCGCTCCCTTCATGGCGCGCTCCTTCGGCGCGGCAGGCCCCGCCGGTATAAGGAAAACGCCCCGGGGATCGGGGGGCCGGTGCGGGCGGATGTTCCCCGGCCGTAACGATCCGCGTCACCGCAGGCGCACGCCCTCTCAGCGGTCTGACCCCGGCCGGGAGTGTCGGACACCGGGGTTGTCCTCACGTCATCCTCTACGGACGACCCGTCCGCATCGAGTCGAGAGGGACCCTTCGTCGGTACCCGGGCGCGGCCCTGGGCCGCGTCGAGACCCGGAGGGGAGGCGGACACTAAGAGGTTGCCGCCGGCTCCCGGTCGATCACTCCGGGGCGGGCCACGAGGAGCGCGAGGGCGACGAGCGCGGCGACCAAGAGCCCGGCGGCGACCCCGATGGACGCGGAACCCGAGGGCAGCAGGAGCGCGCTGGCCCAGGCGATGCCGAGCGAGAGGCTCGGGACGAGCAGGGTCGTGCGGGCGCGCCCGACCCCTCCTGCGGGCCGGGTCGGATCGTCGGCGAGCCACGCAAGGAACGCGACGCCCGCCACCCCGGCCACGAGCTCGGGCAAGAGGCCGAGGGGACTTGCCACCGCGCCGAGGACGAGCGCCGCGAGCGCGGGAAGCGGCGCCATCGCGCGCGCTCGACGGTGGGATAGCGCGCGCAACGCCACGCCCGAGCCGCTCAGGACGAGGGCGAGGCCGACCCCGAGCAGTACCGGCAAGGTCCCGAGGTACGCGAGGAGGGCGGCCGCGAGGGCGAGGAGGAGGGCGGGAGCGATCCCCGGCCGTCGTGCCGCTGGGGTCGACGGCGCCGCGCTCACCCGAGCCTCCGTGTGACCGGTCGGCGCAGGAACTCGACGAACCGCCCGAGCGACCAGTACTCCTCCCAGTCGACCGTCGGCGCTTCCTGCCAGGCCCGGGCGATCCGGCTCCGCCGGGAGAGCCGGACCATTCGCATCACGAGCGCTTCGTCCTCGGGAGAGAGCGAGGCGGCTTCCTGCTCGAGCGGGACGGGCGAGGGGCTGAGAACGATCACCGGATACCCTCGTCGGCGAAGATGGAGCAGTAGCTCGCCCGCGTCGTCATCCGCGAGCGACGAGAACAGGACGGTGGTCACGCCCGGGGCAAAGTAACGGCTCACCGCGACCGCCCCCCGTTCCGAGGGGACCCCTGAGGGACCGAGCCGTGCCGCAAGGAGCTGAGAGCGGACCCGTAGATGCTGGGTCCGGCCGCTGCCGATCGGTACCGCCTCGAGGAACTCGCCGAACACCCCCACACCGACCCGGGCCTTCTCCCGCAGGAACGATTCCGCGATGCCGGCCGCTGCGGCACGGGAGATCGAGAGCAACCGCTCGTCGATCCGGGCGCCGAGCGACGTCCGCCGGGCGTCCAGCAACAGCAGCACATCGCCGGTGCGGTCGAGCTGGTACTCGTTCGCGAGCAGACGTCCCGCCCGTGCGCTCGCCCGCCAGTTGATGCGCCGGTAGGGGTCGCTCGGCGTCGCCTCGCGGAGGCCGTAGAACTCCCCCACCGCACCGATCCGATGCGACCGAGTCTCCCCCGGGAGCGCCATCGTTCGGCGCAGCCGTACGGCGCCGACGCGGACCAGTTCTGGAGGGTAGCGCTCGGCCACGACCGGCGAAGCCTCGAAGACGGCCGACCGCTCGACGAGCCCGGCCGAGTCCCGCCAGACGATGCGGGGAGGGGGGAGGACGACGATCGTGGGCTCGCGGGCGCGCCAGTGGAACTCGAAGTCGAGCGTGCCCCCGTGACGCCGCAAGGCCGGGGGGGCCACCTCGGCGAGGCCGGGCGGGTCCTCGAGTTCGAGGTCGAGGTCGCGCGGATCGGTCCGGTCCAGGCTCCGCGCCCGACCCTTGAGCACGACCTCCATGGCACTGCCCGTGACCTCGCGCTCAACCTCGAGGACGGGAGCCCCCCGCGGCCCCCCGAGAGCGGCCGACGGTCCGGCGAGGAGCAACGGGAGGGCGAGGAACAGCGGAACGGGGGAGCGCAGCGCGACGGCGGTCACGAGCAGGCCCGCCCCCGTCGCGAAGAGGAGGAAAGAGAGCGGCGTCCACCGCAGGGAGGGCCCTTCGGGGGGGGGAGCGCTCATGTTCCCCGCTCGAGACGGTCGAGCCGGACCTCGAGTTCGCGGCGGAACTCCTCGGGCGAAAGGTGGGCCACGCGCGCGAGTTCCTCCGGCGGTCGGGGCGGCAAGGTCGGGTTCGGGCCCTGTCGTTCGAGCCGGTCGACTGCGTCGACGATCGACTCACGGCCGTAGCGACCCGATCGGAAGGCCGTGCGCAAGTGGGTTGCGGGGACGGGCGGTTCTGGCTCGTGGG
>VFSW01013338.1_pt1 | contig 11429 bp, 16 predicted proteins | sample 5358111 | NCBI WGS metagenome assembly VFSW01 (sample SAMN11554181, study PRJNA540505) | mine drainage metagenome | isolation source: sediment from site ElyBrook_90M | place: USA: Ely Copper Mine, Vershire, VT | collected 2017 | reverse complement strand
CCCCCTCGGACCAGCAATGGTCGGGCGCTAATACCGGTAACGGCTACAACGGAGCATCGGCTCCCAACGCTAGTTCGAGCCACGAAAACGACGGCCATGAGAGCGGAGAACTCGGTAAGGCGCTCCTGGTGGGCGTTCTCGGCGGACTGGTTTCAGCCGCGGGGTACTTCGTGTATCGCCGTCTTCCCGACGAACAAAAAGAGCGCATTCACTCGCAAGTAAAAACGCTCGTCGCGCAGCGCATCACCGAAATGCGCCAAAACTTCAACATCTAGGTTCGGCTACGGGGCCGGCGCAGGCCCCTGCCGAGGCTCGGACGGCTCGTGGTCTTGCACCACGGGCGGCTCGCGGTGTTCCAAGGCGGCTTCCTCACGCCGTTCCACGGTCGCTTCCACGTACTCGGTGTGCTCCGTATGCTCGCCCGCGGGCTGTAGGTGGTGCTCCAGCGCGGGGAACTCGTGGAGTTCCGGTGCGGGCAGTTCCAGCGGGTCGGGCGGAAACGTCGAGGCAGGCGGCCGGTACGTCTCGTGGATTGGGTCGGAGACGTCGGCGGCGCGCTCCATCTCGGCAACGAACGCCTGCGAGGTGCTCTGCACCTCGCGCATCAGGCGGCCGGCCTGGCGCATCATTTTAGGGAGTTGGTCCGGTCCAAAGAGCAAGAGCGCTAGGACCGAGACGACCATGATATCGGGGACGGAAAACATGCGGCCCTACCATTCTGCAGGGCCTCCTCCAACACCCGTGCAAGCTCCCACATCCATCCGTGAAGATCATCTACACGCGAGGAAATCGCACTGAGACGCTCGCTTCCCTCGCTACGCTTCGCAAGATCTTGGGCCGCTTCATCGCGCATCGCGTCTTCTATGAAGTCTCGAGCCGCAGCAAGCGCGGGCATGAGTTTTTCTCCGCGAAAAACGTCTTCATCGTCGGGCACATCGAGGTGACGAATTACGAACACCTCAAGATTCTGCTCTTCGACGCGCACAGCACGGCGCACTCGATCGAAATCATCAATCCGCAGACGATGCGCATCTACGACGAACTCCCCGGCCGTGGGTTCGCCGTCTCGTTCATCAGCGAGAGCGAGGGCGGCGTCGAAACGCGGTGCTATATTCGAGATGAAGGCGAGGACGAAAACCACCTCAAGCGGCAAACCGGTTTGGAGAAGATCACGCTTCCGCAGCTCTTTGAGTATCTCCAAGAGCTCACGGTGGCCGACGCCGTTTCGAACAAGTAACCGCTAGGATTAGGCCCGCGGTGCCGATGCCGCGGCGCACGCGGCTTCGTTGACGACGATCACCGGGACCGTTGCGACATGCAAGACCTCCTCGGTCACGCTCCCCCACCACGCGCGAGCCAGGCCCTTACGCCCATGCGTCCCCATGACGATGGCGTCGGCCCCGATCGAGGCGGCGACGTGATTGATCGCGTCGGGAACGGCTTCTCCCCGTACGATCTGCGTTCGGACGCGAACGTCAAATGCCGCGACGACCGCAACCGCATCGCGAAGAAACTGCTCGACGCTGCCCTGGTGCCGATCGATTTCGAGTTGATCCAGGGTGGTGAATGGAGCGAAACCGACGATGCGCCCCAGGTCTTCGACGTACAGCAGCGTTAGTATCGCGTTCTGCTCGGTCGCGAGTTTCGCAGCAACCTCAAGTGCGCGGCGAGCCCGGAATTGCGGATCGATTGGGACGAGAACGTGGGAGAACATGAATCACCTTGCTCCGTAGCGATGTGGAAGAAAAAGCGAGAGTGGAATGGCGAACGTAAGGAGTAGCGCTCCGAGAAGAAAAGTATCGCCGTAGGCGCGGACCGTCGCAATCGTCATCGCGATGTGTTCGAGATATGCGTTCGCGGTGCCGGCGGCCAAGTGATGCATCGCCGCGAGCGCTTGATAACGCCGCAGGAAGTCGGTTACGGGGATACGCCCGGCAGTCATCGACGCGGCGACGTCCGCGTAGCGGCTCGACGTTTGCGCGGTAAGATAAGCCTGGCCAACGGAGATGCCGAGGGCTCCGCCGACTTGCCATACCGTGTTGAGGATACCCGATGCGCTGCCGATGCGATTGTGCGGAACGTTGGAGAGCGCCACGACGGTGAGCGGCGTGAAGAGCAGGCCGAGTGCGGCGGTGCGAATGAGGTTGTCGATCGTAATGCGACCCATCGACCAGTCCAAATCGATTCTTGCGAAGAGCAACGTACCGTATGCAGCCATGACCATGCCGCTGAACACTAGGACCCGCGCGCCGATGCGGTCGGCAAGCGCACCGGAGAGCGGCATCAGCGCCGCCATCGTAAGACCGGCCGGCACCAGAACGAGCCCGGCCTGCGTGGGGTCCCAGCCTAGGATCGTTTGAGTGTATAGCGGCAAGAGAAATATCGTAAAGTAATACGCCATTCCCAGCACTGCACGCAGAGAGATTGCGATCGAAAAGATGCGGTCGCGAAAGAGCGTCAGATCGACCATCGGATTATTCGAGCGCAGCTCTTGCCATATGAAACCGGCGAAGAGCAGCGCCGAGACGACGAATGAGTACCCAATCCAACGGTCGTCCCATCCGACCCGATTGCCTTGGGTGAGCGGGATCAAAAAGAGCACGAGGCATGCGGTGAGCGCCGAAAAGCCGAGGTAGTCGAATGCGACGTCCGCGCGAGTCGTGTCTTCCGACGCGGGAAGAATGCGCGTCGCAGCGATGAAACCGGCGATGCCGAACGGGATGCCAAGCCAGAAAACAAGCCTCCAATCCTCAAAATGATCGACGATCAAACCGCTGATCCAGGGCCCGAACGCAGGCGCGAGCATCATGCCCATACCCCAAACGCCGAGCGCGCGACCGCGCTGATGCGGCGGGATGACCGCAGTGATAATCGCCATGCCCGTCGGCGAGACGATGCCGCCCCCGACGGCTTGCACTATGCGAAACGCGATGAGGCTGCTCGGGCTCCATGCAAGGCTCGCGCCGATGGAAGAGACCGTGAATATTCCAAGGCCGATCAGGAACATACGCTTGCGTCCGAACTCGTCGGCGAGCCATCCGGCTAGCGGCATCGTGATCGAATATCCAAGCATGAATCCGGTCACGACCCATTCCATGGTGTCGATGTCCGAACCGAACGACGCGATGAGGTTCGGGAGAATGACGTTCGCCGTGCTGGAGTAGAGCGGCCCCAGGAAATTGCCGAGCATCACGACGGCGACGATCGCAAACGGGGGAAAGGTTGGAGTGCGAGTGCTCGGCCGGGTGGGGGCTCGCGTTACCATCGACCGCGACGATTGTGCGTTAGTTGCCATGTAGTAGGTAACTTTCCTTAGACTACACAACTAATTTACCACATGGCCTATGAAGTCGTTAAGACCATTCGGGGGCGCGATTATCGTTATGAGGTCGAAAGCTATCGCGATCCTCAGACCGGGAAGGTGCGCAATAAATGGCGCTATCTCGGAAGGGCAACAGGGGGCGCGCCGCCGCGCCGCCGTTCGCGAGGGGAAGAGACGCGCTCGGGACTGATGGCCGCACTAGAACGGCTTCTGGCACGCACGCCGTGGAGCGAAATCACCGCGCAACACATCGCGGCCGAGGCGGATGTCGCCGCGGCGACGCTCTATCGTTATTTTCACTCGCGTAACGACGTGTTGGAGGCGTGCGCGGCCCGCGCCGACGCCGAGTACGACGCGCGTCTTGCAGAATTGGCCGACATCGCGCAAACGCGCCCGTTAGAGCAAGCGCGTTTGCGAGCGTGGACCATCCGGGTCGCGAACGATCCGCCCGGGAGCGCCGTACTCTTTGCGCTATGGGCCTCGGGCGCGAGCGGAGCGGTGGGTTTGGAACGCGACGCACACCGTCGCCGCGCGTTTCAACGCTATCTGGAGCATCTGACGGAGCGCGGCTACGTGGCGCTGGCGCAAGGGGAGCGGGAGCGGCTGGCCGCCGCGATTGCGCTCATCGCACAGGCGTTCAGTTATCGCGTGGTGATCGCACGCAGACCACTACTCGATGAGGATTCCGACGCGCTGGCGACGGCGATCGAGCGTCTCGTATTCGCGGATTGCTAGAGCTTATAAATCGCGTCGTTGATCGCGCCCGGAGAGACGTGGAGCGATGCGAGCACCCCGGGTGTACGCACGGCCTGCGCTGCGATGCCGAAAGCCAGATGTTTCGGCAGATAGTGCCCTTCGGCGCGCTGCGCGCCTTCTTGAAAGACGATGAGCGCTTCGCGGCTGAGCCAGACGCTCTGCGTGCCATCCGGCACCTTGAAGGCCAGCGTATCGTAGCGTTGCATCGCCGCGCGCTCGGCGAGTTGCGCGTGCGGTTCGGGAATGCGACCGGCAACATACTTTGGCCCCTCAGCTGGAGGGAGCGCCTCGAGACGATCTTTCGGTAACACGCCCGCGAGTGCGGGGCCGATCTGCGGCTCTTCCAATAGCGCCAGCAGCAACGTGCGCGTCGTGATGAACGGCTCGCCCAAGCGCAACGCGATGGCTGCGGCCGAGCGCATGATACCGAGCAACGCTTCGGATAAATACACCTGCTCGGTTTGGTCGTTCATGAGCGTTTGCTTGGCTTCCAAGTGAATCGCCCCTCCAGCCGTTGCGCCTTTCGCAGCGATCGAACCGCATCATCTAGGCGCCCTTGCTGCCGATATGCGGTTGAGAGATTCAAGTGTGCCAGCGCGAAACTCTCGTCGCTTGCAATCGCCGCTTCGTAATAGGGCACGGCTCGCTCGATATCGCCGCGCTCCAGCGCAAGGTTTCCTAAATTCGTCAAGGCCGAGGGGAGACGCGGTGAAGCTTCGAGCGCCGCCTCGAAATGCTCGCGAGCTCGCTCGCGTTCGCCAAGCGAAACGAAGGCGACGCCGCGCTTGTTCAGCAGAAACGCTCGCTCGCCGCGCGGCAGGCCTGGGTGCTCGAGCAACGCTTCGAGCGCACGCTCCGCTTCGGCAAAGTCACCGCGCTCGAGCGCCCGCAACGCGGCCTCTCGCGGAGACGCGGGCGATTTGGAAGCGAATTGTCGAAAGAGCTTGAACACGATCACCTATGTTCACGATCGACGTCCTCACGCTCTTTCCGGAAGTTTTTGCTCCCTTCGTCGGGCTCTCGATCGTCGGACGCGCCGTGGAGGCGGGGATCGTCGACATTCGCTACCATCACCTGCTGGACGCGCTGCACGGCAGCGAGCGCGCCGACGACGTGCCCGTCGGCGGCGGGGCCGGCATGGTGATGCGCATCGAGCCGGTCGCCCGGGTGCTGGACGAGATTCTCTCCCAGGCACCGGCCGGCGAGCGGCGCGCGATCGTGGTGCCCAGCCCCAGCGGCGCCCGCTTCACCCAAGCTCGCGCCCGCGAGCTCACGCAGCTCGACCGGCTGGTACTCGTCTGCGGACACTACGAGGGCATCGACGATCGCCTCGGCCGGCTCTATCCGATCGAGGAGGTCTCGCTCGGCGACTTTGTGCTCACGGGGGGTGAGTTACCGGCCTTGTGCGTGATGGACGCCACCGTTCGCTTGCTCGAAGGGGCGATCCATCCCGATTCCGCTCGCGACGAATCATTCTCAGCCGGCCTGCTCGACCACCCGAGCTTTACCCGTCCCGCCTCCTTTCGAGGGGTGGACGTTCCCGAGGTGCTCCTATCGGGCAACCATGCCAAAATCGCGGAGTGGCGCCGCGAGCAGTCGCGAGCCCGCACGATTGCCCGCCGCAAAGATCTCTTGGAACCCCGCGAGAGCGCGGAGTGACAGGAGTCGCTTGCGGGGGCGAAGCTGCCCGTGGTATTATGCCGAGGTTGTGCTGGGGTCTGCCCCGGCTATTCGTTCGTCCGCTCTTTAGAGAAAAGCAAACATGAACGTCATCGATGTCCTCAACAGCGAGCAGCTCAAGGCGAGCATCCCGGAGTTCCGCTCCGGCGATACCGTAAAGGTCTATTCCAAGGTCGTCGAAGGCGGCAAAGAGCGCGTCCAAATGTTCGAGGGCGTGGTGACCGTTCGCACGGGCGGCGGCTCCCACTCGGCCGTAACCGTGCGCCGCGTAGCTCATGGCGTCGGCGTCGAGAAGACGTTCCTCCTGCACAGCCCGCGCGTCGAGAAGATCGAAGTGAGCAAGCGCGGCATCGTCCGCCGCAGCCGCCTCTATTATCTCTCGGATAAGATCGGTAAGGCCGCCCGCATCAAAGAAAAGAAGGCGACGAAGTAGCCTGACCCCGCTTGAGCTGCTCGGGCTGATCCTGGTCTTTGCGATCGCCCGAATCGCCCTCGGATTCTTCACCAAGGCGGCCGACGACGATCAGTCGTAGGCCGCTCTTGTCGTACGCGAGTATCTGGACGCCTTCATCGTCGCGGGCCTGGTCGCACTATTTCTGACGACCTTCGTCATCCGAACCTTCTATATTCCGTCGATTTCGATGGTTCCGACGTTGCAAGTGAGCGATATGCTGCTGGTCAACGAACTCGACTACCATTTGCACGCACCCCGTCCCGGCGACATCGCCGTCTTCACCCCGCCGGTCCGTTCGGGCGGTGACGAATTCATCAAGCGCGTCATCGGGGTGGCCGGCGACACGATTCGGATCGCCGGCGGCGTGGTTTATCGCAACGGAACGGCGCTGAACGAACCCTACGAAAACCAGCCGCCGAATTACGACCTAAAGATCGCCGGCTACACGATCTACGTGGACGGGCAGCCCCTCAGCCCCGCGACGGCGAATATCCCCCCCAGGTCGATGTGGCAGGCGCCGGATCGTATACCCCGGGGCTTTGTTTTCATGCTCGGCGATAATCGCAACTACTCCGAAGATTCCCACGTTTGGGGCTTCGCGCAAATTCACGGACACTTCGTTGCCGGCCCGCTCGCGCATAGTAAAACGGTCGCGGGATTCGCCGGACGCGCAATCATGATTTTTTGGCCCTTCGACCGCATTCGCATCCTTCACTGATTCACGAGAGAAGATGACTCCACTTCAACTCCTTACGCTCGTAGCCATTATCGCCGCCGTGCGCATCGTACTCTCGTTACGCCCCGTCGTAGCGAGTTCGAGCGGACGAACCACCGCGATCGCCCGCGAATATCTCGATCCGTTCATCGTTGCCGGGCTGGCCGCGTGGATACTCATCACCTTCGTCGCCCGGACGTATTACATTCCCTCGGCATCGATGGTGCCGACGCTGGAAGTCCACGACGTGCTCTTGGTAGACAAGTTCGAGTACCGGTTCCACAAACCGAACGAGGGCGACATCGTCGTCTTTCCGCCGCCGATCCCGACGCCCGATGATTTCATCAAGCGCATCATCGGGCGTCCGGGAGATACGATGCGGATCGAAGGAGGCATCGTCTATATCAACGGCAAGGCGCTGGCCGAGCCGTACATCGCGCAACGTCCGGATTACCAACTCGAGATCAAGAATTACGGCGTCTACGTCGATGGCCAACCGCTCGACCCGTCGGTTGCAAATATTCCGCCCAAATCGGCCTGGACCGCGCCCGACCGGATCCCGCCCAATTGCTACTTCATGATGGGCGATAACCGGAACGATTCGGAAGACTCGCACATTTGGGGATTCGCGCAAGCCGGCGGCACGTTCGCCACCGGGCCGCGAGCCGGCAAACCCGCCGGGTTCACCGGGCGCGCATTCTTGATCTTCTGGCCGATCTCGCAGGCAAAGATTCTCTCGCGTTAGACCGAACACCACGCGACGTGACTCGGCTCTTGCATTGGCGCTCGCTTGCGAGCCTCGCGTTGCAGTTGGTAATTCTCGCTCTGCTGATTGCGGCATTCTTCATCCGAATGCCGCAAGTCTCGGGGCTTTCGATGGAGCCGCATATCGTCTCGGGCGAATACGTGCTCATCAACACGATCGCATATCGCCTAGCGCCACCGCATCGCGGCGATATCATCGCCTTCCGTCACGACGGCGACCCGCCCGAAATCTTCATCAAGCGCGTCATCGGGCTGCCCGGCGACCGGGTGCGTATCGAACGCGGCACGGTATTCCTGAACGGCGTGCCGCTGGTGGAACCGTACATCCGTTTTACCGACACCCGGAGCTTCCCGGAGGTCACCGTACCGCCCGGCGCCGTCTTCGTACTGGGCGATAATCGCGCCAACAGCGAGGACTCACGCGTCTTCGGGCCCGTTCGCGAACGCCTGATCATCGGTCGCGCGATCGCGGGCGTGTGGCCGATTCACGATATCGGCGCGTTGTAGCCGTGAGCGACAATCTCGATAAGGTCGTCCAGTGGTACCCCGGCCACATGGTCCGGGCAATGCGCAGGATCGGCGAATACCTCAAGCTGATCGATATCGTCATCGAGGTGATCGATGCTCGCGTGCCGGTCAGCGGCGCAAACCCGATGCTCGACACGCTTGCCAAGAATCGCGATCGCATCGTCATCCTCAATCGCGACGATCTCGCGAACCCGGCGACGACCAAGAGCTGGCTCGCGCACTTCGCATCGATCGGGCGCGAAGCGCTGGCGACAACCGGCCGCGACCAGCAGAGCCTCACGCGAGCGATCGCGGTGATGAAGCGCATGGCAACCGGGCGCGGCATCTCGCGCGCGATCGTCGTCGGCCTTCCCAATTCGGGAAAATCATCGATCATCAACGGCCTCTTGCGAAGGTCGGCCGCTCGCACAGAAGACCGAGCAGGCGTCACGCGCCAGTTGCAGTGGTTCCGTTTAGGGCCGGGTCTCGAAGTGATGGATACGCCAGGCATTCTCGTGCCGAAAATCGCAACCAGGGAAGCCCAGTGGAAACTCGCAATGGTGGGCGCCGTCCCACGCGAACGCTACGATCCCGAGGAAGTCGCTATCAATTTTCATCGCTGGCTGACTGATGCCACGCACGGTCGCACCCGCGTTCCGGATCTCGAAACGTTCGCCTCCGCGCGCGGTTTCGCGCGCAAAGGCGGCGAGATCGATTATCACAACGCCGCGCAATCCTACATCAGCGCGTTCAACGACGGCGTGTTCGGCCGCATCTCCCTCGAAGCACCGGATGACCCCGCAACAACGTAAAGAGCGCAGCGCGTACGAGCGCGAACGGCGACGATTGCACCGGTTGCATCGGTACGAACACGCGGTGCGCGAGCGCGGATTTCAACTGGTCGGCGGCATCGACGAAGTCGGCCGCGGCCCGCTGGCGGGGCCGGTCGTAGCGGCCTGCGTCGTCGCGCGCGAGCCGCTGATGATTCACGGCCTCAACGATTCCAAGAAGGTTCGCCCGGAGATGCGCGATTCGATCGCGCACCAAGTGCGCGAACGCGCGACCGGCTGGGCCATCGGCGTAGCGACGGTCGCGGAGATCGACCGTCTCAATATCTACTGGGCCAGCGTCTTGGCGATGGAACGGGCGATAGCCGCCCTGCCGTGCGAAGCGCCGGAGTACCTTTTCACGGACGCGGTGCGCATCAAATCGTACCCGGGCCCCCAAGAGCCGCTCATCAAAGGGGACGAGATCTGCGCGGTGATTTCCGCCGCATCGATCGTGGCCAAAGTCTTCCGCGACGCGCTCATGCAGGAGCTCGACCGCGAAGACCCGCGCTACGGCTTTGCGACCCACAAAGGATATGCAACCCCGCAGCACATCGAGGCGCTGCGAATCTATGGGCCGTGCGTCCATCACCGGATCGGGTTCACGCGGGTCAAAGATGCCCAGCTCGACTTCTTCTAAGGGCCGGGACGGCGAGGATCGTGCGGTGGCCCTGCTCGAGGCGGCCGGCTACCGCATCCTCGAGCGCAACGTCCGCGTGCCGGGGGGCGAGATCGACGTCGTCTGCCTGGATGGGCGAACGCTGGTGTTCGTCGAGGTCAAGCAGCGCAGCGGGGCCGCGTTTGGGCCGGCGCTCAGTGGGGTCGATGCCCCCAAGCGCAGGCGGCTGCGCCGGGCGGCCGCCGATTACGCCCAAATCGTCGCGCCCGCAGCGAGGTTTCGCTTCGATGTCGTGGCACTAGACGGTAATCGGCCACGGTTGCATCGAAACGCCTTCTAGGATGGTGAACAAGGCATAGTGGAATCACTCCAAGGACGGACCCTCGGCGGGCGTTACGACATCGCCGAGTTAATCGGGCGTGGCGGCACGGCCGACACCTACCGGGCTCAAGACCAGACGCTGGGCCGGGATGTCGCGGTAAAAGTGCTGATCGAGCGCTCCGATGAGACCAATGCGCGCTTGCTTTTGGAAGCGCGCGCGATGGCGCGCCTCAACCATCCCCGCATCGTCGCCGTCTACGACGCCGGGGAAGACCACGGCATTTCCTATATCGTGATGGAGCTCGTGCGCGGAAAGACCCTCTCGGCGCTCGAGGGCGGCGAACTCGGCTACAAGCAGGCACTGGGCTACATGTACGAGATTTTGGAAGGGCTGGACTACGCGAACTCGCAGGGCATCATTCACCGCGATATCAAGCCGGCCAACGTCATGACGGTGGACGAAGGCCGCCACGTGAAGCTCACCGACTTCGGGCTGGCGCGCCGTGCGAGCGAGGTGACGCAAACGACGCGGACCGGGCAGATCGTCGGCACCATTTCCTACCTGGCGCCCGAGCGATTCCTCAGCAAACCCGCCGACGTGCGCAGCGATCTCTACTCGGTCGGCATCTTGATGTACGAGATTTTCACCGGCACGCTCCCTTTCCGCAACGACCGCGACGATATCGTCGCTACGATGTACTCGCACGTTCACGATCTGCCGACCTCTCCGCGCGAGATCAACCGCAATATTCCCGAGGTCCTCGAAAGCGTGATCATGCGCGCGATCGAAAAAGACCCCGGGCGGCGCTACCAAACGGCCCGCGATTTTCTCGTCGAGATCGAAACGCTGCTCGGCCCGCTGCCGGCGACGCCGGCACCCTTGAACGAGCCGCCCCGCCCCCTGCGGACGTTCGCACCGGCTGCGGGAGGCGCCAGCACCGATCCGACCCTGCGCCAGGCCCTCGACCGGGCATTGGCATCCTCGCGCAATCGCAACGACGCCTTGGAGAACGTGCTCAAAGGCATGATCGCCACGCGACGCCGCAGCTACGACGAAGCGCGAGATGCCTATCTCGCGGCCATGCACGAACTCGCCGCGATCAACAACGACGTGGAGTACGCCAAGACCGCTCTCAAGTACGCCACGATGGTTCTGCAAAAAGCGGCCGACGGACAGCGCGAGCGCAACGAGCTGCGGGACGGCGTCAACCGCCTCAACGAAGCCTTACGGATCTTTCACGATTTCGGCCTACACGAACAGTACGCGCATGCCGAATACACGATCAATGCCCTAGAACGCACCGCCATCGGAATTATTTTTTAAAGCCATACATGCCGACTGATAACAAGCCGGAGCTGCGTCGCTCCGTCACGCCTTGGGGCTCCTTCGCATGGGGCTACTCCGATGTCGGGGCCGACATCTTCGTCGGCCTGGGTTTGGTGCTCGCCGCGGCGGCCGGAGC
>VFSW01013337.1_pt1 | contig 11429 bp, 6 predicted proteins | sample 5358111 | NCBI WGS metagenome assembly VFSW01 (sample SAMN11554181, study PRJNA540505) | mine drainage metagenome | isolation source: sediment from site ElyBrook_90M | place: USA: Ely Copper Mine, Vershire, VT | collected 2017 | reverse complement strand
CCCCTATAGTTTCAAAATGAGTATTTTTTATTTCTGTGATATAAGAGAAAAATATTGCATTATTGCCATCTGTTATTTTCCCCATTATTTTATAGAATGCACCGTGTTGTGTATTGTTAAGTTGTTTTCCATTAAATAAAACATGGATATAATTTCCAGTGGAATTTCTTGCATTGCCACTCATTAGAATCATTCCATCACGTGGTAAGATTGATCCCTGCCAATCCTCTGCTTGCACATATGAATTACCCGAGATGGTGATTACGCCATCTAGTAGTGAGACAGGCATAATGCCATTAGCTATTGGTTTTGTAAATAACTGTAAATTCAATTCATAAGGTATGGATTTGCCTGAGATTCCATGTCCTGTAAAATCAACCATGTAGATTGTATCTGGATTTATCTCAGCATTTGCTGATTGTGAAAACGCGGTACTGATTCCAGTAGTCAAGGCAACTGCAATTATTATAATGGGTAGAGTTTTCATTTATCTTAACATACACGGGATAGATATGCTTTAAAAAGTGACGTGGGTTTCTTTAGATTTCATTACAAGTTACGTGTGATAAGTTTTATACAAAGGGAGATTTGGTACCATGTACAATATGGTACAAGCACCTTCATGATGCAAAGACCGGGCAAGGTTATCCTGCTTACATTGTTCTTGCTGAATAGTCCATCAAAAGATATAAAATCAATTTATTCTGCCAAAAGATCTTTAAGATCAACATGGTGTTACCAATACCTGTGACAGAATGCACTCATTGTGAGCATTATCATAAATTGGTAAAAGAATTGACGAGTTAGAAAATCATTACAAGAAAAGAATTGAAGACATGGAGCTCGGTCTAACAGATAAAGCGGGCCCGGGGGGATCTTAAACAATAATGTCCGCGATTAAAATTCCTACTTAGTATACACAAGACAGAGATTTATCTTTTTTCTTTTTCAAAGATTTGAGTTTTTATTTTTTCGTCTGCGTGAAATTATCAAGACTATAACTGCTAGTGCAAAAAAAGATGTTGTGAGTGTTGCAAGAAAATAGGCCTGCGAATATGGGAATGCTGTTGGTAAAGAAGGAAACGCATTAGGATGTTGATAATACGGAATAAAAAATGCCCATGTTATAGATAGCATCATTGCACCAACAATAAAAAGAACAATGGAGATTTTCCAAAGTAGGTCTTTATTCAACAACATGTCATCAGGATTAAAAGGTGCAGAGTTTTCATTTTCTCTTCCTAGTAAATAACAACATGCCAATAGAAACGCCAATAGCTATAGGCACACCAACAGCTGCCAAAATGACGGTATTGTACAGGTCATTGGCATGACTGTTTTCTGTGTAGACTTGAACTGCCGGAACTTTTGATGGCGGTCCAAGATGTAAGAGGTCTCCATGGTTCAGATTAACCATATTGCCAAATGTATTTCCATAATCATTGCTTGCAACTAAAAACAAATCATCGCCTGGCAAAGAAGTATCCATTGCAATGTAAACATTTTTGCCTGACGATATCATTTGTGTTTGGAAATAATCTTGTTTTTCATCTGTTAGCTTGATGGCATCATCAAAGATAGTACCGTTATCCATGCTTTTTCTAATAAAGACCTCCTCTTTGTCTCCAAATTTAGTTCCCCATGAGACAAACACACTATTCCCAGATGCTGCAATATTTGACCAGTAACTTGTTCCCACGGGGCCACTCATATCAAGAGGTTCACTGAAGGTATTTCCGCCATCATGGCTTTGTGTAAGAAATATGCCAGATGTTGGCCTAGGCCCAAAGCCAATACCCTTGTTCACAATGTTTCCATTATCATATTTCCATATCACATAGAGATCCTTTCCTGATGCCACCATGTGTGGAGAGCTTGATTCGCCCAATTTTTGCCCAATTATTTGCGGATTACTAAAACTATTTCCACCATTATTACTTTTTGCAAGGAACATGTCTACTTCATCCCCAGCAAGCTGGTTCCATACTGCATATACATTATTCTCAGATGAATACACATTCAAGTCTACAGGGTTTACAACAGTTGCAATGTGAATTGGAATTTCAAATGTTGCACCATTATCAATGCTCTTCCAAAGTAAAATATCATAACTACAAACATTGGGATTATCTGAACAGCCAATTTCATCTTCCCCTGTTATGTAGATTACATTCCCAACTTTTTGCATCGAAGTATCAAATGTCATCAAATGTCCAGATGCAGGCAACAATTTCACCTTGTTTCCAAATGTAGTGCCATTGTCATGGCTTGTCACAAGATAATCAGCGGTATCATATGGAGGAGCATCACCTGTTTCTGTAATCAAAGTATACACATTGGTTCCATCAGACATGAGCTGATTTACTACAGAATTTGCAGACATGTTGGCATCTAAAACAACAGTGGCAGCAAATGTTTTTCCATCATCTGCACTTTTTGCAAACAACACACTAGACGGAGGATAACCAACACCACCAGAAAGCCACGCCATGTATATGTTATTTCCAGAGGCTGCCATTAGTGGTGAATTTCCAGTCTTACCATCAAGCAGGATTGGACTAGTAAAACTATGACCTGCATCAGTACTCCTTGTAAAAAATACATGAGATGTTCCTCCATTATTGCCATTTTCTTGGTATGTGACATAGACATTGTTCCCTACAGAGACCATGTTAGAGAATTGATAATGTACAACTTGTACAGGCCCTCCAAGAGTTATCTGGCCAAAGGCTGGGCTTGCAGATTGAATTGCAATCATACCAAATACAAACAAAATTGAGAGATGTAGAATGTTCATTTTCTAAATCTAATCCTGTAAAATACAACAACAGATACAGTTCCAATCAAGAAAACCGGAATTGCAAGTGCTCCAAATTCTGGAACTTTTACGGTGTTTTGTTCAGCAAAATTCCATTTGCTTCCGTCATACTGCCACGTTTTGGTATCATTGTATGAATCTGCAAGAAATGGTGTTGCGGTTACGTGATGCACACCATCTTGATCATATGCAATTGCAAGTGAAGTATCATTTAGTGGAAATTCCAATGCTGAACCTATTGGACCTGCAATGAAACCATAAGAACAGATTTGATGGGGCGACATTGTGAAATTTGTGGAACCTGCATAATCTGCGCCTGCATATTGTGGAGGCATGTTTTGTATGTGTAATATATCATCGAGTATACGTGTAACTCCAAAATGTGTCAGGTGTACGGTAGAATTCATCTGATTGTAAATTTGGATCCATTGCGTACCTTGTGGATATTGTTGTAATGAATCACATTGATCACCAAGCATTTCAACTTGATGTGTTAACTGACATATGCCATTGAAGAAAGCACATTGTATGCCATAGTACGGACTATGGACATCTGTACTATATGGACTATAGTATGATTGACATATCTTGGTACCATTAGGATATACTGCACAGTCTGTTCCAGATTGATTTCCTGGTTGAAGTGCGGTAGCTAGTTCTACTTGGGTTATGATTACCGGATTGCTCGAATAATTTGTATTAAACGGAGGAACTTGGTTATCTGGAATTATCACGTGGGGATTTTTGTTTTCAAGATCCATGCTAGTTCCTATAATTTTCACGTACCAGTTTCCGTCAGTTGAGTATGGATGAAATGGCAGATCAATCAAGAGTGTTCTTGAGTCCGAATAAGTCTGTGTCTCATTGAAATTCACACTTTGCATATATTGCGTTTCTGGAGTATTATCAGCCAATACAGTAAAGCTAGTATCACCTTGATCTGATTTGGAATCAATTAGGTCTCGGGGTAACTTGATTTTAAGTATGGAATGACCTGTCGCATTTACAACATGTATTGTTATTGATTTTTCCATAAGACTTGCATCAATTCTATCTATCACTCCATCAGCTAAAGCATATACCAAAGAGTAATGCGTTCCATTTACCTCCAAGTCGTATGGGGTGGCTTGATACATGAACGCCGAACCGTATGACATGGTATTCAGATCTGGACTGAGGTAAAAATTGTAATATCCGCTAGTGGCATTTTCTCTCCCTATCTTAAACGAATAAACAAATGAACCATTTGAAGCAGTATTGAACTGATCAGAGCTATACAAAACCATTTTTGGATCATATATTTTGATTGACAGATGTGTCCCATACTTTGACAAGATGAATTTGTCTACAGTACCAGAAATTGTGATTTTATCATCGTCAGCATATGCCATGCTGTCGGATTTTAGGGTCATGTGAATTATTGGCGGGCCTGCGCATAACTGCGTTCCATTTGGTCCGATAGCACACGGTGCATAAACATTTTGAGGATAGGCTAGGATAATTATTCCAATTCCAACTATTGCAATCAAAACAATTGAAAAATATGGAGTTTTCATTTTTCAATCATTTGTCTCCGTAATCATTGATTCGCCAAGATCAATGAACATCATATTTTTAGATTCTGGTACAAGATCACCATTTATGCCAACAGGTTGAACTTTCAATCTTATATCCACAACATCACCAACCTTCCAAGGCACCGAACCTAGTGTCATACCTCCTCCCCATACTGGACTATCTGGTGTTCCTCCTCTCCCGTATGAAGCAAAATTTCCTTGCTTAATACGATAGATTCCTCCGCATATGTTATAGGGAATTATCTGTATAGGTTTTTCAGATGTGTATGAGAGACCAAAGGCATTGAATGGTCCACATGGTTGTCTAATACACGATATTTTCAGGTTGTGTACATAGCTTACTGTTGCTTTAATTCCAAATGGATTATCCTTTGTACTAGGAGCGAAATCATAAGAGTTTGCAACAGACCAGATTATTACAGATCCAACTGATGCAGAAATTGCAATTATGATGATTGGTAGATAGTGTAGAATTTTCATTTCACAAATTTTATCCTGTAGAATGCAATTGATGCGGTAATGCCAATCAGCAAGAGCGGCACCACAAATGGAAATTCTGGAATTGGCGTACTAAGCGTAATAACATAGATGCCATCCTCCAGTGGCCTATTATAGCTAGCACCAGATGCATCCAAAGCAAATGCTACGTATTGTCCATCAGAACTAATTGCAGGAAGTTCTGGACTAGTATCACCAGCATACAGAACCTGCTGATAGTTTTTATCCACAGTTCCAATCACGATATTAAAACTTGGTATTTCACTCTGTTGTGGTATTGATACAATCATGTTACCGAGTTGATTTGTAGGATACCGCATGTCTTTCAATATGGTATCATTAGGTAAGACACTATGCAATCCAGTCCCATCCATTCCAATAGACCACAAATTTGGACCTGCAAAGTTATTGTTTGTTTTAATTATGATTGTCTTGTTGTCTTGTGACCAACCAAGACTACGCAGCGATACTATATAACGCCAATCATCAGTATGAGCATATTTGCTTGCTATTGTTTTTTTGAAATCATCCAAGTAGATTATTTTTGTCACCTTGCTGTTGTCATATGATGGTAATTTGCTATAATTGGCAAAGTTTTGTGTAACCACATATCCATAAGCATCACCATCAAGAGCATTATCAATTGAATGTGGTGCAGAGGAATTGTACAGTCCTCTCACATGAAGATATACCTGATAGACACTATTTTTAGGAAAAGAGAATTCTTCATAGTCTGTTCCATCTTTTGCTACAACAGAATCCTTGTTTTCAAGATATTCTCCTGGTTTTTGTTCTAGGTAAATATCATAAACTACATTTTCAAGCAATGTTCCATTAGCAAAAAATTTGATGTTTGCAGTTGAATTATTATTTGTAACAGGTGGATCCGGGTTCCAGGATATCAAGGCCTGCACCCCATGACTCAGATCAATATGGGAAGAGCTTTTCGTTACAGGAGAAACAGAGAACGTAATAGGGATTACGGTGGAATTTTGATATCCTACAAGACTTGGAAGAAACGAGCCTGAAAATAAAAGATCTGCCAAAATGTCAGCATGAGATGACTGTGTATCAGCGTAAGGATTTCGAATTGGAATGCCGTTGATAGTCATATTAAGAAACGGGGATCTTGAAAACTCTTGAAACGATTTTGGAATCTCTACATGTGAAAACATCTGGTTTGCTCTTGTCAGAAGTTCATTTTTTGTAACCGGAATTGACCATGAAAGCCTCATCTCAGAAGGGTCATAGGTAAAATCACGTATCTTGTCAGTTGATAGAATTTTTATCTTGTAGGTGTTATTATTGTACAAAACATCTGGTCGTATAATATCTGGGATATCAGTTGTATAATTGAAAGTTGGCGCATTGTTTTGGTGAATCATGCCCTTTGTTTCATATCCCAAGATCTTGACTGTGACATGGTATGGTCCTGGTTTCCACAAAAATGGACTTTGCAAGTGAACAGTTCCATTAGAGTCTGCAGCAAAAGTATCATTTAGATTAGAATCATATTTTGTATAAGATGCAATACTTGTAGTTGAAGAATTTTGGATTTGCAGCTCAAGTAATCCAAGATTGGAATAAAATATGTTATCTAAAACCACGTCATGGCTGTCATCTTTTGTTACGATGATTCTGTACGTAGTATTTGGAATAGTATTATCACCATTTGTGTCACATAACCTGAACGTCATCGATCTTGTGGTGCCATTGTAGTCCTGATTGAACAAATCTTGCAAGTTCTTTATATCAACATCCAGTTGCCTGCCTGACATATTTTGAGGAGATGGATTATACTCGGGAGTAGCACTACCACTACCACTATTAATGCCCCATGCAGATACAGCACAATTTGCAAAGGCAGACTGATAGGCAGGTGGTACAAAGACAAGTAGTGGAATTATTACAATTATTCCAAGATGTAGAGTTTTCATTTTTTCATCTCTTAATATGGAATCACATCTACCCATACATCCGGATACACTTTAGTGATTGAAGGATTGTTGCATTCAAGAAATCCACTTACTTTTGAAGTAGAGGATAAATTTGCATGGTACTTGTATTCCATTCCAGGCGGTATCACACTGAAAGTTTTGATCGTGGTTGTTTTATTTTCGGAGACATAATTTACAGAACAGTTTTCAAACGTGTGAATTCCGGCATTGATAAGCTCAAATGTTACATCGGATTTAGTAGGATTTCCAACTCCTTGTGCAAAATGGCTTGCAAAATCATATCCTATATAATCAGGAGGCTGGGCAAGCGGCTGTTCCCCTATTGTCAAAAGTACACGGTTTCCCCCACAAACGCCAGGAGGGAGATATAACCAATAAGTTCCACGTGTTGCGTTTTGTTGCGCATATATTGATGCAGTAATTGTAGCATACCCTTCAGGTCCTGCTTTTGCAAAGCTTGGCGTATAGCTTAGCACCAAGCCAGGATGTTCTTCACTTGCAATAGGTTTGTTGTTCAAGACAGTTGAATTGTCAAGATTCAAAAGATTCTCGCTTAGAAAGTACAATCCACCTGCCAAATTTGCATCTTTAGAAAATTGCCCCTGATGCACCTGCAGAACAAAAGATCCAGTGTAACCTGGCTTCAAAAGATAGTCGTCAATTTCTGGAATGCCTCCGGTATCAGGTCCTGCCAAGTACCTACGGTACATGTCAAATCCAGTATATCTTATTAGAGTGCCATTGTTTGGAGGTGCATCAGGATATGGAAGGCAACTAGTAAATGTCAAATATCCTGGCATAATCTGCGTAGAATCTGCTGTAATGTTTTTGTTAGAATATGATGATGGTATCACAGTAAATTCTTTTTGATATGTTTTGTTATCCAGTGTTGCAAGTATTGAATATCTTGTGGATTTTGTAATTAACGTATTTTTCTCCAAGCCTGCATAAAATGTAATTGGCCATGGATCAACACAACTACCAGCATAACTTCTATCAGGAGTAGGACCAAACACTACAGACTGGTCTGATTCATCCCTAACTGATATTGATGGGATTTTGCAAGTGGAATCTTGGTTTACACCTTTAAGATTTACATAGACTGGATATCCTGCATCATAGGTTTGATTAGAAAGATCAATTTTCAATTCACTACCTGTTGTTTTATTCAAGACTGATGATTCGACTGACATGTTTGTGACAATTTCCTTTGCCCATCCTCTCTCAATCAACTTTGGAGCAGTATCAGGTTTTACACATGCTGGAGAACCATCTTCTGATTTTATTACTAGTTGCAGTTCTTCTTTGCACTGGATGTCTTTTGATGCAATTCCTGACCAGAATTGGTCCAAGGGCGGCACTGAATCAGATTTGAAATGAAGATCTTGGCGTAAAGTACCTCCACCAACATTTGTAGCAAGAGTCCAGCTCTTGGCACTAGCATCAAACGGTATTGTAAAATTTGCATAAAAAGTACCATTTTTTGAGATCGGAAAATCTTTTGTGATTACTGGCGATTTATGGTTTTTCTCAAGACTCATTGTTACGTTTGTGGCATTCAGGAAAACCTGGCCGCGGATTAGCATCAAGTCTCCTGGCACGTATGATTCCTTATCAAGTGTCAAAAATACTTCTTCTACACCACTTGGACGTGGTATTTCCACGGTGGTTCCAGTCAAACTATTATCAAAAATGACATCAGCCTCATATGTCCCAGCAACTTTGGGAGTAAAAGTCGAGTTTACTATTTGATGGCCTATACAAGGTTTCAACTCCACTTGTTTTGTATCATTGAATATGATTTGTCCAGTCTGGTTTTTTACTTGAAATACAACATCAAATGTTTTTGTGGTAAATTGATTGTTCCATGCATCATAGCTTATGATAATTGGTTGGTTTGGCGCATACAGATATGAATTTGATTTGCTTGCACCCACATGTAATGGCTCATAATCAAGTCCTGCACCTAGAATATCAGTAGAATTCAGATCTGCTACAGTCGGTGCGGGATCACATAGAAAATCAGTGGGATGCGAATACCACCATACAACATAGTTTCCTTGATCTTGTTTTAGATACAAAAAGACTCGTTGACCCACATTAAAGACGGTATCTGCAGTCATTCCAATAGACTTGTTTGTTCCAGATGCAACTACTGTCACGGTATCTTGGGATTGTGGGTTTTTCAGATACTGCTCCACTTTGATTTCATATTTAGTATCAGTTGGAGAAAATGGTGCAGATGAGACCACTTTACCAATTAGAACAATTTCAGAGTTGAAATATTTTGCAGATGGTGGAATGTACGGTATTGCATATGCTTGCGACGATAAAAATATTACAATGGCAGAAATACAGAAAAGTGTAATTATTATTGGCAGAGTTTTCATTTTCTAAATCTCATCCTGTGAAATGCAATCACAGATACAATTCCAACCAACATGACTGGAACAGCAAAAGGAAATTCAGGAACCACCGTAGTTCCTTGGATATCAGTAATACTCTGATATTGTGGAAAGTTAATTTCTAACACTCTGGACTTTGAGGTAGTATTTGATTCAGTATAACTGATTGATTTTGTACCAGTCAGTAGGCCATTAATTATCAATGTATTTGTAACAACAAATTTCTTGTCCTGGCCATCTTGGATTGAGTCAAATATGTTTCTGGGCAACTCTAGACGTAAATGTCCTCCACCTGGTGGGGCTCCAATGGTTTCAACTTGTATTTTTTTATGAAATATATCGGCTCCAAGATTCTGGATAATGCCTCCGGTAATAGCATATGGCACAGGATAAAGTTTGTCACCTACTAAAAGTACATGTAATCCAGAATTGTTGTATGTAGGATGTCCGCCTTCCTGATGCATTGAAATGTCTATGAAATTTCTGCCCTTATACACTGGAATATCAAATATCCTGTGATTTTCAGAATCGGTATGCTCTGGAAAATTATCAATGTACTTATCCCCTGTTCTAATGGTAATAGTACCTACATTTCCTGAAACAAGGTCCACCAATGTTTTAGGAAACAGAACCTCCATTGTACCATTTTGAGTGGCATAGTATCGGATAGACATGGAATTTCCAGCAAAATATTGGCTAACGTCAACTATCTCACCATGGTCAAAATGATACGGTATCTCAAATGACCCAAAATCTGTATTAAATAAGAACGGGATGTTGGATTCTCCATTTTTCTGTACAAGTAACGTACTGCTCCACATTGCATTCAGGTTTTGTTTTATTCCCAAAAGTGTGGCTTTGTAGCGTCCTGATTCAGAATCTTGAGGTATTGTAAAATTTATTGTGAATCTACCTAGACTATCAGTGGTAACATTTTGTGATAGACTTGCAATGTTTTTCACATCAAGGTATATTATCGCATCTGAAATTACGTTGTCACAGTAATCTTCCAAAGTACCATTCCATTGGACTTGCTGACCCGGTCTGTAGATGTCAGATTCTGGAATTCCTTTAATTTGAGGACCATCTCCTTGACTTATAATTCCGGTACCTATTATCTCAACTTCCTCCGAGCCGGCTGGAATGTCAAATTTCATTGAGATGTATTTGTCTGCTGTAATTTTATAGTCACTTTCTCGCCCATCCACTAAAAGATAAAGCTGGTTAAAGGGAGAATGTATTTCGCATCTAGGACCTCTACCAAATAATGCATTAATCTGTTCTTGTGACATGCTTAGGGCCATTGAGCCATTTTGTACTTTGTCACTTGACATATCTAGCACTAGGGAAACCGATGGAGAATCAAATTTCACGCCAGTGACATTAGCATTTGTAGATGTATAGTTGATGGTATTTCCATCCACATCAAATGAAGATGTAATTTTCTCGGCAAATGCAAGATCAGTACTTGTAATAGCAGCAATTCCACAAATTATCAAACTTGACATAATTATTGAAAGGTGTATGGTTTCATCCCTTACACGTACTGGACGTGCATATCATAAAAAACTGGTGTAGATGTTCTCTGCAATATTCCTCTAGTTTAAAAAGGATGGACCGGGCCGGACACACTACTGTACAGTGCGTTTTTGCATTCCATTGTGCCTAATTTTTTATTGAAATTGTGTAGAATATTCATTTCTCACAGTTTGTAATTGTCAGAATTATAATTTCTCCACCTGCACAAAAACTAGGCGGCAAGTCTACCCAATAAGTACCAGGTCTAGCATCTGTAGTGGCAGCAAATGTAATGGTAATAAATGCAGAATCATTCTTTTGCATTATTTCAGATTTTAAATCTACAGATGTTATTACACCGGGATGATCATGCATACCTGCATCATGCATAAACTCGATGTCATTTGTTATGTTGACATCATTTGTTGTTGGTTGATTTCCCCAATTGTAAATTGAGCCAGTGTCAATTCCATACACAATTGTCCCATTGTGACCAGGTTCTAAAACAAAGTTTGGCGTGCCTGGATACTCAGAGTATCCATAAACACCGTAGAATCCAGTATAGTTGATAATTTTTCCAGACGCTTGAAAGTTTACTACCTGTAGAGTGACACAGTTAATGTCCGCTTTTGTTGACAGGGATACTGTCCGCTCT
>VFSW01013336.1_pt1 | contig 11429 bp, 9 predicted proteins | sample 5358111 | NCBI WGS metagenome assembly VFSW01 (sample SAMN11554181, study PRJNA540505) | mine drainage metagenome | isolation source: sediment from site ElyBrook_90M | place: USA: Ely Copper Mine, Vershire, VT | collected 2017 | reverse complement strand
CCCTTATGACAGCGCACAGCATAAACTACTGTCTTGATTTCAGGGTCCACTATAGTCCACTTCATCAGTCCTCCAGAAGTTCAATTATAGAATCGAACCAAGCCCTTTGTTTTCTTGGGATCGATTGCATTCAGTCGTTTTGGCACACCGCTTATACTGTCAGAATGAGTTGTGGGTTTTCCGTATATCAGAGAAACCCATATCCAACAATGCATGTGCGATCGGCAACAACAGTTGATATACTCAGGGAGTGAGAAAAATTGGTTGAAGCGCGAAAAACTCCGGCATAGATGATCGAACAGCTACATATTTTTTTACAGGAGGGGATCACTCCAAGTGGATGCAAAAACCTACTGCCCTGTGTGTGAGCGCTCTGGTGTTCGGTTTGCCCCGTTACCGGATGACTACCGACAGAATTCCCTCCTGCACGGATTTAAACATTTCGGAAGAGCTGAAACCATTGCGTTGAATAATTATTCCTGCATGACCTGCGGGGCATCCGATCGGGAGCGTCTCTATGCTTGGTGGATCAATGCGCAGATTGAGTCTGGCGCATTGAAAACCGGGGCGCGTGTGGTGCATTTTGCACCGGAAGCCGCTCTATCCAAAAAAATCAGGAAACTTGATCTTTTTGATTATAAAACCGCAGATTTTATGATGGCAGATGTGGATTTTCAGATCGACCTCATGAATATCCCTTTCGAAGATGAATATTGCGACTTCTTCATCTGTAGTCATGTACTGGAACATGTTTCCGATGACAATTTGGCAGTGAGAGAGTTGGCGCGCATTACACGTGGCGACGGATGTGGCATCTTGATGGCTCCGATTTGCGTGGATATTGACGATACGCTCGAGGATCCATCGGCCACAAGCGACGGTGACCGCTGGCGACTGTTCGGACAAGACGATCATGTCCGGCTGTACTCACACCGTGGTTATGTGAATACACTGGAACGCAACGGATTTGCCGTACAGCAACTGGATCAGAAGGTCATCGGAGCCAACCTGATCAACCATCTCGGCTTGTCACCCACCAGCATTCTGTACATCGTTACCCGACCTGAACCACAGGACGGTGCCCCCTTGAATTCAAGTAAAACACTTTCCTGACCATGAGTTCCGAAAAGCCTATTTATGTTACCCAGCCATTCCTACCGCCACTGGAAGAATTTATACCCTATCTTGAAAAAATATGGAAGAGTAAAGTTTTGACCAACAATGGCCCATTCCACCGTGAATTGGAGCAGGCTCAATGCCGTTATCTTGGAATAGATTATATTTCACTGTTTGCTAACGGGACGTTGGCGTTAGTCACGGCACTTCAGGCATTGCGCATTACGGGAGAGGTCATCACCACGCCCTATTCCTTTGTGGCCACTTCTCATGCGTTACTGTGGAATGGCATCAAACCAGTTTTTGTCGATATCGAACCGGACTCGTTCAACCTCGATCCTGCCCTGATCGAAGCCGCCATCACGCCCCAAACCACGGCGATCATGCCGGTCCATTGTTATGGCCGCCCGTGCAATATAAAAGCCATTCAGCACATTGCCGACAATTACAACCTCAAAGTTATATACGATGCCTCCCATGCTTTTGGCGTACGTGACGATGGAGGCTCCATCCTGCGCCATGGGGATTTATCGGTGCTGAGTTTTCATGCCACCAAGGTATTCAATACCTTCGAAGGTGGTGCTATTGTTTGTCCAGATGCCAAGACCAAAATTCGCATAGATCATTTAAAAAACTTTGGCTATGTGGATGAACTGACCGTCGTAGCCCCTGGGATCAACGGCAAAATGAGTGAGTTCAACGCAGCTTTAGGACTGTTGCAGTTGAAATACGTCGATCAGGTACTGGCCGAACGACAACGTATCGACAGTGCTTATCGCGTAAAGCTGGATGGTATCCTTGGCATTCGGTTTTTGCCTTTGCCGGAAGTGCAAAGCGGTAACTATGCCTATTTTCCGATACTGGTTGGACCCGAATATCCGCTGTCAAGGGATGAGTTGAATGAACGACTCAGGCAGCACAACATCTACCCACGTCGTTATTTCTATCCGCTGATTTCCGAATTTCCCATGTATCGCGGTTTTCCTTCCGCTCGTCATGATAACCTCCCCATGGCTTTAGAAATCGCATCACAAGTCTTATGTTTGCCCATTTATTCCGAACTGGAAGAACAGGAGCAAGAGCGCATCGCACATTTGGTAAGCTCTTTCGTGCAGAAGACCTCCATTTGACCGCCGCAATATCCATGAATCATCTGAGGGAAGAAATTGGTGGTTATTTCGGTCTTGACTTGCCGGAACATGGGGCGTTGTATCCGCAGGCTCTACATTACCAATCGGCACGCTCCGCGATTCGTGCAGTACTTGAAAGCAATGGACTCCGCCGTGTGTGGATGCCGGGATACATATGCGATTCGGTTCTGAGAGCAGTTGAAGTGACTGGGATTGACATTAGCACTTACAGGCTCGATGATTCCCTTTATCCATCTGATTTGCCCGATACGTTGTCTGATGGAGAAATCGTTCTTTATGTCAATTACTTCGGCTTGTGTCAGTCGCTGGTAAAGCGGTTGCAGACTCATTATCTCCCTGAACAACTGATCATCGATAATAGTCATGCCTTATTCGCTCCACACAATGGTGTATTGGCAACCATCTACTCACCGCGAAAGTTTGCTGGTCTACCCGATGGTGGACTGCTCTTGCATTCGCCTGCGCTCCTCATCACTGCTCCTTCTGTGGAAGATCAGGGTTCGTTTGAACGTATGAGATACTTGTTACTGCGCGCATCCTGTTCCGCTCGTGAAGGTTATAAGGCTTTCCAGGAAGCGCGCGATTCGCTTCAGAACCTCCCTCCTTTGGCTATGTCACGACTGACCCGAAGGTTGATATGCAGCATTGATTGGTCGCGGGTTAGATCCCGTCGTCGAGATAATTTTGCTCTTATCGCAGAATGGTTAAACCCCTTCAATGCGATACGATGGTTGCCAACAGAAGAGGATATACCGCTCTGTTATCCACTGGTGTTAAGGGGGATCGATGTGGCTGCAGTCAAGGCCCAGCTTACCGCCCAGAATATCTTCACTGCTACTTACTGGCCCGATGCTTTGCCTCGCCTCAAACCGGGAAGTATCGAAGCGACGCTGGCGCAAGATACGCTGTTCTTGCCCATTGATCAGCGTTTAGATCTGACACGAGTAGATAGTCTTGGGCAGCAGATTCTGGCAATATTGAGAACGAATTCCTTTGGCAGGAAAGATGGGTGATGAACTCGAAACAGACTACCTACACAACATTCAGTTATGATGCGCATGCTAGGACCTGTGCCCCAGATGATTTTCTGAGGCAGACGCGTCGCACAGTTCATGGTGTACCAATGACTGAAGAACAACTGCACATGATCATGGCAGCCATCTCTAAGGGGTTGGAGTTGCGGTCCGAAGATGTGCTACTTGAATTGGCGTGTGGAAATGGGTTTCTCTCGGTTCAACTCTTCGATGGTTGTCATAGCTATCTTGGTACCGACATTTCAGATTACTTGATTTCCGTGGCCAAAAAGCACTTCGAACGCCAGCCTAATCATCGGTTTGAAGTAATTGGCGGAGTTCAATACGTCAATCAGGAACCGCACCCTGAGCGTTTCACACGTGCGTTATGTTACGCCGGATTTCAGTATTTTTCAGATTCAGATATTCTGCACGTACTGACAGTGCTGTTTCAACGATTTACAAAGCTGGAACGGATATTCCTGGGCAACCTGCCGGATCGTGCGCACCTTACCGACTTTTTTATCCATTCCATCCCCACCGATGATGAACTCTCCGATCCATGCACGGCACTGGGTATCTGGCGTACGCGTGAAGCCTTCAAAAAATTGGCAGAAACCGCTGGTTGGCTGGTGGAGTTTTCAATCATGCCGTATGAGTTTTATGCGGCACACTACCGTTACGACGTTACGCTGACTCGTCAAGGGTAAAAGCCATGTCCGGGAAAAAGCAGGTTAACGATTTGGCTATCTTTGGCGGGATCCCTGTGTTTGCCACTGCCAAATCCACGTCTAACTTGCTGCAACCCGATTTTGAACGGTTTATGGAGTACTCGGACCTTTTTCTGCAGGCGCAGCGGTATATCGATCAAGGTCCTGCAGTGCAGTTGCTCGAACGCCGCCTAGCAGAGTTTCATGGGGTATCCTATTGTATTACCTTTTGTAGTGGATTCTGGGCGCTGGCATTAACTATCGCAGCGTTAGTTATTCCGGGTAAACGAGAAGTGATTATGCCTTCTCTGACTTATCGCCGAATGCCTGATATCGTCGCCTGGTTGGGCCTTATTCCACATTTCTGCGAGGTGGACTCAGAGACCTTGTCGGTCAGCGCGGCAACCGTGGCCGCTTGCATCAATGAAAATACGGCACTGATACTGGCCCCTCATCCCATCGTTAATTGCTGTGATGTAGGGGGATTGTTACAACTTGCCGAAGACCGAAAATTGCCCCTGGTATTCGATTCTGTCGAGTCGGTGTACGAATCCACTGCTGAGGGAAAAGTAGGGGGCCAGGGCCACGCCGAGGCTTTTTCATTGCATGCCTGCAAGCTGATCAATGGGTTCGGAGGTGGTTATGTCACCACTCAAGATACCCTATTGGCTAATCAATTGATATCACTGCGTCATTATGGTATGGACGAAAGTGGCAATGTGGTTCTGGCACACGGTATGAATGCCAGCATGAATGACATGCATGCAGCTATGGCTTTGGCAAGTCTGGACGATGTTGAACGGCAAGTTTTGCGTAACCAGAAACGCTACCGTGTTTACCAAAGCAAACTGGCCCATGTGCCTGGCTTACGTCTGGTAACGTTCGATGAACAGCAGGCAACGGCTTACAAGAATATCGTGGTGGAACTCCTCGACGATTGGCCCTTGTCACGGGAGGAGACAATCCGCATACTAAATGCCGAACGAATTCTTGCCCGAGCCTACTACGCACCTCCATTACATTGTAAATCCATGGAATTTGCTTTTATTGCTCCTCCGCTTCCAGTTACTGAATGGTTGGCAGACCGCTTTATGAATTTGCCATGTGGCCATTTGGTTAGTAATGAGGACATCGGACATATCACGGATATACTGGCCTTCATCGTTGCACAAGCAGAACCGATCAGTACTCTGCTGCGTAGTCAGGTGGACTCATGAGTATCGGTTCATTTGCCCTGACTGGAGCATCTCCCCTGTTCCAGAAGCCACTATCCTGCGGACAGAATCGGTTCCCAGATCGAGAACGTTACCAGAAGGCTTTTTCGGGCATTTTTGAACGTCAGTATTATAACAACAATGGCCCTTTGCACGAGCAACTGGAAGTAAGACTGCAGACATTTCTCGGTGTTCGTCATGTCATCTGCACCAGTAATTCTATGCTCGGCTTGATGGTTACTCTAGATGCCTTGCAATTACGCGGGAAGGTGATTGTGTCGGCGTTTGTTCATCCAGGTACCATTCAAGCATTGCTATGGGCCGGACTTGAACCGGTATGGTGCGATGTTGACCAATGCACCCATCATCTCGATATGCAACAAGTGGTGGCGCTGATCGATGAAAAGGTGTCGGCTATCCTGGCTGTGAATTTGTGGGGAGGGGCTTGCGATGTTAGTCAACTGCAGCAGATCGCTGATGCCCACGGTATCCGGCTGATTTTTGATTCGGCTCACGCCTTCGGTTGCGCACTCCCTGCCGGTTTTATCGGAGGCTTCGGCGATGCCGAAATCTTCTCCTTTCATGAGGATATGATCCTTGGGGCGGGAGATGGTGGCTGTATTGTCACCCATGATGACGAGTTGGCACTGCGCGCGCGCAGCATTCGTCCAAGCTATGGGCTAGAGCAGACGGCTCGTATCGTTCGCGTGGCCAATGCGCGATTGTCTGAAGCGCAGGCCGCCATTGCGCTCATGAATCTCGACGATTTTCGCGCCCATCAGGCCCATAACCGCATGCTGCGCGCTGCTTATCTCCGTGGGTTTTTGTCTGGTATCGAGGGGTTGACACTCCACGAACCATCAAGAGTGACTCAATCCAATTGGCAACACCTTATTGTGAGCATTGATCAACTGGGCTACGGTTTGTCCCGCGAGCGGCTTATCGAAGTGCTGGCAGCAGAAAAAGTATATGCTCGGAGAGGTTTTCCTCAGGGTGTTCACCTTGGTACAGCAGTAGATTTGCCCAATGCTCGTCACTTATACGACTCTTGCCTTGAGCTACCGCTGGGTGCTCAGGTCACGACCATCGATATTGAACGTCTGTGCGATCTTCTGGCGCGGATTCATTGTGCAGCATCCATTCTGCGGAGTCGGCATGACGCGTAAGCACAGATTCGGCATCATGCAACCCTATTTTTTTCCTTATCTGGGACATTTTTCTCTGATCGCTGCTGTGGATGAGTGGTTGGTTTTTGATCTCACGCAGTACACGCCGAAAACCTGGATAAATCGTAACCGTATTTTGCACCCGAACCAAGGATGGCAATATGTGAGCATCCCTCTGGCCAATGGTTCGATTTCCATAAAAATCCATGAAGCGAAGATTCTTGACCCCGTTGAAGCACGAAAAAATGTGCAGGGGAAATTGAGTCACTACAAGCGAAATGCGCCTTATTACGACGCCGTGCTAAATTTGATTGAAGAAACCTTCGATGATGGAGACGATTCCCTAGTGCGACTCGATGTCAGAGGACTTGCGGCAGTTTGCCGTTACTTGGGTATTTCGTTTCGCTATCGCATCTGTTCGGAAATGAATCTTGATTTGCCTATTGCGTTGAATTCTGGTGAGTGGGCTCTTGAAATCTGTAGTCAGCTTGGGGCGGACGGTTACCTGAATCCCTCCAGTGGGAAGGCGTTGTTTAATCGGACTTGCTTTGCTAAACGGGGGATTGATCTTTGCTTTGCTCAGCCCACAGAATTCTCCTATCGCACCATTGGCTATCGTTATGAACCTTACCTATCTATGCTTGATATACTGATGTGGAACCCACCCGATGTCGTTGCCCGTGCCGCAAGCGAACATGTCATAATTAAGAGAGCCATAGGCAATGAATGAAATCAGGAGATATTCGTTATGCCGGAAATATCGGTCATTCTGACCTCGTTCAATCACGAAAAATACATCGCCGAAACCATCAACAGCGTTTTGGCACAAACTTTCGGTGATTTTGAACTCATCATTTGGGACGATTGTTCGACGGATGGGTCTTGGGGAATCATTCAAAGTTACCGTGATTCGCGTCTCCGGGCCTTTCGCAATGAAGAACACCGACGCGGAATATACGGGATAAACCGCGCCATTAGCGAGGTGGCAGCAGGTTCGTACATCGCCATTCATCACTCCGATGATGTTTGGGAACCCCACAAGTTAGAACGGCAATACGCTTTTCTCCAAAAGCACCCAGAAATTGGCGCCGTATTTAGCCATGCATGTGCCATCGGTGAGGATAGCCAGCCACTTAATGATCCTCGGCATTTTTATTCCCAGATTTTCCAGCAGTCCAACCGTTCGCGCCAACAATGGCTTAACCGGTTTTTTTATATCGGCAATGCGCTATGTCACCCAAGTGTGTTGATCCGTAAGTCATGTTACGACAATTGCGGATTGTATAAGCCTTGGTTGCCACAGCTCGCCGATCTGGATATGTGGATGCGTCTGTGTCTGAAATACGAGATTCATGTTCTGCAGGAACCACTGGTGCGCTTCCGCGTTCGCGATAATGAAGCCAATGCCAGTGGCAATCGTCCGGAAACGCGTATCCGTGCCGGGAACGAATCGCTGATTTTGCTGGATAACTATCGTGCACTGGACGACATCGAGCAGCTGGTCAAAGTATTTCCGACTGCTGTTCAGTATCGTTGTGGGAGCAACAGCGAGCCCATGTTTGCTCTGGCAATGACCGCGCTGGTGGAGCCAAATCTTCCCCGGCACAAGCAGTTTGGCCTACGCTTGCTGTACGAACTGATCGGCGACGTCGCATTGTCTTCCCGGTTGAAGCAGTATTACCAGTTTGACTATCAATCATTGATCACGCTTAGCGGAAAAATTTCCGTTTTTGGAGATACGCCTCCGGCGGTTTCTGTCGCCGAAATCAAGATCGCTACTCCATTACAACCTTGGTTGGAATCCGTCCGTTGGTCCCCTAGCGAGCAACGGTGGGCCGAAGAAGTCATCGCACAATGGCCGCCCTTTTCCTGTGAGTTCGTGCTGGTAAAACGTCACGAGGCCGATTCTGCCGCCCAGAGTATCGCCAGTTTGCACCATCAATGGTTGACCACACGCTGGCAGGTGATCACGATGGGGCTATCTGCCAATAGCCTCAATCAGGCCATGCTGCAGGGCAATAGCGAATGGATTGCTGTGCTGGATGCCGGTGATACTCTGGCACCAGACGCTACATTTCGCTTGGCACAAGCCGTTCGAGAGCATTCCGAATGGCAGATCATCTACTCGGACGAAGACACGATTTCTGTCGATGGCCAATATACCCACCCGCACTGCAAACCGGATTTCAATCTGGATCTCCTGCGCAGCATGCCTTATCCTGGCGGCTTGTTGCTGATACGTCGGTCCCTTTTCGTCGAGTTGGGCGGTTTCGATTCGCAGTTTTTGGGAGCTGAGGAATACGATTTTGTACTACGCGCCTGGGAAAAAGTCGGTCATGGTGGCATCGGTCATGTGTCCGAAGTCCTTTATCACCGCCGCCAGGGTGGTTCTGGCCGCATCTCGGTTAGCATGGAACAAATGATGCAATCCTGTGAACAGTCCCTGGCTCGGCATCTGGATCGTCTCCATATTCGTGCAAGCGTACTGCGTGGACCCTTTCCTCCTGCGTTTCGTGTGCGTTACGACCTGGAACGAATCCCACAGGTTTCGATAATCGTTCCGTCACGCAATCAGTTGTCGCTCCTGTGTCGTTGTCTGGAGTCCATCATCGAAAAGACCCGCTATCCGGCCTATGAAATCATCGTGGTCGACAATGGCAGCGACGATGCGCAAACCTGTGCCTATCTCGACCTGCTTGAGAAGAATCCCGAGGCTTCTGGCAATCGTATTCGAGTATTGCGTCATCCGGGCGAGTTTAATTATTCGGCCATGAATAATCGTGCTGCTGAAATAGCGCACGGGGAACTGCTGTTGCTGTTGAACAACGATACGGGCGTACTCCACGAAGATTGGCTGGATGAAATGGTGGGTCATGCATTGCGTCCAGAAGTCGGTGCCGTGGGGGCAAAACTGCTTTTCCCTGACGGAAAGATTCAGCATGCCGGTGTGGTTCTGGGTATGAATGGGACCACAGGTCATCCCTATATCGGGCACGAAGGTAATTCTCCCGGGCATTTCGGCCGGGCACAACTGACTCAGAACACCTCCGCAGTGACGGGGGCTTGTCTGTTGGTGCGCAAGTCGCTCTATCATCAATTGGGAGGACTGGATGAGTCGACCTTTAAGATTTCCTATAACGACATTGATCTTTGCCTGAAGATCAGAGAAAGCGGATATCTGATTGTCTGGACACCCTGGGCTATTTTGTTACACGAGGGCTCTGCTGGCCAGAAGGCCACTGATGAAGCCTGCCCGGATGAAGAAAAGCCCCGGCAGTTCCAGAATGAGCAGCGGGCGTTTATCCAACGCTGGTTGCCGCAATTGCCCTTCGATCCCGCCTACAATCGCCATCTCAGTTTGTGCAATACCGATGTTCTGCTCGAAGATCAGGCTTCTTTGACTTGGGACCCCAGTTGGCGGCCCCGGCCCCGCATTCTGGTTCACCCAGCCGATCGTTATGGTTGTGGTGAGTATCGTGTGATAGCCCCCATGCGCGCCCTGCGTAGCGCGGGAATGGTGCAAGGATGGGAAACCATGCGCCTGTTTCATCCATCCGAAATCGCCCGTTTTATGCCGGACAGCATGGTGTTTCAGCGGCCTATCGATGATGCCCGGCTTGCTTTGTTGGAGCGCCAATACAAGTTGATCAAAACATTCCGTATTCTTGAACTCGACGATCTGATTACCAACCTGCCGGTCAAAAGTATTCACAAGAATCATTTGCTGCTCAAGAATATGCCTAAGCTCCTGCGCAGGGCTGCCTCCCTCTGCGATCGTTTGCTGGTATCAACCGAACCTTTGGCGCAAGCGTACCAAGGGCTTACAGAGGACATTCGTGTTCAGCCCAATTATTTAGACGGTGTGGCTTGGGAAGGGCTCAAACCTCAACGACGCAACAACGCGCGTCCGCGCATCGGCTGGGCTGGAGGAGTCGGTCATACCGGTGATCTTGAAATGATCGTTGATGTGGTGCGCGAGCTGGCTCACGAGGTGGAATGGGTGTTTTTTGGCATGTGTCCGGAAGCTCTGATCCCTTTTGTGAGTGAGATTCATGTGGGCGTGGAATTATCCGAATATCCATCCAAATTGGCCAGTCTGGATCTTGATTTGGCTATTGCCCCGTTGGAGGATAATCCGTTCAATCGCGCCAAAAGCACGATTAAATTGCTCGAATATGGCATTCTGGGGTACCCGGTCATCTGTTCCGATATTGTGCCCTATCAAAATGATATTCCTGCATGGCGTGTCGCCAACCGTCACCGCCATTGGGTCAAAACGATTCGTGAATTGATATCGGATCGGGATGCGCTGGCAAAAGCGGGGGATGAAATTCGTGAACATATCAGGAATCACTGGATGCTGGAGGATCATCTGGAAGACTGGCTCAAAGCTTGGTTGCCATGACAACGAAAAATTTCTAACGAATATTAGAGTTATTGCTGATTGCCTCGTTCACACATTAAAAAAATGCTTCGTCAGTGGAATCGGTGGGTAATTGTAGTCGGTTTTCAACCTGAATTTCCATCTTCAGACGACTTCATGAGGAACCGATAGAACTTCCGGCATGAGGCATCAAAGTCGTCTTGCTCCTGCTCGGTGACCCTAGGTGTCAGGATACATGTCGCCTGAAAGTGTGATTTTTTGACAAAGACCAAGGGGCGGGAAACGGACGTGAAATGGAAAAGTACTCTGAAGAACGGAAGGCTGCGGTATTGAGGAAGATGTTGCCCCCGATGAACTGTTCGATCAAGGAATTGGCGAAGCAGGAGGGCATATCAGACGTTACGTTGTATGCTTGGCGCAGGGCAGCAAAAATGGAGGGGATACCGGTGCCAGGAGTTGTGAGAACGGGAGAGGATTGGTCGGCTGAGGCGAAGTTGGCGACGGTGATTGAGACGGCCAATTTGTCTGAGATTGAGTTGAGTGAGTACTGCCGCGGGAAAGGGTTGTACGTGGAGCAGGTCAAGGAATGGTATCAGGCGGGGCTGGACGGTCAGGAACGAGGTAAGCGGTAAGCCAGCGGCGTTGTATTCAGGGAGGATTGACCCCGGCATACTC
>VFSW01013335.1_pt1 | contig 11430 bp, 10 predicted proteins | sample 5358111 | NCBI WGS metagenome assembly VFSW01 (sample SAMN11554181, study PRJNA540505) | mine drainage metagenome | isolation source: sediment from site ElyBrook_90M | place: USA: Ely Copper Mine, Vershire, VT | collected 2017 | reverse complement strand
AGGGCTCTGGGTCAGGGCCAGCAGTTCGGGGCCAGGATCGGGTGGCGGTACCGGGCTCTGCGCGATCTCTTGTTGGCTGGATGCGGGCAGCATACCACTTCCAAAAGCGGGGAGGGACCCGCCAGGCAGGAAACTCGTGCCGACAGCCAGCGCAAACAGAGCGCAGACCGTATAGAACACCATCTTGTTTCGCAGAAGTCTGGACATTGAAAATCTCCTTTTTTGGCAACACTATTCCTGTTCCCCACCGGGTAGTAGTACCCGGTGGGGTAACAGTTTTAACTGATGGAACGCATTGATTCTAATCAGGTAAATGGACAGGCGCCGCTAAGATGATTCCGTAGGGTACCTCCAGGGGTCTATTAGTCCGGTGAGTACCAATTGGAAGAGCCGCGACAAGCGGGCGACGGAATCGTCTCAGATGCGGGATGGCCGGAACGGATCGCTACCTATGTTCCGAGGCGGCCCCTACAACCGGGCAGGCCAGTCCAGGCGCATATCGGCGGTGACTTCGTCGAGCATCTTCTCCGTAACGGTCTTCTGCTCCAAAGCGAAGGCCGTCAGGAGAAGGTTGTCGCACAGGATATTGATGACACGGGGGATGCCCTGGGTACGGTAGTGGATCGCGGTGAGGATCTGGGGGGAGAAAATGGCCTGCTCCTCGAGACCAGCTTTGGACAGCCGTGCCCGGATGTACGCGACCGTCTCATCTTCGTTGAAGGCCCGCAACTCGAAGCGCAACACAACGCGCTGCTTCAGTTGGCGCAGGTTGGGCGCATCCAGCTTCCGGTCGAGTTCGGGCTGGCCTGCCAGAACGATTTGGAGCAGCTTGCCGGTTCTGTTCTCCAGGTTGCCCAACATGCGGATCTCCTCGAGCACGTCCCAGCTCAGGTCGTGCGCCTCGTCCACGATCAGAGCGGTAGTATTCCCGCGGGTCGCCTGCTGTAGCAGGTACTGCTGAAGCGATATGAGCACCTGCGTCTTGGAATCCGCCGCGCACTTCAGATCCAGGTCATAGGCGATCAGTTCGAAGAACTGATCCGGTGTCAGCTTGGTGTTGCAGACAAAGGAAAAAGGGATGCTCTTCTCCGTGAGATGATCGCGGAGGCACTCGAGCATGGTGGTCTTGCCGGTGCCAACCTCACCGCTGAGAACGATAAACCCCTTGCGGCTCTCGACACCGTAGGTGAGGTTGGCCAGCGCTTCCTCGTGCTGCGGGCTGCGGTAGAGGAAGGTGGGGTCGGGACTCAGGTTGAACGGGCTTTCTACAAAGCCAAAGAAAACGTTATACATGCGGATTCACAACGGGGGCGGACTAATCGGATACTTCCAGCAGCCCCCAACCCGGAAGCGCGGCCGGTTGGTCTTCCAGAAACACGACGCGCCGCGTTTTCGGAAACGGGAATCCCGGGTACGGGGACTTTCCGTAAAGCCCGGACTGCACGATGATCTCCCGGTAGGCAGGATCGTCGGTCTTAAGCCAAGCCACACGAGACAGCAGCCCACCTCCCCAGCCTACCGAAAGCAGGCACGCGTTGCCAGTTTGCCGGGACTGTGTCAGACGTTCCTCAAGCCGAACCAGATCCTCGTGGACATGCACGAGGCCAGCCCCTTCGGTGTACGTCTTGTGAGCTTCGATGAGGGCGCCCGCGTAGTTGTTGGCGGCCTCGAACAATGTCTCACGCGTGAAAGGCCCCTTCCAGTTGAGCGCCTGGCGGGTCTCCGAATCCACGCCGGAATCCAGTTCCCGCCAACCACCTTCGAAAACCGTACCGGGCGTTGCCATTTCGGCGAAAGTGGGCGTGCCATCCGCCGGCCTCGCCCCGTCCGCGGTTCCACTGGGACTCTGCTTCCACCCCAGTGTGTACCCGTCCCGGCTCCGCCCCTTCAGCGACGCAACCCGCAGCAGGTAGATCCGCATGGCGGTGACCGCCACCGGCGTAGAATCCGAGGTCTGGAAGACCCGCATGCGGCTGGCGCCGCCGGAGCCGAGGACCCGCTCCTCCAGCATCTCGCCCGGGTGCCGCGGCGGCCTATCCGTCTGGAACAAAGCTGCCATTCTCTCCAAGCTGCCGTCTTTGAGGCCGGCATGGACCATGCCCGTCCTCAAGGCGCCCTTCAGCGCGGTGCCGGGGAGAAATGGACCGCGCGGGCCGGAGGCGAAGGTGGGAATGCGAAGCGCCTCCACCCCGGAGCGACCCCAGTGTACTGCGCAGGAGGAGTGCTCGAAGGGAATCCGGCGGCCGGCGAAGTTCTGCGCGAAGCCGCCCCAGGAGGCGAAGTCCAGCCTGTCGGCGCGCTTCAGTTGCGCCAGGTAGTTATCGAGCCGCGGGCCTTTCGCCAGCAGCCGGAAGATGCGCCGCTGATCGAGCACATTCACCTGGTCCTTCCAAACCATGTAATCGATGGGGGAAAGCTCCTGCCCGTCTCCGACCAGCAGCGGCGTCAGGCAGGTGAACCGGTATCTCACCGCGCCACCTCCCGCCAGGGGATCGGAACCGCCAGGGCGAAGCCGGCGCGGTAGACCGGGTGGGGAACGCCTTCCGGGGACACGTCCAGGGCTGCTCCCAACGGTGGGACACCGGCGAACAACACCGATCCTTCCGCGACCATCCGTGACTGCTTCTTCAACACTCCGTTTGAAGAATCGCTCTCCACTCTGCCGCCGCGGCTCAAAATCGCGTAATTGCCGCGGCTCCAATCGACGCTTTCCGCTTCTACCGGGCTGAACAGCGAGAGAAGCCAGTAGGCGCTCTCGGGGGCCGCTTTCGGCTCCTCCTCCGGATCGGGCGCCTCGCCCGGCTCCGTGCGCAGAACGAGCGCCGGCAACGCGCCGTCCACGATCTGAACCTCACTCGACCGGCCCCAACCGCAAGACCGCTTGCCCCCCAGGCCGGAATCCCCAAGCAGCCGCATGGCTGCCTTGACCGGTCCCTCCCATCGAGCCTTCTTTTCCTCATCCGCGAATGCGGCCAAAGCCCACATCCCGGCGCCCGGCCGGAACTCCAGACACGCCGTGCGGTGCGGCGCCACGCCGCCGGACAAACGGTCTACCGCGGCGCCCGAGCGAACCGCGGCCTCGAACGGCCCGGCGGCCCATTCCGCGGGCACCAGGCACCGGCTGGCGCCAGCCACCTTCCAGCTCTCTTCATTCGGCGCCCGGCCGGCGAGCAAGTCCTCGACCACGCAGACGGGCACAAATCGCGCGCCCTTCCAGCGGACTTTGAGCGACGGTGCGGGCGGCCACAGGCTCAGGGGCGGGACCACGAAGAGGTGTTCCTGCTGGAACGGATAGCAGGAACTGAACCGCACCGCCGGTCCGTCCGTAGCGGCGAAGACCGCCGCCAGCCACTCCTCGATCAACCCCAGCCGAGCCATGGCGGCCGTGACAGCGGAATAGAGAGCGTCGCTGTGCAGCACGCTCTCGACGCCATCGCGCGCACCGGAATCCGGCCCGATCCGCCAGGGTCCCGACGGAAAAAAGCGAACCAAAAAAGCAGGCTGCATGATTACTCGGCGAGCTTCGCCGGAAACTCGGAGTCGCTCATCAACGACTGCACTTCCGCCAGACCGGCGCCAGTGAGATGCTCCGTCTCCGGCGCGCCCGAGGCATAGAAACCGCGCCCCCGCCACGTCAACCGCAATTTGGCGAAACGCACTCTCCCGCTGCCGCGCGATCCGCCTCCCCCGAGGCTGTCGTCCTCCAACAGACGCAGACCCTCCACGAGCAGGGCTGGCAGCGCCTTGTCCTCTTCGCAGAGGATATCCACCACGAACCGGACGTGGAACTGCGCGCCCGCCGGAACCCGTTCGAGGGTTCTCGGGTTAGCTTGCGAAGTGATGCGGTCGATGGCGTTCTCGCTCTTCACTTCGGTCAGCTCGTCGTCGAGGTTCTCCCGCATCTGCGGCGTGATGCTGTCCAAGTCGAGCGGGGCGTCGCAAACCGTGAGCCTGGACGGCGTGGCCGAGCTCGCCTCGAGCACGTCGCCGCGCACCTTTTCCATGCGGCCCGGGTTGCGGCCGAACAGCAGGCAGACTTCGTCGCCGGGCCGGTCGCTCTGATGGATGCGAACCTCCTGCCCCTTCCTCCGCGAAAGATAGACCAACTCGGCGGGAGTCGCCAGGCCGCGCGAGTGTTCCAGCAACGATCGCAACCGCCCGCGGAGCGAGCTCCCCGGGACATACGGTCTTCCGGAGGAATCCTTCACCACCGGGTTATCGGCGCCGCCGATTTCGAGGGATCCCTTGCCGGCTCCGATGTGCAAGCCTGTCTCGCAGTGCAGATCGCCTTCCAAAATCAGCTTCCCGATGAGCTTTAGTTCTGTTTGGGCTGTGTGGGCGCTCATACTTCCTCGCTATTCGTTGTAGGCCACGATGGCCTCGAAGAGGTCACGGAACCGCTCGTAGCCTCTGGCGTCGTTCTTGCGTGTCACCTGGAGCAAAAGTTTTTCGATGGCGTCCAGGCTCCTGAGAGAGTGGCGGGCGATGGTGTAAGCCAGCCGCGCTCTGAGCATGACAAATTCGTGCTGGCGCTCGTTTTCGGGAGCCCGGCACGCGCGGCGGACGGCGTTGTAGAGGCGCCGCAACTGGCTCTTCGTCCCCGAATCCATGTCGCGCATCCGGCTAACCACGCCGTGCGCCTGGTTGTCCAGGTAAAGGCTGTCGGAGATGAGCTTCTCCAGTTCGATTTCCGGCGGGCCCTCGAAGCGTCCGCGGTCCGGCCGCCGATCGTCGCCGCGGCCTCCGCCTTCCCGGGGTCCCCCTTCGCGCGGGCCGCGACCTCTGCCCTCGCGTGCTTTTGTCGTATCGTGCTGAACTTCCGGCATCGCTTTACACCTCGGCTAGCAGCCTGGCCCACTCGAGCGCCACTCGTCCGCCAGGACGGACTTTCACCTGCGTGGCGCCTTTGGCCAGGATCTCATTGGTTAAGTGGGTCCTGAGTCTTTGCAGTTCCTTGTCGCCAGTATCCCCGAGCGCTCTCGTCAGGTGCCTCTGCACCTGCCAGGGCTGCTCGAGTCGGCTCCCCCCGGCCCTTCCCGGACGGCCCGCGGCGGCCGCCTTTCGATAGAAGGCGTCGAGATCGGCCAGAAAGCGGCGCGGCGAATCCAGTTCCGCCGCCATCCGCAGCATGGTCTCCCGTAAGTCGGAGGCGGCCGCCAACTGCCTCCATTCCAGCGTGTGTCCAAGAACGAACATACAGTCTTTGCCGGTCGACTTGGCCATATCCAGCATTCGTCCGGCCTCTTCGTAGACCGAAGCCAGCGGCGTGCCGGCATCGCGAGCGATGGCCAGCGCCATCGTAATCGTCTTCCCCTCTTGTCCGGGGAAGTCCTTCAAGTTCTCTTCGCTGAACCGGTGAAAGAGCCGCTGAATTTCTTTGGCCAGCGGGATCAGCGCATCCCAGGAGCCGTAGACCGCGAAGTCGTCGCCGCCGGAGTAGAGTATGGTGACCTTCCGCCAGTAGTCCGGCAGCGAGCACACCAACTCCAGCTCGCCGGCGAAGAACTGCTTGCACATGACGGAAAGCTGAACGTGTTCCTCGATGGTCTGCACGCGCCGCAGCCTGATCCCCAGGTTATCCACGTCGCCGCGCAGGACGCCCCACGCGTGCCGCCCCTCGGCTCTCTCCGCCAGGGTGGCCAGGTCCGCGGGACCGCTCCCGTCGTCGCACATGGCGGCGTGCCGTGCCAGGGAGATGGCATCGGTGGTGGGTCCGCCGGCCACCGGCCAGGTGTACTTGCCGCGATCGAGCAGAATTTCCGCGGGCTGTTCCGGCGACCAGCCGACCGACTGCGCCGTCTGCAGCCCCACGGCCAGTTCACGCGAGAAGTAGCCGTCGGAAGCGTCCGTAGTGCCGGGACCGAAGGGCGCATCGGCGCTTCCGGCGAGACCCGCCGCCGGCGTTCCGCGTTTGCGTTGCATGGCCTCGCCGAGACGCTTTCGTACGACGCTCCATTCCCCCAGATTCTCCGTCGCGGCGGTCACCAGTTGCACGCTTCCACCGCTCATCCGGTGAATCTGCAGAGCCGCGGTCTCAAGCAGTTGATCGGCCTGAGGCATCGCCTCCAAGGGCACGACGATCAAGAACTGCCCGCCGCCGGCCGATCCCAGCAATACCTTCGAAAGACCGAGTTCGCACAAAAGGGCGCGCGGCAGAACCTCGCTCAGCAGCGTGACCCAGCGCGAGCGGCCGGCCAGGATCCGGTCGCCCTCGGCGCTCTGGCCGGCATCCACACCTGCCGCGGGCGCCTGGAGGAAGCCTTCGAGGCCGAGAATCTTGCCCTGTAGAAAAACTTGGATCGACATACGGACAGAACTCTACCGGAAGTGGCCAGTCTACCATAGCCAACAGGCTGGGCGGCGCGGCGGGGTGCGCCGCGGGGGCAGGGGCCCCGTGTTTACCCGAAGGCTGGCGTATCATATTACGGAGGGATCCTGATGCAGACGACAAGAAGGCATTTTGTGAAGACCGGCGCCGCCACGGCGATTCTATATAAGCTCGCCGGCCCCAAGCCGATGTTGCGGGCCGCCGAGACCAACGACCAGATCGGCATAGGGTTCATCGGCGTGGGGATCCGTGGTTCCTACCACGTCGATTCTTTCAGCAAAATGCCGGGCGTACGCCCCATCGTGGCCGCCGATTGTTATGACGGACACCTGACCTGGGCCAAGGAAGCCACCGGCGGCCAGATCGAGACCACCCGCGACTATCAAGAGGTGCTCAACCGCAAGGACGTCGACGCGGTTGTCATCGCCACGCCGGACCACTGGCACGCACGCATGATTCTCGATGCCCTGGCCGCCGGCAAGCACGTGTTCGTCGAGAAGCCGATGACCTACACCATAGCGGAAGGGAAGGAGATCATCGACGCGGTGAACAAGTCGGGAAAGCTGCTCATGGTGGGCAGCCAGGCCAAAACTTCCCCGCTCACCGCCAAGGCGCGTGAAGTAGTGAAGTCCGGCGTTCTCGGCAAGCTCAGCATGGTGAGGTTGGCCGACTATCGCAACACCCCCGACGGCGCGTGGGTCTATCCCGTGCCGCCAGACGCCTCGGCCGAAACCGTCGACTGGAACCGCTGGCTGGGGTCCGCGCCCAAGCGCCCCCTCGACCTCACACGGTTCTCCCGTTGGCGCTGCTGGTGGGATTATTCGGGCGGCGTAGCGACGGATCTATGGGTACATCAACTTACCTTCTTGCACGAGATGATGGACGTCAAGTCGACTAAGTCCGCGGTGGCGCAGGGCGGAATCTTCCGATTCCCCGACGGCCGTACCTGCCCGGACCTGTTATCGGGACTGCTGGAGTACCCGAATTTCATCGTCGAAATCACCGCCAACCTCGGAAGCTCGCGGCGCGCCACGGAAACCCTGGTCGCCGGTTCGGAAGCCAGCCTCACACTTACGAGCCGGGGCGTGCTGGTAACATTCGAACCGACTCCGGGTCCCATCGCTTACTACGGCTTGAATGGCTGGCCGAAGGCGCTGACCGAGCAGTACATGGAGTCGATGGGCTTCGGCGGAGGGAAACGGCCTGAGGCGCCGCCCACGAAACCGCCGCAGGAGTTGCCGGTCGAGCGCGGGCTCGAGCACGACGAGCTGTTCATCAAGGCGCGGCGCGACCGCTCCCCCAGCCTGGAGACCGCCGAGGACGGTCACAACGCCGCGGCCGCGGCGCACCTCGCCAACCTGTCCTACCGGCAAGGGAAAAAGCTGCTCTACGACGCAGAAACCTTCAAGGTGACCGAGGGCTGAAGGTGGGGCGGACCATCGTCGTTTGTGGTCTGCCTTCCCTACGATTCACCACGGCAGACGACACAAATCGATCGTCTACCCCACGTAGCAGTATAGCCGCAACCAAACAAGTCCTGCCGGCGGGACCGCCGGCATTGCAGGCCTGGCGGCCTGCTCCACATCCTGCGATTCGTTGCGGGAGGGAAAGATTCTACGCTGCTGTAGTACATAGCCCTACCGTTGCCCGTCCCAGTCCTCCGCCGCGAATGATCGGCCTTTTCCAAACGGGGCGTCCAGTTCCTTGATGCGGACGCGCGCACCGGCTCCCCGCACTTCGACCGAGGCGTGCTGGTAGAAGACACCTTGCGCGAACTCCGGCGTGATCTTGGCCCCGGAACTACCCATCTGCATATAAGCGATTCCGTCCCGGACAATACGCGCGAAGAAATGCCCGTGCCCTGTGATCACGTAGTCCACACCGTATTCCCGCGCCAGCCGGTGCAGCGGGAATTCGCCGCTCTGGAACTTGAGGAACACCAACCAGAACGACTGATGGAAGAAGACGAACTTGGGATGGCGCTCCTGATTGGCCTTGAGATCAGCCTCCAGAAACTGCAATTGGTCCAGCCCCAGGTCCAGACTGCGGCTGTTATCCAGTACGACGAAGTGCGCATCCTGGTAGTTGAAGCTGTAGGCGGCGGGCCGCCCGGTTTCCCGTTCAAAGACCTTCCGCGAAAAGGCGCTCCAGATATCGTGGTTCCCAGCGACGTAGTAGAAGGGATACTGCCTGTACGGCGCGAGGAAGGCGCGGATCGTCCGCCATTGGCTCTCGACCGTTTCGTCGTCGACGCCCTGGATGGTATCGCCGGCATTGATGACGAAGCTCGGATGAAGGCGATCAACCTCCCGCCAAACCTGTTCGTAGACCCCCGGGACCGCGGAGCCGGTCCGGTCACCGACAATCGAAAACCGGAAATCGTTCGCAGGGCCTTGAGCCTGACCCCACGCACACACCGCCAGGAGCACGAGGACCAGCCGTCGCCGTCGCATGGGCACATTCTCGCACAGGGACGCAATGTGGGTGACGCCTGCGGACGACTATCCCGGCGCCACTACGATTCAGCGCCAGTTATGTGCCGGCCAATTAGCCTCCCCACGTGCAATACAGCCCAAGATAGCCGACCGTGTGCCGCTCCCCACTGACAGTATGGCCGAACATGAAAAGCACGCTCAGGTTCTCACGAACGTTGTAGTATCCACCGGCATCCGTGAAAGTCGATTGCCGGGCTCCCACAGTCTGGGCGCCCTGATGGTACACTTCCGCGCCGAACACGAGCCGCTTTGTGAACTGCCGCTGGAGGAGCCAGCCGGCGAACTCCGAGCTTTTCATGCCTGGTGCATGATTAACCTTATAGCCTGCGCCTCCGTACGTAGTCCAGGCCCCCTTGCTCTTCTGCACCCAAACCGGCAAACGGGCCCAGACATGCCCGTTGCCGAGTCCACGACGGCTGTCGCCGCTGGGGACTTCAAGCAAGGGAAATATGCCTATTTGCGGGCATTTCGAAGTTTCCTGCACGAAACGGTATTTCGCGCCAAGCTCGACATCGCCGATGCCGTACGCCTGTGGCGACGTGAGGTACACGCCGGGGATGATGATATGGAGTTGCAGGTTCGGCGCCGCACCCATGTTGAACTCAAACGCCGGGAGTTGCAGGACGGTCGATCCGAAGCTTCGGTCGGCGGTGCCGAACGCATACGCTTCGTAGTGGTGCCTAGGTACGGGTTCAGGATCGTCGGTCTGGAAGGGAGGGCCGGCGACCACCGTCGAGCACAGAAACAGTATCAATAGGGGAGCCGGCAAGAATGCGCGAATGACGCCGATCGCAACAGGTGCAAAGAAGGCCGTTTTCATTCCACATCCCGGGCACACTCGATTCTACACCCAGGCGCCTCCCATGCGTCCGACCCGGCGGAATAGATGCTCCTCCGGTTAACAAAGTGGCAGAAATCGTGCGACTAATCGCTCTCCGGCGCCACTACTATGCTTATGGGCGCTCTCGATGCATTTGCCGCCGCCTGCCTTGTGCCGCTGGCGACCGCCGCGGTCGTCAGCGGGTTGGACGAACTGGTGCTCGATGGAGTGACAGCCTGGCGCTGGCTGCGAGGGCTGCGCGCCCACGGCCGCGCATCGGTAGCCGGCCCGGCGCCCCGAGATGCGCCTGAGAAGCGCATGGCGATCTTCCTCCCCCTGTGGCAAGAGGAGGCCGTGGTGGGGAGCATGCTGGTGCACAACATCGGCGCGATCCGTTACTCGGAGTACCACTTCTTCGTCGGCGTCTACCCGAACGATTCGCGCACGATGGAGGCGGTCCGCGAGGCCGAGGTCCGCTTCCCCAACGTGCACCTCTCCATCGTGCCGCACAACGGACCCACGTCCAAGGCCGACTGCCTGAACTGGATCTTCCAGGGCATGCTGGCACACGAGGAGGCCTGCGGGGTTCGTTTCGACGTCGTCGTCACGCACGACGCCGAGGACGTCATCCATCCCAGCAGCCTGCGCTGGATCAACTACTATGCCGCGGATTACGACATGGTGCAGGTTCCGGTGCTGCCGCTATCCACGCCACTCAGGGACTTTACGCACGGGGTCTACTGCGACGAATTCGCGGAGTTCCAATTCAAGGACGTGCCCGCCCGCCGGGTGTTGGGCGGGTTTCTGCCCTCCAACGGGGTCGGCACGGGCTACACGCGCAAGGCGCTCGATCGAATGGCGGCCTCGGCGCGTAACCAGGTTTTCGATCCAACCTGCCTCACCGAGGACTACGACTGCGGGTTCCGGCTGCATCAAATGGGATTCCGCCAGGTTTTCGTGCCGATTCGATTCGAACACGGCCAGCCGATGGCGACGCGCGAGTACTTTCCGCAACGATTCCGCCAGGCGGTACGGCAACGGACGCGCTGGGTGACGGGTATCTGCCTGCAGGGCTGGGAGAGGCACGGCTGGCGGGGTGGCGCGGCGGCGGTCTACTGGTTCTGGCGGGACCGCAAGGGCCTGATCGGGAATCCGCTGAGCCTGATCGGGAATCTGGTGTGCCTGTACGGGCTGCTCACCTGGATCTGGAGCAGCGCCACCGGACAGCCTTGGGGATTGCGGATTGTCACTCTCGGACCCGCCGCTCGACTGCTGTTGGCGGGGGCTTTGGCATCGCAGATCCTCAGAACGGCGGTACGGGCGGGTTGCTCCGCCCGTCTCTATGGTTGGGTGTTCGCGGCCGGGGTCCCGCTGCGGACGGCATGGGCCAATTGGATGAATGCAATCGCCACGATGACTGCAGTACTTAGTTACTTCAGGAAGCGCCTGTTACGGCAGCCACAGGTGTGGTTGAAAACCGCGCATACGTATCCCTCGCTGGCCCCGCCAGCGGCTCTGCCCCTGGCGGCCGTCGACGCAGGCCAGGTGCGGCGCGAGGCGGCTCGAGCGCTCCCGCTGTACTTTGCGAGGCGATGGAAGGTTCTGCCGTTCAAGGTGGCCGAGGGGAGTCTGTTCCTGGCGACGCCTGTGCCGCCCTCGGAGGACCTCCGCGAAGATCTGAAGCGGTTCACGCGGCTGCAAGTGCGTTACCAACTCATTTCGAAGCCGAACTACGAGAGCCTGCTGAGCGAACTCCTGAAGTAGGACAGGCGGTTTCGCCTGTCTGA
>VFSW01013334.1_pt1 | contig 11430 bp, 12 predicted proteins | sample 5358111 | NCBI WGS metagenome assembly VFSW01 (sample SAMN11554181, study PRJNA540505) | mine drainage metagenome | isolation source: sediment from site ElyBrook_90M | place: USA: Ely Copper Mine, Vershire, VT | collected 2017 | reverse complement strand
GGGGGGGGGGGGCCGGGCCCCCCCCCGGGGGGCCCCCCCCCCCCGTCGCCCGGCCCCCCCCCCCCCCCCCCCCCCCACCCCCCCCCCCCGGGGGGCCCCCCCCCCCCCCCCCCCCCCCCCCCCGCGCGACACCGCGCGGCGCAGTTGGCCCACGCGCTGGTGCAAGTGCTCCTCGCGAAGGGGTCGAAGGTCGTCGACCGAGATCAGGAGTGGCACGTCGCGCGTGGGCGGCGTGGCCCGGCCGGCCACGTGGATGACGTCCAGTGGCGGCAACATCGTGTCGATCGCGCGGCCACGACCGTGACGCCACCACGGGGACCAGAAGGCCCGCAGCGACAGCCGCACCTCGTCGTGTGACTGGCGCGGAGAAATCGTGCGCAGCCGACACAGTTGCAGGGCACCGCGCTCATCGCGCGCGGTCGCGAGGTCGAACATGGAATTGCTCATGGACTCGAGTGACCCGTCGAGGTCCAGTCCCACGCGCAACCGCGACGAACTCACGAGGCGAGTACCGCGTGCCGGACCTTCGAGGTCCACGCGGGCCAGAGGTCGCGCGCCCACGGTCCGAAGTCGACGGTGCTGGTGGCCACGAGGCAAATGCCCTCATCCACGTTCGCGAGCAACATCGCGCCACTGCGGCCAAAGTGTCCAAAGGACGAGGGGGGCCAATCACCCATCCAGTGCAGCTTGTCGCCGCGCAGCTCGACGCCCAGGCCCCAGGGGCACGGGGCGAAACGCCCGAAACCCGGCACGACGCCCGCGAGCTCCGGCAAGAAGGCCGTCGTCGTCGCGTCGCGGCGCTGCGTCGTCGTCAACGTGGGCTGGACCCACTCGCGCGCGAAGTCCGCGAGGTCCCTGGTCGAACCGACGGCCCCCTCGGCGGCACGACCCCGCAGACTCGTGGTCGAGAGCCCCAGGGGAGTGAGCACTCGCTCATCGAGCCACTCGCCGACGCGCTCGCCCTGCGCCAGGTGGGCCGCGGCCAGATCGATCCCGACGTTGGAATAGACCCGTCGGACGCCGGGCGCCACCACCGGGTCGCCGCTCTCCAGCCCCAGTCCGCTCGCGTGGGCTAACAAGTGCGCCAAGGTCGAGCCCTCGGGACCGAGCGCCTCGTCGAGGCGAGCGCGCGCCTCGTGAAGTTCGAGGGCCCCCGCCCACGCCGTGAGGAGTTTGCTGACCGACGCCCACGCCCGCGGAGCGTCGAGGTCACCGTGCGCCGCCACGGTCTGCCAGGTGCCTGAGCGCCAGGCCGAGACGATGACCGCCGGCTCACCCGGCCATCCGACTGCGAGCAACGACGGGTCCACGTCCTCCAATCTACCGGGACGACCTAAAGTCTCCGGGGTGATCACTGTGCTCAGCGGAGGCGTCGGGGCGGCGCGGCTACTGCGCGCCCTGCGTCGACACGACGCCGACGTCGAACTCAGCGCCGTGGTGAACGTGGGCGATGACCTCGTGATGCACGGACTCACCATCTGTCCCGACCTCGATACCATCATGTACACCCTCGCCGGGGCCCATAACGACGAGCTCGGCTGGGGACTCGCGAACGAGACGTGGCGCGTGATGCAGCGTCTGGGCGAACTCGGGGGCGAGAACTGGTTCGCCCTGGGTGACCTCGACCTCGCCACGCACCTCTATCGCAGCCAGCGCCTCGCCCAGGGCGCCACCAAGACCGACGTCAGTCGCGAGCTCGCCGCGAGGTTCGGTCTCGACGTGGCGCTCCTGCCCGTGAGTGATGACCCCATCGCCACCGAATTCGATACGGCGCTGGGGCCGCTGAGCTTCCAGGAATACTTCGTGCGCCATCGCCACGACGTTGTCGTCAACGCGGTGCGAGTGCGCGGCGCGGCGGCCGCGGTCCTGAGCGACCCGGCGCGCGACGCCCTCGAGCGCTCGTCGCGCATCGTCATCGCGCCGTCGAATCCGCTGATCTCGATCGACCCTATCCTGCGGGTCCCCGGCGTCGCCGACATCCTGACTCGCCGTCGCGATGACGTCGTCGCGGTCTCCCCCCTGGTGGGGGGCGCGGCGATCAAGGGCCCCGCGGACCGACTCATGCGAGAACTCGGCCACGAGGTCAACGCCGTGGGCGTCGCGCGCTTCTACCAGGGAATGGTGGGCACGATGATCATCGACGTCGTCGACGCCGATCAGGCCGACGCGGTGGCGAACACTGGCTGCGACGTTCGCGTCACCACCACGGTGATGTCCCGCGACGACCACGCCCTGGCCCTGGCCGACGCGGTGCGCTCGTGAACCAGTTGCTCCTCTTCGCCCTCGACGGCGTCGGTGAGATCACCGCTGGTGACGACCTGGTGGGCGCCTTCCTCGACGCCCTGGACGCGGGCGCCCACGAACTCGCGCACCACGACGTCGTCGTCGTCACCTCCAAGGTGGTCTCGAAGTCCGAGGGCCGGGTCGTGGCCTTCGACGGTACCGCCGAACACCGAGAACGACTCATCGTCCAGGAGTCGACACGCATCCTGCGCCGCCGCGGCCCCCTGCGCATCACCGAGACGCCCCACGGCTTCGTCAACGCCAACGCCGGCATCGACCACTCCAACACCGCCGAGGGGACCGCGGTGCTGCTGCCCAAGGATCCCGACCGTTCCGCGCGGCGATTCCGGGCCGAGATCGCGCGTCGCCGCGGCGTCGAGGTCGGGGTCATCGTAACCGACACGTTTGGTCGCACGTGGCGCAACGGGGTCGTCGACGTGGCGTTGGGCTGCGCCGGGCTGCGCCCGATCCTGGACCTGCGCGGCACGGTGGACGCCCTCGGACGCACCCTGGAGGTGACCGAGGTCGCCCTCGTCGACGAAGTGGCCGCGGCCGCCAATCTGGTGCTCGCCAAGGATGCCGGTACGCCCTTCGCCGTGGTGCGAGGGCTCTCCGAGCGCTACTTCGGCGAGGGGTCCGTGGGCGAACACGTCGTGCGCGCTGCCCACGGTGACCTGTTTCGCTAGGTCAGATCCCGCCCGATTGGCCTGCACCCAATTGGACATCACCCGAGAATTGCGATCCCTCGGCCACACTGACCTCCGCCCCCACGACGCACGTGGGACCGAGCACCGACGTCGTGCCGATGACCGCGCGTGGGCCAATGATGGAGGAGCGGATCTGCACGTTGTCCTGCACCACCGCTCCCGGCATCAAGATCACGTCCTCGAGGACGACGTTCTCGCCCACCACGCAGTTGCGGTCCACGACCGCGTTGACCAAGCGTGCGCTGTCGGCCACCCGACTGGTGCTGTGGCACCAGGTGGTGCCCACCAGACCCTGCGCCAGGCGCGTGGCGTCGCGGCCGTTGAGAACGTCGATGTTGGCCTGCAGGAAGGTGGCCGGCGTTCCGGTGTCGAGCCAGTAGGCGTCGTCGGCCATGGCGAAGAGGGTTCCGGCGGCGGCCAGGGCGGGAAAGACCTCGCGCTCCACGCTCACCCGGCGCCCGGCGTCGATGCGCGCCAGGACCGAGGGTTCCAAGACGTAGGTGCCCGCGTTGATCAGATTAGTGGGCGCCTCCTCGCGCGGCGGCTTCTCGATGAAGGCCTCCACCCGACCGTCGTCGTTGGTCACCACCACGCCGAAGCGTGAAGGGTCCTGCACCGGATGCAGAGCGATGGTGCCCTCGGCGCCGTGAGCGCGGTGGAACGCCACCAGGGCCGTGACGTCAAGGTCGGTGAGCACGTCGCCGTTCACCACCAAGAATGTCTCATCGATTCCGGCGTACTCCGCGGCGAAGCGGATGGCGCCCGCGGTATCGAGGGGCTCGGGTTCGACGGCGTAGGAGATCTTCACTCCAGCGATGGACCCGTCGGGGTAGGCCGAGATGAAGTGGTTGGGCAAGTAGCCCAGGGACAGCACGACCTCACTAATACCGTGCTGGGCCAGCATCTCAAAGACGCACTCGATCATCGGCACGCCCACCAAGGGCAGCATCTGCTTGGGCATCTCGTACGTCAGGGGACGCAGTCGAGTTCCCATCCCGCCGACCAGGATGATCGACTTCAAATTTAACCCTTCGCGGTCGTCGTGGTCGCAGCCTTCGTCGCCGTCGTGGTGGTCGTCGTGGGAGCGGTCGTCGTGGCGACGCCCGCCGTCGTCGTCGTGGTCGTCGCGCTACTGGCCTGGTAGGAGACCATGGCGTTCACCGTGGCGGCGCTCGGGGGCGTGGGCGTGACGCCCTTAGGCACGAACGCCATGGTGACGCGCATGTCCTGGGCGAACTTGATCGAGGAGGGATTCGTCGTGAGGGTCGGCTTGGTCTGGCTGAATGACGTCCAGTAGGCGTACACCACCTGGCCGGCTTTCTTGGGGTACTTCGACGTCGTCGGGCACAGCTGGCCGTTGCGATAGGTCGTCGCGGCGTTGGCGACGCCCGCCGCCGACGGGATACCGAGTTCGGTCGAACTCGCCACGAGTCCGGGGAACTCCACCGCGAACTGACCCAGGGTGGCGTGATTGCCCGAGTCGGCGGCCGACACCGGCGAGATCTGAATGACGTTGTTGGCCTGGACCTTCAAGCCGTAGATACTGCTCGGATCGGCCTTGAGGTAGGGCAGCGACTCTCCGCACACGTCCACGTTGAGCGCCGCGAACCAAGTGGTGCCAATCGTGGGGGGCGTTCCGCTGGCCGCACTGGCCGGGTGCTGGTAGTCGTAGCGCGCGAAGACGGTCGAGGCTAGGCCGAGAACCACGACCAGGACCAGGACCGCGTAGTAGTTGGTCGGTCGCGTCTTCTTATAGGCCTTGCTACCGCCCGAGGCTCCGACTTTGCTGACCCATTTACCTGCTGCGCTCTTAGCCACGGAGACAACGCTACTAAAAATTCGCTCTCCCCTCGTCGAGAGGGCTCGTGGACGCTGAAGAGTCGGGCCTTTCGCGGGCAATCTCGCGGGGGTGGCGAGCGCCACTCGTTACCATGTCGTATGCGTTTGGTCTCGTGGAACATCAATGGAATACGTGCGGTGCAGCGAAAGGGGCTGTTCGTACCCTTCGTGGAGTCCCTCTCACCCGACGTGATATGCCTCCAGGAGACCAAGGCCGAACAGCACCAGTCCGAGCACGTCATCGAGGGCTACCAGGAATACTGGCATTCCGCGCAGAAGAAGGGGTACTCCGGCACCGCCATTTTTTCTCGGCCCACGCCACTGAGCGTCGTGTCAGGCATGCCGAGCGCTCTCGTCAATAAGTACTCCCTCCACAATGACGCTTTCGGCAACCCTAACGACGAGGGCCGCACCGTGACCGCGGAGTACGACGACTTCTACCTGGTCACCGTCTACACCCCTAACGCCAAGGGCGACCTCAGCCGACTGCGCCAGCGTCACGAGCAGTGGGACCCGGCGTTCCTCGCCTACCTCAAGAGACTCGAGAAGAAGAAGCCCGTCGTGGTCTGTGGTGACCTCAACGTGGCGCACACTCCCGATGACCTCGCCAATCCCAAGGCCAACGTGGGCAAGGCGGGCTACACCAACGAAGAACGCCAACGATTCGAGGAGCTGTTGGGGGCGGGCTTCGTCGACTCCTTTCGGCTCTTCACCCAGGGCAACGGTCACTACACGTGGTGGTCGAACTTCTCGGCGGCGCGCGCGCGTAACGTGGGATGGCGCATTGACTACTTCTTGGTGTCGCGCAGCTTCGTGCCTCGCGTGATCGCCGCGGAGATCCACGCCGACGTGATGGGTTCGGACCACTGCCCGGTATCGCTCACCCTCGACATCTGACCGCTACCCCGGGCGCAGCGACGCCGGGACGCGGGCCCTCAGCGCGCCCGCGTCGCGGCGTAGGGGCGAAGGGATTCGAACCCTCACTGGAGGCGGTTTAAGCGCCCTGCCTCTGCCAATTGGGCTACGCCCCCACGCGCGCTCGGCGAACTAACGCTAACGCATCAATTCGCCCACAAATCTCCCGGCCCCACGAAATGGGGTCACTAGGATTGAGCCATGAAGTCCGTGCAATGTCGGGGCACGTCGCCGCTCACCACGCTCGTCGCGAGCGCTGCTTTCGTGGTGCTCGCGACGCTCGTCCCCGTCAGCGCGACGCCGAGCGGCGCGCAGACGATCGCCCAGACCAAGGCCGAGATCGCGAATCTCTCCGCGCAATTGGCGCGCCAGCAGAAATCCAGCGAAGTGACGGCCAACGCCTACGACGCGACCAAGGCCCAACTCGCCAGCCTGTCGGCCAGCATCGTCGCGCTCCAGGCGCGCGAGCGCGCCGAAGAAGCGGTGGTGACGACGACGACCCACCACCTCGTCGGCGCCGTCGTGCAGTCCTACGTCTTTGGCACCTCGACCTCCCAAGCCGTCGCGCTCTTCAACCAGAACGTCAACTCCTCGGGGGCCCGCGAGGTCTTCGACGCCCTCGTGGTGGGCGACCTCAACGCGCTACGGGCCAAACTCGACGCCCAGCGCGCCAAGCTGGCCCGCGAGATCACTCAGGTCGCCGCCCAACGCGCGCGCGCCAGCGTCGAGACGGTGAATCTACAGAATCTCCTCTCCCAGAACATCGCCGCCGCCGACCAGACCCGTCAGACGCTCACCGTCGTCACCGCCGCCCTGCGATCACAGATCATCCAGTACGAGGTCGCCGCCGGCGCCGCCGCGGCGCGCACGCGCGACACCAGTGCCGAGGCCTCCGCCGTCGCGGCCGCCTCCTCCATCGGTGGTCAACCCGCGGCGAACCTCGTACTCGCCGCCATTGCCGCCAACACCCCGCCCGTCGTGACCCAGCAGATCTCGGGCTCGCCGGCTGGTTCCGCCGCGGGTGAGGCCGCCGTCACCTACGCCGAGAAGCAGGTCGGGGTTCCCTACGTCTGGGGTGGCGAGACGTCCGGTCTGGGTTTCGACTGCTCGGGCCTGGTCCAGTGGGCCTGGTCCCAGGCGGGCTACTCCATGCCGCGCACCACCGAACAGCAGTGGACCGCGCTGCCGCACGTGCCGCTCAACCAACTCCAGCCCGGCGACCTGCTCTACTACTACAACCTCGACGGCGACAACGCGGTCGACCACGTCGTGATGTACGTGGGTTCGGGTCCCTGGGGCGCCAACACGATCATCGCCGCCGCCTACACCGGAACCAATATCTCCCTCGCCCCGATGTTCACCGGCGGGCTCATCGGCGCGGCTCGACCCTAGCTCCATGGCCTCACCCACGCAGTCGCTGGTGATACCGGCCTACAACGAAGCGGCGCGACTCGCCGCGGCGTTCCAACGACTGCGGCCCACCCTGGACATCATTGGTCCCGACCGCACCGAGATCATCATGGTCGACGACGGTTCCGGCGACGACACGATGCGGGTCGCCCACCGGGTCTACGGGCACCTCGAACACTTCCGCCTGGTCCAACACCCGCACAACATGGGCAAGGGGGCCGCGGTGCGCACCGGCATGGCGCACGCGCGATACCCCAAGGTCATCGTCGCCGACGCCGACATGTCGATTCGACCCGAACATTTCGTGAATATCCTCGACACCCTCGAGCGGGTCCCCTTCGCCCCGGGTTCGCGCGCACTCGACGGCCGTATCCTCTACGAGGCCCTGCACCGCACGATCTCGGGCACCGCCTTTCACCTGCTGGTTCGCCACTACACCAAGATCACCGTGCGCGACACGCAGTGCGGCTGCAAGGGCTTCGCCCTCGCCCCGGGCCGGCTCCTCGCTCAATTGGGTTTCGTCTCGGGTTTCGCCTACGACGTCGAACTGTTCTACTTAGCGCAACAACTCGAGCTCGCGACCGTGCCCGTGGCCGTCACCTGGGACGACATCGGAGGTTCCACCGTCAACATCGCCCACGGCAAGCGTCAACTCCTGAGCGACCTGCGCGGAATACCACGCACCAACTACCAGTGTCCCGCCATTGAAGTCCCCGCGCGGGTCAAACTCGACGACGTGCGCCGAGCGGCCCTCGACGCGCGCTGCGCCGGACTCGTCGTGGCGCGCGCCGAGGCGAACGACCTGATCGTGGTGCCGCGTGACGCGGCGGTCGCGGCGATCGGCATCGCGCACGCCCTCGGCGGCTCTCTACGCACCACCACGATCGCGGAACTTCGCGGGCGTACCCTCGACGCGGTCTAATCAGTCGCTGCGCGGCAGGAGCCAGTCGGCCACCAGTTGGGGTGCGCGATCGGCCCACTCCTCGGAAGTGATGGCGTAGTGCGCGTGGTCCTCCCAGGCCCCATCGATCTCCAGGTATCGCTCGGCGATCCCCTCGAAGCGCAGTCCCAGCTTCTCCACGACGCGCCGTGAGGCGGCGTTGCGCGGAATGATGTTGATCTCCACGCGGTGCAGACGCAACGTGTCGAAGGCGTACTGCAGGACGGTCACCACCGATTCGGGCATGAGGCCGTTGCCCGCGACCGCTTCGTCGATCCAGTAGCCCACGAAGGCCGACTGCAGAGGGCCGCGTTGGATCGACGAGAGGGTGATCTCGCCCACGAAGCGCCCCTCGAAGAAGATGCCGAACCCGAATCCAGTCCCCATCTGGCGCTCGCGCTCACGGATCGCGCAACGACTGGAGAAGCTGCGCTCGTCCTCGGCGAGGTGCGCGGCGTGCGCCGAACGGGGCTCCCACTTCACCAGCCACTCGTGGCAGCGTCGACGGACGTCGAACCAGCCCTCGTAGTCGACGTCGCTGAGCGTACGCAACACCACGCGCCGACCATGGAGATTGATCGGCGAATGCACGCCGCTGCGGGTGCTCACCACGCGTCCTTCTTCACCTTTCTATCGTTGCAGGTTCGTCGAGAACGCGCACGTCAGAGCAGCGATGCGGCGACGCCGTCCAAGATGTCGTCCTCAGAACTGAGGAGTTCGTGCGCCGCGAACCGGTCCATAACGGCCTCGAGGATGAAGAGACCAGCCACCAGCACGTCCTCGCGGCCGCGCACCATTCCGGGCAACTCCAGACGCTGCGCGGGACTCAAGGCGCCGAGGCGTTCGCGCCAGCTCCGCACGTCCTCGCGCGAGAGACGGCGAAGGTGCACGGCCGCGCGGTCGTACACGCTCGAGCCCGCGTCGAGTTGCGCGAGGGTCGCCACCGTGCCCGCCAGACCGACCAGTCGAGCCGCGCCGACGAGGTCCCTGAATTGCGGCACGGCCTCGAACGCCCGGTCGAGCTCGGCCTCGATCATCGCCTGCGCCGCGCGCGTCCCCTCGGGCTCGACGACGCCCGCCCCCAGCGCGCGCTCGGTCACCCGCACGCACCCCAACTGCATCGAATAACTCCGGACCTCCCCGTTCAGGCTCACCGCCAACTCGGTCGACCCACCCCCGATGTCGACGATCAACGTCGCGCGCGAGTCGGGGGCCAACCCCCTCGTCGCCCCGGCGTAGGAGAAGGCGGCCTCTTCGGTGCCCTTGAGCACGCGAGCCTCGACCCCGGTGATCTGCGCGGCTCGAGCCAGGAACTGCGCACCGTTGATCGCGTCGCGCACCGCCGAGGTCGCCACCAGTAGTCCGCGAGTGACCCCGTGCGCATCCATCATCTGGCGGTACTCGCTCAACGTCGCGTAACTGCGCTCGAGCGCCTCGGGCTAGAGATTGCCCGAGGCGTCCACGCCCGCCGACAAGCGGGTGATGCGCATCTCGCGCTGCAGCGTCGTGGCGTCGTCGGCGACGATCAAGAGGCGCGTGGAATTCGAACCGCAGTCGAGGACGGCGACGCTAGCCACGCGCGTCGACGATCTCGAGGTCGGGCACGGCCAGTTCGCGGGCCACGAGTTGGCCCACGGGGTCGTCGTGGCCCGCCAGGTAGTTCGCCAGGTGCGCGTGCAGGCACTTCACCCCGACGCGCGTGCCCCCCACTCCCCCGCTGGGCGCGATGGCGTCGTGACGGACCGTGGCCGCCTCTCGGCGGCGGCGGTAGTCGTCGTGGGCTCGGGCCAAGTCCTGCTCGTCGACGAGTTCCTCGTAGCGGTGCACCCCGCTCTCGCCCTCGAGACGGCTGACCGCCTCGTGCAGTTCCCCGTCCACCAGCCAGTACAGCGTCGGCATCGGCGTACCGTCACGCAGGTGCGGCTCATTCTCGATCACCACTGGCCGTCCGTCGCGACGGCGCACGACGACGGCGCAGCGCCCGTTGAGTGGTCGCCCCACCAAGTCTTCGATGGTGGCGAGATCCTCCGCCGTGGCGTCGCGGAAGGTCAACGCCAGAACTCGAGGGTTCGCACGAATCGCGACACGAAACCCTGCACACCGGTGTGCGAGGACCCGGCGCTGCTCGACGTGGCACCTGACGTCGGCACCACTCCCTGGCCGATGTTCACCAGCGGCTGGGTGCCCGGGTCGGTCGAATTGAGGGCGACGTAACCCGCGCCGTTGCCGGGTAGCACCTGGATCAGGCTCTGGCCGGGCTGGACGAGTTGATATTCCTCGCGCGCCAGGGCGATGGCCGCCGCGGTCGTCGAGACGGCCTTGGCCTGCTGGGTGAGCGCGGCGGATTGCCGGTTGATCTGCGCGATCTGGCTGCGCGCCTGATTGAGGGCGCTCTGCTGGCGCCACAGCGTCTGGAAGGGGAACGCGACCACTACCACGGCAATCGCCGCGAGCACCGACAGTGGGAGGACCCACCGCGGATAGCGCGTCTGATTACTTCGAATAGCTGACACCTGCCGCCCCCGACAACGACGTGGCCCCGAGAAAACGAGCCGAATCTCCCAGCTGCTCTTCCAGCCTTAGTAGTTGATTGTACTTCGCGACCCGGTCCGAACGCGCCGGGGCGCCCGTTTTAATCTGACCCGCGTTGGTCGCGACCGCGAGGTCGGCGATGGTGACGTCCTCGGTCTCGCCCGAGCGGTGCGAGATGACCGCGCTGTAGTGGTGCAGGTTCGCCAGTCGCACGCAGTCCAGGGTCTCGGTGAGCGTACCGATCTGGTTGAGTTTGATCAGGATCGAGTTGGCCACACCTCGGTCGATGCCGCGCTGGAGCAAGTCGACGTTGGTGACGAAGAGGTCATCGCCCACGAGTTGGATACGCTGACCGAGCTTCTCGGTCATCAGCGACCAGCCCTCCCAGTCCTCCTCGGCCATGCCGTCCTCGATCGACACGATCGGGTAGCGGTCGCACAGGTCGGTCCAGTAGTCCACCATCTCCGCGCTCGAGAGGACGCGACCCTCACCGTCGAGGTGGTAGGCCCCGTCGCGGAAGATCTCGCTGCTGGCGGGATCGAGGGCGATCGCGATATCGCGCCCCGGGGTACGCCCCGTCGATTCGATGGCCTCGATCAAGACCTTGACCGCGGTCTCGTTGTCGGGCAGGTCGGGGGCGAAGCCGCCCTCGTCGCCGACGGCGGTCGAGAGACCGCGCTGGGCCAACACGTTCTTCAGGGCGTGGTACGTCTCGGTCCCCCACTGCAGCGCCTCGGAGAAGGAGGCCGCGCCGATGGGCATCACCATGAACTCTTGGAAGTCGATGGAGTTCTTCGCGTGCAC
>VFSW01013333.1_pt1 | contig 11431 bp, 15 predicted proteins | sample 5358111 | NCBI WGS metagenome assembly VFSW01 (sample SAMN11554181, study PRJNA540505) | mine drainage metagenome | isolation source: sediment from site ElyBrook_90M | place: USA: Ely Copper Mine, Vershire, VT | collected 2017 | reverse complement strand
ATTAGTTTGTGATACCATGAGCTTTAATGACGGAGATTTTGTAAAGATAGAGTACACGGCGAGAAGGTCCTCGGACAACTCGCTTGTGTTCACAACTGTGGAGAAGGTGGCGAAGGATGAGAACGCGTACAATGCGGAGACAAAGTACGGACCGCAGCTTGTAGTGCTTGGGAAGCACAGCGCACTCAAAGGCATTGAAAATACCGTGCGCGCGATGTCTGTAGGGGAGAGCAAGAAGGTCACATTCACCCCAAACGACGCGTTCGGAGAGAGGAACGACCAATTGGTAAACGTCATGCGAGTCTCTGACTTCAGGGACAAGGAGATAAACCCCTATCCGGGAATGCAGGTAAACATAGACGGCAGCATAGCAACGGTGAAAAGCGTTAACTCGGGAAGAGTTGTTGTGGACCTTAACCATCCGCTTGCAGGGGAGACCCTACTTTATGATATAAAAGTCACGGAAAAGATAGAGAATGACTCAGACAAAGTAAAGGCAATTGCGGAGCATTATTCTCTTAGGCCAGACGCTGTTGCGGTTTCATCCGGAGTGGCACGCGTGACGTTCGGCGAGAAGGTAGAGAAGAACACCGACTATCTGGTAAACAAATCCGCCCTTGCGGAGGGACTGCTCAAGTACATGGACAGCGTTAAGAAAGTTGTCTTTGAGGAGGAGTATGCAAGGAAGGACGAGAAAGACGAAAAGAAAGACTGAGCTAATCGTTAATGTTCAGGGCGTAGGCGCCGTTTACCTTTATTCCGAGCTTCTTTGCAACTTCGGATTTCTCAACATTGAGTACGACTACCTGCCCGTTCCACTTGGTGGTCAAATTTGACTGTCCGCAAAGCGGGCATACGTTTCCCTGCGATATTATCAGTCTATCAGTTCTGCATGCGTATTCTGCCATTTATATCATCTATTTCTTGTGCTTTGGACCTCCTGGGCGCCTTCCCTGACCCCTCTTGTATTCCCTCTTAGGCTCCTTTGCCCATTCCGGCTTGCCAAGTCCGTCTGGTCTCATTGTAAGAGCTATCTTTGCGTCCTTTATTCCGGCCTTGAAGCTTATCGAGGACACCTTTGCAAATACCTTATCGCCCTTCTTGAGGCTCCTTCCGGTGTTCTTTGAAACGAACGCGCTTGATTTCTTATCATAGCTTATGAAGTCGCTTGTTATCTGTGAGAGGTGCACAAGGCCGTCAAGAGGCCCGAGCCTCACGAAGCAGCCGAAGTCTGCAAGCTCCGAAACCTCGCCTGCAACTATCTCATCGATCTCCAAATTGAATATGAGCGCATCGAACTTTGCTTCGTGCCTTGTGGATGGATCGCCAGGCATTATCATTCCGTCGCTGACATCCCTGACGTTGAACACGGCGACTATTATGCCGAGGTCCTTGTCTAAGGTCCTTTCATACTTCTTCCTCAGGGCCTCAAGAGCAGTCTTGTTCACATCCTGGCCGAAGTTGGCAGGGGATATGCTTATCGTGTCCTCTATAGTGTGGATATAGTACAAATTGTGCACCAATTAGAAATGTCAGTGAATTTATTAGCTAAAGCAAGATATATTAGCATTTCTGTTTAGTGGACCTAAGCTAAGACATGCACAGTGCGCCGGGTTCTGGTCCAATACAGAATGTGCCTGTTCCTATACAGGGCATACGCAAGGTTGCCTACAAGCAGCGCCACTAGGAATGGATATGGTGCACCTGCAAACCCTAACGCAAATACGAGCGCTGCAAGACCTGCACCGTAGATTATCTGACTTGTAATGCCTATAGGGGAAGTTTTAGGATCGGCAATCATCACGAACGCGAATAGGTAATTTATGCTGAACAGAAGGGTATCTATGCCGCTTGAAGACATATGGCCGACTCCACCAAGGATCAACCCAATAGCCATTGTCATGGCCATGAATGAGATTGATGTTGGAAGCCGCTTTGCATAATATGCTGCCACTATGAGCAGTGGTGAGAGGGACAGTATCATTCCAAGGACATTATAGCTGCTTGACGCCCACCACGTATCGCCAAGGTGGAACATGGGAAGGACAAGGAGAAGGCCGAAAGCTGTTGGATTAAGCAGTATGCTGCTTTTGAACTTGATGAAAAACTTGGAGAACTCGGCCGCTGCGGCCGCAAGCACTATCAGTAATAGCGGGGCGTTTTGAGGCGCTATCATACTTATGAGCAGTCCTGTTATTAGGGCGGGCAGCGGAAGCCTTAGCCGCACTTTGAGATAATATTTGACTAGCGCAGCTTCTATAAGCAACGTAGCCGCAACTGCTGCCATTGCAGAGTATGGGATTATTCTGAGAGTGTAGCTTGATACGACCACCATCAGTAAAAGGAGGAGGATAGTCCAGGAGTACATTGCACTTACGGGACGGTCTAGGATCCTCATGCAAATCAGACAATATATCCGTTCGGATTGACCATCACAAAGGCATCGTCTCCAAGGGATGAGTCAAACCCATATCCATCGTCGCCGAACGATGCCTCTATCACGTAGAGCCTGTAGCCTGGCTTCAATACCACAGAGTTGCCCTGACCTCCGTTTGAAAGGGAGATGTTCACCTCCACTGAACCATTCTGCATCTGCATCCTTGACAGTCTGAATCCAGCAAGGGCGCTTTGCGCAGCTGATGAGAGATTTGACGAGGATATTAGATACGAGTATGGATAATACTGTGTGCTACTGAACAGAACGGATGAGGAGTTGGATGATGGCTGCAGCTGCGCAGAGGTAGGGACATAAGCCGTGTTAGAGCTGGATGACTGGTTAGGTGCCGGGCTGGAAAAATGCAAGAACAGCACGATTGAAGCAAATGCCACAGCGATTAGGACAATGGCAGTGACTTTGAGGTTCATAACAGCACGTGGTAGTTATGAATAGCTATATAATAAAAGACTTACGCAGTGTTGCGGTTCTTTGTTTTGCGCCCAGCTACCTAAACTCTCCGCTCCTTGAGACCGCATAGACTTTGACCCCATTTGCCCTAAGCGCCCTTCTTAGCTTTGTGTCATTCGTGCAGACACCTTCATATTTGCCTGCAGCGGAAAGTATCCAGTCATCCACGTACTGGTTATCTGGCACTACGGCTTCCTCGCGCTTCTTTATCAGCTCAAGTGCCACGTTGGCGGCCTTGCTGCTCACCTTGGCGCTTTTTGAGATCCTCCGGAGCTCCCTTACCACTCCAAGAGATATTACCGGATCAAGCGAAAGCTCCTCCCTTGCGGCAATGAATATGTCTACCTTGTTTGAAAGCGCGAACAGTATGGAGCTCGTATCAAGGATTATTCCGCCCAGAGTCATCACTTTTATATATCAGTTAATGTGAGAGATATTTAGCTCTTTGTATTCGGTAGTCACGATGAAGAAGGATGCAATACGTGTCAGGAAGGTCGCCAATGGAAGGGGTGGGTGGTACGCATGCGCAACGCGGTGCAGGATACCGGAAGGTTCACATGGTTTTTGCTACGTGAGGCAGAATATAGGTGGTAAGCTAAAGCTTGTCAACTATGGCATCGTTTCGGCAATGCAACTTGACCCTATAGAGAAGAAGCCTTTCAACCATTTCATGCCTGGCTCATACATATTCGGCCTGGGCACCTCCTCGTGCAACTGGGGCTGCCAGTTCTGCCAGAACCATTTCATATCCAAGGACAAGGAGATAGATGGTGAGTACATATCTCCGGAGGAAATGGTACAGAGAGCGCTGGAAAACGATGCCCAAGGCATCGCATTCACATACAACGAGCCTACGATATTCATAGAGTACGCACTTGACGTTGCCAAGATTGCGCATGATAAGGGACTCTTCAATGCTTTTGTGACTAACGGTTACATGACAAGGGAGGCTGTTTATCGGATGAAGGGCCTGATAGACGCTGCAGTAGTTAACTTTAAAGGAAACGGTGAAGAGAAGTTCTCAAACAGGTTCGAGATGGTTCAGTCCGATGCACCAATAAAGGAATCGCTACTTGCAATGAAGGAGGCAGGTATGCATATAGAGATCACTGACCTGATAATACCAAGGGTTGGTGAATCGCTTGAAGCCTGCAATTCGCTGACCAGATGGATAGAACAAAACCTTGGTAAGGACACCCCTGTGCACTTCACGCGGTTCCACCCTGACTACAAGATGCTCGAATATCCTGGCACGTCTTATGAGACGCTTAGGAGGCACTACGACATTGCAAAGCGCAATGGGCTCGATTATGTATACATAGGTAACGTGCCTGGAAGCAGGTTTAGCAACACCTACTGCCCGAAGTGCGGCACTATTGCGGTAGAGAGAAGCGACCTGTACCTGACAGGATGGAATCTCGATGGGAAGAATAGGTGCAAGAAGTGCCAGAACGTGATACCGATAACGGGCAGGCGCCCTGATAAGGTGCGCCACAGGGAAATAATATCACTTTATTAATATTGCATAATCAGATTTGGTTTATGAGCATAGTCAATTGGCTGAATAATTATGCGTTTGGGGCAGCAGGCTCAGTGGCAAACCCGATTCTAACCAAGGTGATGTCCTATTGGACGGAGAGCTTTTACGTGGTTCTGATTCTGGCCTTTGCATACCTCTATTTCAAAAGGGACAAAAATGCCGTGCCGTTTGCAACTGCTTTAGTGATACTGTTCATTCTGAGCGAGATACTAAAATACATATTCAAGGAGCCCAGGCCGTGCGCTGATGGTAATTTTGCATGGGTTAGCCAGGTGGCATGCGAATCTGGATACGCATTCCCATCGAGCCACGCGCTAAGCCTGACTGGTCTAGTCTTCTTCCTGAAGAACTTCAAGTATGTGCAAGCCGCCTACATAGTCTGGCTGGTGATAATACTTTTCAGCAGAGTCTATCTTGGACAGCACTACCTGACAGATGTGATTGCCGGAGTGATAATAAGCATAATCGTCGGATATGTGATATACAAGTATGAAAATTACATAAACAACATTGCAGACAAAGTATTTGGCCTTATTCCTGAAAAATGGAGGCGCATGATTTGGAGACCCGGAACATATTGAGGGATTTCAAGAGGATAGTTGTAGTGGGCCTTTCCCGCGATGAGACAAAATACAGCCGCATTGTGGCAAGGTTCATGCAGGATGCGGGGTATAAAATAATACCAGTAAATCCTGTAGCTGATGAGCCGCTCCTAGGCGAGAAGGTCTTTGGGGATCTTGATCAGGTGGACGTTCCTTTTGACATTGTCGATGTCTTTAGGCCTTCCGATGAGGCGCTTGGGATAACTATGAAGGCAGTGGCAAAGGGGGCGAAGGTTGTGTGGTTGCAGGAGGGCATTGTAAGTGCGCAGGCCCAGTCGTTCGCCGAGTCGAGAGGAGTAGGCTTCGTGCAGGATAAGTGCATTATGAAGGAGTACTTAAGGGTTTTTGGAGATGAATAGTCATGGCTGATGACCTTGGAATGTATGCTGAGGAGCTCATATACAATTATGAGCACCCGAAGAACAAAGGAAGGATGGAGAATCCAGATATGCAAGTGAGCGAAGACAACATATCCTGCGGAGACAAGATATCGGTGTACCTAAAACTTGAAGGGGACAGGATATCTGACGTGAGATTCGAGGGATCGGGGTGCGTAATATCGATGGGCACTGCAAGCATACTTACTGATTTCCTCAGAGATAAGACCATTGCCGAAGTCGAAGCCTTCGGAAAGGATAAGTTGCTTGAACTGATAAACATAGATCCTGGGCCTGTACGCATGCACTGTGCCACCCTCTCGTTGCGTGCGATAAGGAAGGCAGTATTAGCCAAGGAAGGAAAACCGCTCGACAGGGCCACAAAGGACCTTTGAATCATTTCAAGTTGGCCTTTAGTTCCTCTATAAGGGATATGTCCATTGGATCGACTCCCCTAATTGTGCTTAGGTGATATGATAAATAATCGCCGTAGTGGAAGAGGTGGAACATCCTAGCAAAATCCGTTGTCCCTTTTGGAGGTATTATCCTGAATCTTGAGCCAGTTATCCTTGCTGTGACCTCTATTCTCCTGCTTATCTTCTTGCTCTTTGATCCGAATACGAGGAAATAGAGGTTTTCTTTCCTGTAAGTCTTTGAAAGTGCCATTGTGTCGCTGTGGTTGAGTTCGGGGAAGCTGGCAGGATATGCTATTACCTTTGCGTTCTCGTTGAACTGCATCTTCCACCTGTAAGCTACTGTCTTAAAAGGCGCTGAGCCATATATGACCGGGATATGATCTCCTGAAGCTATCTCCCTTGCGACGTCAAGGCAGGCTGAATTGTTCCTGTCAAGCTCATCCACAAGCCCATATGCTTCATCCACCTCGGCCGGTGCTACCACTCCGAACCCATTAAGCAGCGGCATGAGCATCCACCCAGTTGCAGACCTTGGTTGTATGCCCTTTACAGGGATCTTTATGTGCTGTTCGCCGTACTTCTCGAGCTCTCCGCCTGTGCCTATAGTTGCGATCCGTGCGCCCTTCTTGATGCCCTCTTTCACCGTTGATATTGTTTCTTCGGTGTTGCCGGAATAGCTTATTCCTATAAGCAGTGTGGACTTTGAGACGAAGTCAGGAAGGTGGTAGTCATCAGCTATGAACACCGGTTTCTTTGAATAGAATTCGCTAAATATCTTGCCTGCTATGCCAGAGCCACCCATACCTGCAATAACTACGTTCTGCGTGCCTTCTGGAACTTCTATTGCCTCCTTGAATCGTAACTGTTCCTTTAGTAGCTTTAGTTCGTCTATAAACTTCATTGGGTCTCTCCCCGTTCTGCAGGCGCAGAATGCCTGATTTGGTAATAGGATAGAGAGTATATAATGTTTTGCACGCGCAGATTGCGATTCTGCGGTTTTGTAGCGCAGCGCGGACCGGGATTTGGTTTACTCGTAATGATCGTAGCTGAGGTAGTTTGCAATCTCACCGCCTTGTACTGAGACCACTCCGCAATCAAGCTTGAATCCGCGAAGTATCACTGCATCGTCATACACATGGACATGTTCTGGCACCAAATTTCCAGCCTCAATCCATCCTCCACCGTTTGCGTGCCTTGAAAAATTCCTCAACTCCCCATTGAAACTGATTGCTGCTTCCTGCTGCGAGAGCGGAAGCTCGCGCAGGTGAGCTGCTATCACAGTATACTCCGTATCGCCGCGATACACAGATGCAAGCAGGGCCATATCTCTATTGGGCATGCAGGTTCTTCTTTTCGCAATCATGTTAAACACGGCTAAAGAGGTAGTTAGATAGCGTTAAAAAGGCGGAAAACGATTCGCCGAATGCCGTACCTGATTGCGACGTCATCTTGATTCTGGTTGCTGCTGCGTCACGCAGTGGATAGCGCCAAAACCGTAAACAAGCGCCCTGCAGTCGATGCCTATTATCTTCCTTTTGGGGAATGCCTTTGCGATGATGCTCAGCGCTTTTCCGTCATTGGGGTCGTTGAAGATCGGCACAAGCACGACCTCATTTGCGATGTAGAAGTTTGAGTAGCTTGCGGGGAGCCTGATGCCGTCATAGATTACAGGTTTTGGCATTGGAAGGGTGACTACCTTGAGAGGGTTGCCGTCCTGGTCCTTGGCATCTCGAAGAAGCTTTAGGTTCTCCTTTAGCGCAGAGTAATTTGCATCGTTAGGATTTTCCTCCTCGGCGCAAAGCACAGTGTTGCCGTTTACAAACCTTGCCAGGTCATCCACATGGCCGTCGGTGTCATCCCCTTCGATGCCGCCCTTGAGCCAGATTATCTTTGTCGCTCCGAGGTAGTCCTTTAGGTATCCCTCTATGCCGTCCTTTGTAAGTTCCGGGTTGCGGTTCTTGTTGAGAAGGCATTGCTCGGTCGTGATGAATGCACCCAGGCCGTTGGTGTCTATCGAACCTCCCTCAAGGACCATGGGTACGCTAAATCCCCTTATGCCGCCAAGCGGGAGCTTGGAGGGTATTTCGGAGTCGCGCTTTAGGTCATCGTATTTGCCGCCCCAGGCATTGAATATCCAATTGGTGTATGCAATGCTATTGGCCTTTCCTTTTTTCAGGATGAAAATCGGACCGTAATCCCTGAACCAGACATCTGCAGTTGATATCCTGTGAAAAAATATATTTGACGGTTCTATTCCGTTCCCAGCCAGCAGGCCTGCGACCCTCTTCTCGGATTCTTCCCCTTCGACCAGGAGGTTCACCTTCTCGCTCTCATGGAGAGCCTTTATCATTGCAATGTACGCCCTCTCCACGTCTGGGAGAAGCTCATCGGGGAATGAATCAGGATTCTTTGGCCAGGATATCCATGTTCCTTCATGCCTCTCCCATTCTGCAGGCATGCGGTATCCGAGCCTTGCTGGTGTCTCTTTTTTTTCCATTAAAGCACTGCACTATTTTTTCAGTCAAGGAATCTTGACGACACTCCTTTGTAGGCATCGATCCGCCTGTCCCTCAGGAAAGGCCAGCCCTGCCTTGTGGAGTCTATCCTGCCAAGGTCGCACCTGGCAATGAGCACTTCCTCCTTATCACTGCTTGCCTTTGCAAGAGTCTCGCCGAACGGACCGGAGACGAATGACGACCCCCAGAAATTTATCTTGCCCTCCTTGCCTACCCTATTCACTGCTGCCACAAAGACGCCATTTGCTATTCCGTGCGCCCTCTGTATAGTCTCCCATGCGGACTGCATTTCCTTTGTGGATTCCTCTTCTTCAGGAAACCACCCTATTGCAGTTGGATAGAAGATTATCTGCGCACCTAGCAGTGCAGTGAGCCTTGCAGCTTCTGGATACCATTGATCCCAGCATATCAGAGTGCCGAGCTTTCCATGCACCGTATCAAATGCTTTGAATCCGAGGTCGCCTGGCGTGAAATAGAATTTTTCATAGTAGTGCGGATCGTCAGGTATGTGCATCTTTCGGTAGGTTCCGAGCAGCTTGCCTGAAGAGTCGATGACTACTGCAGAATTATGATAAAGCCCCCGCGCCCTCTTCTCGAAGATTCCCGCTATTATAGCGGTCCCGTTATCCTTGGCGGCCATGGAAAGGGCCTGTGTGGTTTCGCCCGGTATGCCTTCGGCTAGCTTGAAGTTTTCTTGGTCCTCCTCCTGGCAGAAGTATTGGGATCTGAAAAGTTCAGGTAGGCATACAACTTCGGCACCCTTGCCTGCAGCATCCTTTGTCATTTTTACCGCCTTCTCGAGGTTTGCTTCGGGATCCTCGCTCATGCTCATCTGCACGAGGCCGATTGTGACTTCATCCTTGCGCTGCTGTGTGCTCTTTGGCATAAGATCATTTAGTTTTTCCAAGCCTTGAATTATAATTCTTCGCCTTCCTGGTCTTCCATTTTCCCTTATGATATGCATATGATGCGAGAATCGGCAGTGCTATAGTCGCCTCGGAATATACCATCTGGGTATTACCTGTGTCAACCTTCCCCCACGAATGGGCCTCCTTGAGCGTTGATCCGGAGAGCGCCCCGTCCCTTTCGTCTGCGACTGTTATCTGGATCGCATATTTATGCATTGGTACTGATTTCTTGAGCATATCTGCAGCGACAACGGTGTCCTGCGCAAAATTCTTTGGGACCCCTCCGCCTATCATCAGCAGTCCGCTCTGCTTTGAGTCTATCTTCACCTTTGTGAGCTCCAGGAAGTCCTTTGCCGAGTCAAGCGATACGTGCCTCATTGGATTGTCCCACTGGTGCTTCACAAGCCCAAAGCCTGCACTGCAGTCTGAAAACGCAGGTACGAATATTGGAACGCCCTTCCTGTAGGCTTCGAGCACTACTGAGTCCTTCTTCTTTGCGTGCTTAGACAGATACCTTCCCATCTCCACTATGAACTCCCTTGACGAATATGGCCTTGGTTCAAGCGAGTCTGCTATTTTGCACACTGTCCTGTCGCAGGCGCGCAGTTCGTCCTCGCTTATGTAGGTGTCATAGATCCTGTCTACCGCGCTCCTCCTAAGCTCTTCATCGTCTACAAGCGGAGTGCCGATGTAGTGGTCGAATCCGAGGGCCTCGAAGAAATCCTGGTCCACTATTATTGCACCTGTTGAAACTATTGCGTCAACCATATTGTTCTTTACCATCTGATATACCAGCTTCTTGAGCCCCGCGCTGAATATCGATCCGGCAAGGCACAGGATTATTGTGCAATCCTTGTCGGCCACCATCTTCGCATATATCCTTGACGCGCTTGCAAGATTCCTGGATTGGAACGCCATTGAGGAGAAAGAATCGACAAGGTCGACTATGCTGTTGGTCTCTATCCCGATGTGCTTTATCTTAGACTTCAAGTACCTTTCCGATTTCAACAATTCACCAAGTAAAGAGATTGAATTATCTTCCTTTTATGTTTTTCTGATTTTGACTTGTAATTGCGGTGGGAGTGTTTTACCGTCTGCACGCTAAGTCGCCTGTGTCGTCATCCTGCTCCTTATTATCCTGTCTAACTTCTTGGCTAGTGCCTCCCTTTTACCATTGAAACGCACTATCTTGAGCTCCTTCTCAGATACCCTGACCCTGAACGAGTCGCCTGGTTTAAGCGTCCTGATCTCCTTGCCGTCGTACCTGAGCTTGCCGTTGTACTTTACCACCTCAATCTCTATGGTCTTTGATGAGTCTATGACTATAGGATTGCGATACGGACCATCCACGTTTAGGAAGGTGAGGCACATCACATTTGGTATGAGGAGAATCGGCCCTCCGGCAGATTTATTGTATGCTGTCGACCCTATAGAACTGGTTATGAGTATTCCGTCTCCGCTCATTACGTACGGGTATATCTCGTGTCTCTTGCCGCCTTTCACCTCATATATCTTGAAGCTCACTTCCTCCAGGGCATTGTTTAGGAGGGCCTCGTTCACCGCATAGTACCTGCGGCCCTTGCAGGATATCTCCATCTTGTTTTCCAGCGTCTCTATTGAGTATTCATGGCTCTTGAGCGCCTTGATGACAAAGTTAATGTCGCCAAGGCTGACGTCGGAATAGTAGCCGATGCTCCCGCCCTCCTCGCTCCTTATGGGAAGTATCGGACCGTTGAAGCCTTTTGCCGCCCTTACAAACGTTCCGTCTCCACCTGCCGCGATGCATATATCCGCTTTATCCGACACGTCGAAGGAGTCGTACAACGGCTTAAGCTCCCTGTAGCTGGTTTTCTTCACTATCTTAATCCGCATCAGATCATCATTTGCCGTAATAGAAATGCACTGGTCTGCCCAACGCCGCAGCGGCGACCTCCTGCATGAGCTCAGAGAAAGTTGGGTGGGGATGTATGGTATCCGCTATGTCCTCTAGAGTGGCGCCCATCTCTATTGCCAGCGCTGCCTCCGATATCATGGCATTTGCATCGGTTGAGACCATCTCCACACCTTTTACCATGTTATCCGAATCGTAGGCGATCTTGACGAATCCGTCTGTGTTGTTGAGGGCTATCGCCCTGCCAAGGGCAGTAAGTGGGAATTTCTTTACGCT
>VFSW01013332.1_pt1 | contig 11431 bp, 11 predicted proteins | sample 5358111 | NCBI WGS metagenome assembly VFSW01 (sample SAMN11554181, study PRJNA540505) | mine drainage metagenome | isolation source: sediment from site ElyBrook_90M | place: USA: Ely Copper Mine, Vershire, VT | collected 2017 | reverse complement strand
GGAAATTCGGAAGGCCCTCGGAGTCAGCCTGTGCGCCCGCGGGATTGGCTTGTGGCCTCGGCGACTTGGAAGGGGGTCGTTGCCTCTCGAACGACGAATGTCACGAATCAGCAACGAAGGGCAGCGCCGCTTTCGTCAGAAGGGAACCCACGCCAGCCACGCTGCGCCGATCGAAAGGCTCAGCAGCCCGGTGGGGAGGCCGACCTTGAGGAAGTCGAGGAACGAGATCGACGCGCGCCCCTTCGCACGCTCGATGACGATTACGGTGGCCAGCGACCCTGGCAGCGTCAGGTTTCCAGCCAAAGTCGACGCCATCGCGAGGGTAAGCCACGCGGACTCGGGGTGGGGGAGGTGCGGCACGACGGACTGGAGCACCATCACGGCGGGCACGTTGCTGACGAGGTTCGAGAGGAGCGCCGTGATGGCGGTGAGGCCCCACACGCTCTGGGGATGGATCGGTTCGAGAACGCGCAGCAATTCCTCGGCGAGCCCCGCCTTCTCGACGCCCGCCACGACCACGAAGAGGCCCGTGAACAGGGCCAGCAGCGTCCAGTCCACGCGCACGTAGAGCCTCTTCGGGTTCACCGCGCGGGTGAGCAGCATGAGCGAGGCGCCTACGAGCGCCGCGACCACTGGCGGAACTCCGACGACGAAGGCGACGATGACCCCGACCATGACGAGACCGCTCTTTCGTACCCATCGACCGTAGACGCGCGGCCTCTTCTCGGGCGGCCGCATCGAGAAAGGTTCGCCGAGAGCCTCGCGGTAGAGCAGCCAGACAATGCCTACGTTTCCCACGAGAGCAAGGACGGCGACCGGGGCGAGCATGATCGCAAAACGCCCGTAGGAGATGTGCGATAGCGAGGCGATGAGGATGTTCTGCGGGTTGCCGGTCACCGTCGCGACACTGCCGATGTTCGAGGAAGTCGCGAGTGCCAAGAGGTACGGCTTCGGGCTTCGGTCGAGCGCCTCGGCGATACGCAAGACGAGCGGCGTGAACGCGATGCACACCACGTCGTTGATGAGGAACGCGGAGAGGACCGCCGACGCGATCGAGACGGCGGCGAGCAGCGCCAGCGGGCTCCGCGCTCGACGCGTCACCCACCACCCGACGAGGGCGAACGAGCCCGAGACATCGAGGGCGGCGGAGAGGAGCATCATCCCGAAGAGCAGACCAAGCGTCCGCCCATCGACCGCCCCTTGCGCCTCATCGACCGAGAGGACGCCGAAGGCGACGAGAAGGACGGAGCCGATGACCGCGGCGGCCACGCGATCCGACCGGAAGCCTGGCACGCGCCCGACCGAGAACGCGACGTAGGTGAAGACGAAGATGACGGCGGCGGGCAAGCGCGCAACCCCTACCATGCACGAGACGAGCGGGCGCGCGTCTCATTCGGCCTCGGCGTGAAGTGGCAGCTCGAACCGGAACGTGCTGCCCTCGCCCTCCCGGCTCTGTACCGCGACCTGCCCGCCGTGCTGCTCGATCGTATGCTTGACCATCGCCAAGCCCAGCCCGACGCCGCCGTCGTCCAGCGCCCGCGCGTTGCGCGCGCGGAAGAACTCGGAGAACAGCCTGGGCATGTCCGCGGCAGGGACACCGATCCCGGTGTCTTCGACCTCGACCCGCACGCGAAGGACATCCGGCGCACGCCCGACGCGGATCGTCACGCGACCTGACGGCGTGTACTTGAGCGCGTTCGACACCAGGTTCTCGACGACCTGCTCGAGCAACGTCTCGTCGCCGAGCACCATCAGGCGTTCGTCGCCCGGCATTTGCAAAAGGAGCTCGATTCCCTGTTGTTGCGCGCGCTCGCAGAAGACCTGATGGACCCGCGCGGCCAGTCCTGCGATATCGACCGGCGAGCGCTGCATCGTGCGCACGGCGTCGCGATGGCGAAGGACCCCGAGTACTTCGCCGATCATGTCCAGCAATCCGTGCAGGCGGCGATCGAGGCGGCCGACGTAGCCACGCTGCTTTTCGTTCAGGGGTCCCAGGTAATCGCCGGCCAGCACGTCTGCGAAGCTCACGCACGCCGCGATGGGCGCTCGCAAGTTGTGCGTGACCTGCAACATGAACCGGTCACGCTCCGTGCTCACGCGCACGACGGCGGCTCGCGAGTGGAACAGGTCGAGCATGAGAAGCCGCAGCGAGTGGAGCACGGTCGTGCCGAGGAAGGCGGTGACGAAGGCCGCGGCGGCGAACGTCAGCAACTCGACGGCGATGAGCCTCGGCTCCGTCACCGCGCAGACCGACGCGCCGCCGTAGCGAAGGGCGTGCGTGACACCGGTATGTTGATCGTATGCGGCGATGGCGCCGAGCCCTGCGACTGCGGCCGCCGAGGCGACCCAGGCCGATCTCGGCGGCAAGAGCATGGCGGCCAGCAGGATGTGAAAAAGGAGGAAGACGCTGAGCGGGCTGGAGATCCCACCCAGGAGCTCGATGAGCGCGAAGATGGCCAGATAGTCGAGCGAGACCTGCGCCCACACGAAATAAGTCGCATACGCCGATTCCGCGTGCACGACCTTCCGGCGAAGGAGCCAAAAAAGGCAATTGTAGGCGAGAATCGCGACCGCAACGGCCAGCAGGCAGCGGGTGCAGGATTGGAGCCCCAGCAGGTGCCCGACAGCCGCGGCCGCGCTCAGCGCCGGCGGGACGAACCATCGCAGGCGAATGCACCAGATGGAACCTCGCCCCGCCACCCGCAACAGTGGCTCGTCGAGGTCGAGGTCCGCCCCGCTCGCCACATGCCACGGCCCGATGGGCGCCCGCATCGAGGCCTCAGCCGAGTCGCGCTTTCAGCGTCTTGAGGAGAGCATCCTTGCGAATCGGCTTCTGGAACACCCCGGCGAGGCCCAGAGTCTCCGCGTTCGTGATGCGATCGAGGTCGTCTCCGACGGAGCTCAGCATGTACACCGGCTTGGCGTTGCCCGCGAGCTTCAGCTCCTTGACGAGGTTCGTCCCGGAGTCGACCTCTTCCATCATGAGGTTGACGATGACGAGGTCGGGGCCAGTCTGCTTGAACTTGCGCAACCCCTCTTCCGCGGTCGATGCCGTCTCGAGGGCGTATCCCTCGCCCTCGAGGATCAGCCGCATCGCGTCGTGGAGGTCGGTATCGTCGTCTACATAGAGGATCACGCGTTTTCCGTCTTTCATCTGCTTATGCTCCCGGACGAACATCGGATTCGGCAGCGGGCGGCGGAGAGGACGCCCGGCGCTCCAGGTAGGCCGCGAAGTCCGAGCTCGAGAGGCCCTCTTCGACGAACTGCAGCGCCGCTCTCCGATTGCGCTCGGCGCAAGGCGACAGACCTTCTCGAAACTCGTCGAAGTCGTAGCCGCGAACGGCGAGCAGGTATCCGGCGGCGCGCCGTCCCGTCAACTGTTCGGCCAGGGCCAGCAAGGCGGCGGGACGGACGCTGTGCGTCGAGAAGCCCAGCCCGCCCGCGTCGGGCCGCACCCTCCCGAGGGCGAACGGCGCCGGCCCGGACTTCGCGGCGTCGACGAACAACACGGCGTCGTGGGACGCGATCGCGGCCGCGTCCTCGAGCACCGGCTGGTAGTTGGCCTCGACGCTGACGCCGGGGATCGCCGCGCTCTCGAGGGCCGACGCGATCGCGGGCCCCAGGCCGTCGTCGCAGCGGCCCGGGTTCCCGAATCCGTAGATGAGTACGCGCGCCCGGGGCCCCATCTAAGTGCTCTTCGTCGCGAGTACGTGCCCTTCGGGGTCGACCACGCTCACCTGGAGCGGCATCTGGCCGAGGGCGTGTGTGGCGCACGACAGACAGGGGTCGTAGGCACGGATGGCGACCTCGATCCGGTTGAGCAGCCCCTCGGTGATGTCGACGCCGGACAGGAAGTCCTGGGCGACCTTGGTCACCGATCGGTTCATCGGTTCGTTGTTGCTGGTGGTCGAGACGATCAGGTTGCACATAACCACCTGATCGCGGTCGTTGACCTTGTAGTGATGGAAGAGCGTCCCGCGCGGAGCTTCGATGACCCCGACCCACTCCTCACGCCGCGGGCCCTTGACGACGAGGTCCTTGCCCTGAATGTCGGGATCGTGCAGGAGTCGCTGGATGACCTCGATGGCGTGCAAGAGTTCGATCATGCGCGCCCAGTGGTAAGCCATCGTGACGTGGTTCGGCCGGCCGCCGGTAACGGCCGCGAACTCCGCGCGCGCCGCCTCCGCCTCGGGGGTGTCGATGAACTGGGCCGTGTTGAGGCGCGCGAGCGGCCCGACCCGATACCAGCCGGAGGCGGGGCCGAGCGAGCGAATGAAGGGGAACTTCATGTAAGACCAGTCGCGTACCTCCTCGGCGATCAACCCGGTGTACTGCTGATAATCCACGTGATCGAAGATGGGCCCGCCGTCGGGCGCGATGGCGCGCAGACCGCCGTGGTAAAGGTCCATCGCCCCATCGGCCCGAATCAGGGACAGGTAATTGGACTCGAATGAGCCGAAGCCGGAGAGCTCCGAAAGGTGTGCGAGCGTGTACTCGCGACTCAGCTTGACGGCGCTCTTCGCCCATTCGAGCTGCTGCTCGACGCCGCCGAGGAGCTCGCTGCGTTCCGCGTCCGAGAGGCTCTTGTTGACGCCACCTGGAATGGCGCCCGTTCCGTGGATCTTCTTGCCTGCCGTGCGTTGGATGACCTCCTGGCCGAATTTGCGCATCATCACGGCTCGTGCGACGAGATCCGGGTACTTCGCGGCCAAGGCGACGACGTTGCGAAGGCGCGGCTCCGCCTCGAAACCGAAGAGGAGATCGGGCGACGCGAGGTGGAAGAAGTGCAGCGCGTGCGACTGGTACATTTGGCCGTAGTGCATCAGCCGCCGTATCTTTTCGGCCGCCGGCGTCAGTGCTTCGCCGCCCACGATGCCGTCCATGGCCTTGGCGGCGCACAGGTGATGGCTGACGGGGCAGATCCCGCAGAGCCGCTGCACGATGACGGGGACCTCCCAGTACGGTCTCCCGACGATAAAGCGCTCGAAGCCCCGAAACTCGACGATGTGCAATCGTGCTTGCTGCACCTGGCGCTTCTCGTCGACGACGATCGTGACTTTTCCGTGCCCCTCGACGCGGGTTACGGGCTCGATGACGATTCGGCTGTTGCTCACGGCGGGACGCTCCTCGTCAGTCGTATCGGACAAGTTCGTAAGCGAAATTCATCGGCTCGTTCTCGAGCAGCGCATTGAGCGCTCGCCAGATCGCGTCCGCCGAAGGGGGACAGCCAGGCAAGAAGTAGTCGACCCGGACGACTTCGTGCAGTGGGTACACCCGGTCGAGCAGGAGCGGCAGCTCCTTGTCGGACGGGATTCGCCCGGACGGGTTGTAGACGGTAGGTCCCGTCTCGTAGGCCTCGCGCAGGCATTCCTTCAGAGGAATGCCGTTGCGCATGGCGGGGACGCCGCCCGTGGTCGCGCACGCGCCGCAGGCGACCACGATGTCGCAATGCTTGCGGAAGCTGTACGCGACTTCGACGTTCTCCTCGTTGCAGCACCCGCCCTCGATGATCCCGACGGCGCAGCGGCCCGTGAATGTCTTGATGTCGTCGATCGGCGATTTGTCGAATTCGACGAGCTCCACGAGCTGGAGGATCCGATCGTCGATGTCGAGGATCGACATGTGGCAACCGAAGCACCCGGCGAGCGACGCTGTCGCGACTTTTGCCTTGCCCATCGTCATTCCTATTCCGATCTACGAGCGGTTCTCGACGTCGGAGCCGATCGGGGCGTGGTCGTACTTGCGCTCTCCGATCGGAACCTTGTATCCGACGCGCTTCCGCACCAGCGCGCCCACCGGGCAGATGTCCGCGGCGGCGTCGCTGGCCGCGATCTCCGTGGCCCCGAGGCCCTGCGCGCCGGGCGAGACTCGCCGTTGGAGGCCTCGGCCCACGAATCCGAAGACGCTCTTCCCGTCCAGTTCGCGGGACGCACGCGCACAGCGCGCGCACATGATGCATCGATTGTGCTCCAAGAACATGTGCTCGTGCGACATGTCGATGTCGCGCCGGGGGAAGAAGGAAGCGTACCTCGGGGCGGCGATGCCGAAGCGGTAGGCCATCGCCTGGAGCTCGCAGTTTCCGCTCTTCTCGCAGCTCGGGCAGAAGTGGTTCCCTTCGACGAGGAGCATCTCGACGAGGCTCGCCCGAGCCTGCCGCAGTTGGGGAGTATCGTGCTCGATCACCATTCCTTCGGCGACAGGCTGGGTGCACGCCGCCTGGGGCCGGCCGTTGACGATGACCGTGCACAGTCGGCAGCTCCCGTGGGGCGACAGGCTGTCGTGGGAGCAAAGGCGAGGCACGTAGATGCCGGCGTCGTCCGCCACCTGCATGATGGTCTGGCCGCGCTTCCCCGTGATCTCTTTGCCGTCGAGCGTGACGTGTATGGCTTTGCGCATGTCCAAGTCCTGACTTGTGGAGACGATGCCGATGAGGGCGTCACGCAGAGTGGCGGACCGAGGGTCGGCCGGCGATCTTCTCGGCGTCGGCGACCGCCTTACCGAGATCGAAGGTGGGCTGCCGGCCGTCGACGGAGGTCTTCAGTCGACGCTCGTATTCGTGTCGAAAATTCTTGAGGGTGGAGAGGACGGGGTTGGGCGACGTCTGACCCAAGCCGCAACGGCTGGTCATCTTGACCGTCTGGGCCAAGCTCTCGAGCTCGGCCAGGTCGTGGCTCTGCCCGTCGCCCGCGAGGATCTTCGCGACGCCGTCGAGCAGCAGCCGGTTGCCCACGCGGCACGGCGTGCAGTAACCGCAGCTCTCGTCGTTGAAGAACTCCAGGAAGCCGCGCGCCACCTCGAGTAAGTTGCGCGACGGACCGAACACCATGACCGAGCCGCCCGTTGCGAGGTCCTCGAAGGCGAGCGTTCGGGAGAACTCCGCGGGCCCGACCATCTGCCCCGACGGACCGCCGACCTGGACGGCCGCGGTATCGAGCGCGCCGGCCATGTCGAGCAGCTTCTGCAGCGGGACACCGAAGGGAAGCTCGTAGACACCGGGGCTGCCGCAGTCGCCGCTGATGCTGAAAAGCTTGGTTCCCGTGCTCTCTTTCGTCCCCATCTCGGCGAACCAGCTCGGCCCTCGATCGATGATGCGCGCAGCGGCGCACAGCGTCTCGACGTTGTTGACCGACGTCGGCATGCCGCGATAGCCGCGCTCGACGGGGAAGGGAGGGCGGTTCTTCGGATCGCCGCGCAGACCCTCGCACGAGCTGATGAGCGCAGTCTCCTCTCCACATATGTACGCGCCCGCGCCCATCTGAATGCGCACGTCGAAATCGAACCCGACCTTACCCAGGATGCTCGACCCGAGGAGCCTCTCCTCGCGGCGACGTTCGATTACGCTCTCCAGGAACGCGCGCAGGTACTCGTATTCTGCGCGTAAATACAGAATGCCTCGGGAGGCGCCGACGGCGTAGCCGGCGATGGCCATGCCTTCGAGCAGGAGGTGGGGGCATTCGGTGAGGATGACGCGGTCTTTGAACGTACCCGGTTCGCCTTCGTCGGCGTTGCAGATCACGTACTTCGCGCCGCCCTCGGTGCTGCGCGTGAACTCCCATTTCATGCCGGTGGGGAAGCCGGCGCCGCCGCGGCCGCGCAGGCGCGACGTCTTGATCTGCTTGATCACCTCGACGGGCGACGTCGCGATGGCCTTGTGGAGCGCCTGGCCGGCCGGCAGGTCGGCGAAGATCACCGGGCCGCGCCGCCGAATGTTGTTCGCGACCATCGAGTGGACGAGCTTGTGGCTGTTGTTGCCCGACCCCAGCGATTGCGGCAGTCGGTCCACGTCGCCGGTTTGCCGCAATGTATGGACGATGTCGCGCGCCCGGTCGCTCGACAGCCATGTCATCACTCTTTGGTTGACCAGCGCGGCGGGGGCCTGGTCGCACATCCCGATGCAGGGTGTCCACTCGAGGGTGAATAGACCATCGGGCGTCGTCTGGCCGAAGTCGATTCCCAGCTCTTCGCGAAATGCTCGTGCGACCCGATCTACGCCGAACATGCGGTCGATGACGTCGTTGCAGAGCCGGATGACGAATTGGCCTTGCGGCCGCTCGGAGAGAAATGCGTAGAAGGATGCGACGCTCTCGACCTCGACGCGGCGAACCCCCACTGCGTTGGCGATGTGGCCCGTCGCCGCCGCGGAAACTCCTCCGACCTTCGCCTGGACCTCGCGGAGGATGTCCAGCATGCGGCCGCGGTCGTTGTCGTGGCGGCCGCATATTTCATGAACGGTTTTCTCGAGATTGTCTCGCATGAGCGACGCTGCCTCCTCAGCCAGCCTCGGCCCGGTTGGTCGGGTTTCGGTCGATGGGGTCTCCGTCTCGTGTCAGGCGCATGCGGGTTTCGAGCCATGCTGTCCAGGCAGCGATGCCTTGACCGTCCCGTGCGGAAACCGGGATGACCTCCGGTCGCGGCATCACTCGCGCGAGGGAGCGCTCGAACGACGCGACGTCGACGTCGAGGTGGGGGAGAAGGTCGATTTTCGTGAGGACGACGAGGTCGGCCCGCCGAAATATCACCGGGTATTTGAGGGGCTTGTCGTGGCCTTCGGTCACCGAGAGCGTGACCACGTTGACGTCCTGACCGAGATCGTAGACGGCGGGGCACACCAGATTGCCGACGTTTTCGAGAAACAGAAGATCCCATCGCGTCTGCCCGAGACGCTGTAGTCCCTCGTGGACCATCGCCGCATCGAGGTGGCAGACGGTCCCGGTCGTGATGCTTCCCGCCGCAATTCCGGCGCCGATCAGACGTCGAGCGTCGTAGTCCGTTGCAAGGTCGCCGTTCAGCGCGGCGACGCGCGTGTTCGGAAGGCGGCGCGCCGTCCCCTCGAGCAGCGCGGTCTTCCCGGACCCGGGCGACCCCATCAGATTGACCGCGAAGACGCCCGAGTGCAGAAAGTGCTCGCGATTGTGCCGAGCGGCGCGATCGTTGTCCGAGAGCAGGCCCTCGTGGAACTCCAGCCGAGTCACCTGTGTTTCGCAGCCACACGTTCCGCACATATCAAATCTCCAGCTCCACGCGGTCGAGTATGAGCTCGTCGCCCTTCACGAGTCGGCCGGCCGCTCCGCATTCGCCGCACGTCAGCGCCGCGTCCGGGTCGATATGCCGGTTGCATGCCACACACTCCCACCGCGCGGGCACCCGCTCGATTCTCAGAACTGCGGTGGCGCAGAGTGGGGTCTCGCGAGAGAGCACGTCGAACGCGGATTCGAACGCCCCCGGTACGATTCCGGAGGACTCACCGATGCGTACTTCGACGCGGGTTACGGCCTTTGCGCCTCGCGCTACGGCCTCGCGCGTGACCTTCTCGAGCAGGGCCGTCACGACCGAATATTCATGCATGGCGGGAGAGAGACGCCGGCCAAAGCGGGAGAACGCCGCTCCTTCGGTCGGAGTCGGGGCCCAGTATGGCCAGGCCCGGATCCAACACAAGCGAGATGTTTGCGGGCGCCCACTCGATGCAGTTCATGCAGGTCGCTGCGAGACGTGCGCGCCAGCGCCGCTCGTGGGACGACCGCCGCGTCGCGAGTCGCTGCCGCCTGATGACGGGAGAGCGGCCCGGGGGAAGCGCAACGGATTCACCTGGGCGTGAAACCTGCTTGTGGGGCAGTTCGCGCATGAAACGCCTCGCCATCCGAGTACGAGGGACGGTGCAGGGGGTGGGCTTCCGCCCGCACGTCTACAGGGAAGCGGTCGTGCGCGGCCTCGTCGGCTGCGTCTCGAACGACGCGGGGGGCGTCACCATCGACGTGCAAGGCGACGATTGTGCGGTCGACTCCTTCGTGACGGCACTGCGAGCGGAGGCCCCTGCGGCGTCGCGCGTCGTCGGCTTGGAGATCGACCCGAGCGACCTGCACGCTGCGCGCGGCTTTCGCATCGTGGAGAGCCGGATAGACGGAGAGCGCGTCGGGCCCAGCCTGCCCGCAGATCTGGCGCCGTGCAGCGAGTGTCTTCGCGAGATCCACGATCCTGGAAACAGGCGAAGCGCCTATCCGTTCACGAACTGCACGCAGTGCGGCCCGCGGTACACGATTGTCGACGAGCTCCCGTACGACCGGGCTCGCACGACGATGTCGCACTTTCTCATGTGCGACGCATGCGCGAGAGAGTACGCCGACCCCGGCGACCGCCGGTACCATGCGGAGCCCACCGCATGTCCGCGATGCGGCCCGTCCCTACGGCTGCGGACGGCGGCCGGCCGGCTCCTCGCGACCGCCGAGCAGGCGCTCGCACTCGCTGCAGAGGCGATCGATTCCGGCGCAATCGTGGCGATCAAGGGCGTCGGCGGCTACCAGCTCGTCTGCGATGCCACGGGCGAGGCCGCCGTTTTGCGCCTTCGAGAGCGCAAGAGGCGGCCGGACAAGCCGTTCGCGGTGATGTTCGGGTAGGTCGACGCCGTGCGCGCGCACGCAAACGTCTCCCAGCGCGCGGCACGGCTTATCGCCTCGCGCGAGGCGCCCATCGTGCTCGTCGAACGCCTGCCCCGGCTCTTGGGGGGCGCTGTACGAAGGGAGGCCGTGGAGGGCATGGAAGCCCCCGATTCGCCCCGCCGGCTGGCGCCCGGCGTCTCCGGCTCGAGCCCGTTTCTGGGCGCCATGCTGACGTCGTCGCCGCTCCATCGTCTTCTGGTGGACCGCGTGCAGCAACCCATCGTCTGCACGAGCGGCAACCTCAGCGACGAGCCCATCTGCATCGACGACGGAGAAGCGCTCGGGCGTCTGGGCTCGATTGCGGACGCCTTTCTTGCGCACGATCGTCCCATTGCGCGCCCCGTCGACGATTCGGTCACGCGCGTGGCGGCCGGCGGCGTGGAGGTCCTTCGCCGAGCGCGCGGATGGTCGCCGCTGGCTTTGAAGCTCCGCGCCCCCGGGCCCACCATCCTCGCGGTAGGGGCCCACCGGAAGTCCACGGTCGCAGTGGCGCAAGGGGCCGACGTCGTTCTCTCGCAGCACCTCGGCGACCTCGACGGGCCCGAGGCGAGAGCCTTGCTCGAGCGCACGGTAGAGGATCTGCTGCGCTTCTTTCGAGCCGAACCCGCTCTCGTCGTTTGCGATCTGCACCCGGAGTACGCATCCACGGTTCTGGCGGAGAAGTTGGCGACTCTGCTCGGTGTGCCCCTCGAGCGCGTCCAGCATCACCACGCCCACGTTGCAGCCAGCCTCGCGGAGCACGGAGCGTCGGGGCCCGCCCTCGGCTTCGCGTGGGACGGCGCGGGGTTCGGTGAAGACGGCAACGTGTGGGGAGGCGAGGCGATCGTGGTCCGAGGGGGTGGGTTCGAACGGCTCGCGCACTTTCGTCCGTTCCGGCTCCCGGGCGGCGACGTCGCCGCGCGCGAACCGCGTCGTTCGGCCTTCGGCGTGTTGCGAGAGCTCGACGCCGGGCTGGCGGTTCGCTGGGCCGCGGATCGTTTCGCGTCGGAGCAGGTGCG
>VFSW01013331.1_pt1 | contig 11431 bp, 10 predicted proteins | sample 5358111 | NCBI WGS metagenome assembly VFSW01 (sample SAMN11554181, study PRJNA540505) | mine drainage metagenome | isolation source: sediment from site ElyBrook_90M | place: USA: Ely Copper Mine, Vershire, VT | collected 2017 | reverse complement strand
CTTTTGGGCGGGCGGCGGGATGCGTCCCAAACACGCGCCACTGGTGGTGGCTGAACAGGTCGCCACCCTCGAAGCGCTCCACCCGGGACGTACCGATCTCGGACTCGGGCGCGCGCCGGGGACGGACCACGTGACCGCGCGCGCCCTGCGACGCGCCGGCGACCTGCAGGCCACCACGTTCCCGCGTGACGTGGTCGAACTCATCAACTACCTCATACCCCAGGCTGCGCCCCCACACCCGGCCCCGACCCCGGGAGCGGGCTACCTGCCCGAAGTCTGGTTGCTGGGATCATCCACCTACAGTGCCCAACTCGCGGGACAGTTGGGGCTGCCCTTCTCCTTCGCGTACCACTTCGCCCCCGCCATGCTCGACCAGGCCGTCGAGGTCTATCGATCGAGCTTTCGTGCGTCGCGCATGCGCGAGGATCCCTACTTCATGGTGGCGGCATCGGTCATCTGTGCCAACGATGACGAACACGCACGCTGGCTGTCGGGGTCCAGCGCACTCAACATCCTCCAACGAGCGAATGGACGTCCCGGTCCCCTCCCGACTCCTGAGGAGGCGGCCGAGGTCGAAATGAGCGAGAGCGACGCCGCCTTCGTCACCGAGGCCCTCGCGACGCACTTCATTGGTTCACCCTCCACGGTGCGTGACGGATTGACGACGCTGCAGTCTCGGACCCTCGCCGACGAAATCATGGTGTCGACGCGGATCCACAACCTCGACGAACGTCGAATGTCGCTGGAACTGCTCGCGCGCAGTTGGGGACTGGTCGCGTCGAACGCAGTCTGAGGAGGAAGGTTTCAATCGTGTGCCGCAATATCACCACGCTGCGAGGGCTCGAACCCCCCGCTAGCTCGAGCGAGGTCGAAGACGCTGCGCGTCAGTTCATCCGCAAGGTCACGGGCCTACGGACCAACGCGCAGTTGGACCACGACGACGTGCGCCGCGTCATCGATCTGATCGCCCACGCAACGCAAGAATTGCTCACCGCCCTGCCCGCGCCGCGCCGGCCACCCGCGGGTCCGCCCGGGCGCCGCCGCCCGACGGACCCGACAAAGTCTTAGTGGGACCTTATACTCCTAGGGGGTATAATGGGGTCGACTCGCGAAAGGAGTTCCCATGGGTTTCGGATATCGGCACGGTGGTTTCATGTACGGTTTTGGCGGCAACGGACCGGGCCCCTTGGGCATCGTGATGTTCGTCGTGTTCTGGGCCGCGGTTGCATTGCTCATCCTTCTCCTCGTGCAGCACTTTCGCCACAGTCCGCGTCACCTGCACGAATTCGGTCCCGGCCCCGCGCCGAGGCCCACGGTGAGCGCCAATCCGGCGATTGACATCTTGATGGAGCGCTTTGCCAGAGGCGAGGTATCCGAAGAGGAGTACACCCGCCGTCTCGCACTGCTCAAAGGAAGTTGATTCGTCGTGAGGTGAGGTGTCCTGGTTGCCCTCAGGGGGTAGCCGGCCTTACGGTCAGCTATCGGTAAGGGAGAGAACGTGGACCAGCCCGGTTACAGTGATGACAAGATCGCGGTGCTCGCTCGCCTCAAGCGCATCGAGGGTCAGACCCGAGGCATCCACAAGATGGTCCAGGACGACCGTTACTGCATCGACGTGCTCCAACAGATCTCCGCGGTGACCCGCGCTCTACAGGGCGTGGCGCTACACCTGCTCGATGAACACTTGAGTCATTGCGTGGCGCACGCGGTGGAGAAGGGCGGCGACGAGAAGGACGCCAAACTTCGTGAGGCGTCCGCCGCTATAGCGCGTCTAGTCAAGTCCTAGTCCTCGTGTCCCACGTCGTTCTCACCCTGGGCCGATCGTTGCGCGAGAGTGGCTTCATGCTCTGGGAGACACTCTGGGCCCTCGTGCTCGGCTTCACCCTGTCCGGTGCGGTCCAGGCGTTCGTGTCCAAGGACAAGATGCAGGCGCGTTTAGGCAATCATGGTCCGAGGGCCGTCGCGCGGGCGTCCTGGTACGGCATGGTGTCCTCGAGTTGTTCCTACGCCGCGTCGGCGATGACCAAATCCCTCTTCGCACGCGGTGCCGATTTCACGACCGCCCTGATCTTCATGATCTCCTCGACCAACTTGGTCGTCGAATTGGGCATCGTCATGCTGGTACTGCTCGGCTGGCAATTCGCCATCGCCGAATTCGTAGGCGGCCCCGTCATGATCGTGCTGCTGGCGCTGATCGGCACCACGGTCTTCAGCGCACCACTCGTATCGGCCGCGCGCGAACGACTGCACCACCGATCGAACGATGTCGGTGACGAGGAGATGGCCACCTCGCCCGATCACTCGCCGCGCACGCTCACCGGTTGGTCCAATGCCTCGTCCTACGCCCTGGCGGACGCCACGATGCTACGGACCGAGTTATTCATTGGCTATCTGGTGGCAGGGTTTCTCGCGATGACGGTGCCCACCTCGTGGTGGAGCGACGTGTTCTTGCGCGGGCACGGCGTCTGGACCACGCTCGAGAACGCCATGGTGGGGCCACTGATCGCGGTGGTCAGTTGGGTCTGTTCCGTGGGCAACGTCCCCCTGGCCGCCGCGCTCTGGCACGGCGGCATCTCCTTTGGTGGGGTGATCTCCTTCGTGTTCGCCGACCTCATCGCGATGCCCCTCATTCTCATCTACCGCAAGTTCTACGGAACCAGACTCACCATTCGTGTCGTCCTGACCTTCTACGCGGTGATGGTCGCCGCTGGTCTGGCGACCGAAGCTCTCTTTCGCGCCTCTGGCGCCGTGCCGACGAGTCGGGTTCTTAACGTCGGCGCGCCGAGGTTCTCGTGGAATTACACGACGTATCTCAACCTCATCTTTCTGGCCGTCGGTGTCGCGGTGTGGTCACTCGCGCGCCGGCGTCACCGACTCGGCGAGGCATCGGGCTACGCCATCGACCCGGTGTGCAAGATGCAGGTACGTATCACGGATGCGCCCGCGCGAGTGACACTCGAGGGGCAAACCTTCTACTTCTGCGCTGATCGTTGCCGTGAACGCTTCATCGCCACTCGTGACATCCCCGCGTCGTCTCCGGCGACGACGCGTACGGTTCACGAAACGCCGGCGATCGCCATTGCCCTTCGCCCCCGGCACGAAAAGACCCACGCGCCCACCAAGCCGAACAACGTCGCCGTTGACCACATCGATCCAATATGTGGGATGCACGTGAGTCCGGCGGCGGCGGCTCACCGCCGGATGGGCGATGAGGACATCTATTTCTGCGCCGTGGGGTGTGCCACGCGATTCGACGAGCAACGCTCGGCACACTCGTAACTAGTCACACACCACTTTTTCGTCACGTGAAGTTCGCTGTCTTATTGAAACATGTTCCTACTAAGGTGGCCCCGTGACGACCTTGGCCGACCCCGTTGCAGGACGCAGACGCGTGCGCGCCACCTTCTCGTCCAGCGAGCGGAGGCGCTTGTCCGCCATGTTCGGCTTCATCGTCTTCTTGCACGCGCTCGGGTGGGGACTACTCTTCTACGCCTCGACCCAACACTTCGGTCTGGGATCACACAAGATGCTCGGGGTGGGCACGGGCGTGCTCGCATACACCCTGGGCATGCGCCACGCCTTTGACGCCGACCACATCGCGGCGATCGACAACACCACGCGTAAGTTCATGGCGGAGGGCAAACGACCGATGTCGACCGGTTTCTTCTTCTCGCTGGGGCACTCCTCGGTGGTCTTCGCCCTGACTCTTATTCTGGGTCTGGGCGTGCACGCCTTGGGTGGCCAGGTGCGCAACGCCCACTCGGGCCTGCACCACTACGGCGGGCTCATCGGCACCCTGGTCTCGGGTAGCTTCCTGTACCTCATCGCGATTCTCAACCTCATCATCTTGGTCGGCATCATCAAACTGTTCGTCGAGATGCGCCAAGGCCGATTCAACGACGCCGAACTCGAGAAGCATCTTAACGCGCGCGGGTTCATGATGCGTTTCTTCGGCCGATTCGCGCGCAGCGTGGACGCCCCTTGGAAGATGTACCCCATCGGCGTGCTCTTCGGTCTCGGTTTCGACACCGCCACTGAAGTGGCCTTCCTGGTCCTCGCCGGCACCAGCGTCGCGGCGGGACTCCCGTTGTGGGCTCTCTTGAGTCTGCCGATCCTGTTCGCCGCCGGGATGAGCCTCCTCGACACGATCGACGGTTCGTTCATGAACTTCGCTTACGGCTGGGCGTTCTCCAAGCCCGTGCGAAAGGTGTACTACAACATCGCCATCACGGGACTGAGCGTGTTCGTCGCCCTCTACATCGGCACCCTGGAGTTGTTGCAGGTACTCGCCGGACAGCTCAAGTTGCACGGCGGGCTCTGGAACTACGCGGCGAATTTCAACATCAACGCCGCTGGTTTCACCATCGTGGGCATCTTCGTCGGGGTCTGGGCCTTCGCCCTGCTCTACTGGCGCTACGGCCGCGTCGAGGAGCGTTGGGAGCGCGCGGCACTGCGGGCGCAACACGCGCGCGGTGAGCGTCCCGATCTGCACTCCGCGGGGATAACCCTCGGCCGGGTACACCGACCGTTCACCATCGACGAATAGGGCAACGAATATGAGCCCGGGACGCCACGCATAGAATCGTCCGAGAGTTGCGGCGCCGTCGCATCCTAGGAAGAACGAGTGCAGCGTCACGATTCACGAAGTATTGGCCGTGTCCCCTATGCGGTGATCAGCGTTATTGTGCTGCTCCTCGTCGCCACGGTCGTCTCCTATAAGGTCGTGCACTCACCCCCGCCCGCGACGACGACAACCACCACCACGACCGTGGTGACCAAGAGTTTGACCGCCAACGGGGTGCAGTCGTCTGCGGTGGTGAAGGAGAACGCGCTACCGGGTTCGCGGGGCTGGCAATTGGCCCCGGGGAACAATTCGACCGAGATCCAGGGCTTCGCCACTTCGACCCAGGCTCAACTGGGCCAGAGCGTGAACCTCTACGTCAACACCACGCAGCCGAATTATCACATCGAGGCCTACCGCATGGGCTGGTACCAGGGTCTGGGCGCTCGACTGATCTGGTCCTCGCCGACACAGAAGGGGATCGTGCAGCCCGCGTGCCCCCTCGACACTTCCATCAACATGGTTGCCTGCTGGAATTGGAAGCTTTCGGCCACCATGGTCATCACCTCGTCCTTCGTCCCCGGCGACTACCTCCTCAAATTGGTGGCCGGGCCCAAGGTCGCCAGCTACATCCTGCTCACGATCTGGGACCCGTCGAGTAGCGCGACCTACGTCATGGTGAACCGGTCCATGGTCGAACAGGGCTGGAACACCTACGGGGGGTACTCCTTCTACGCGGGACGCGGCGCGTGCATCGTGAACTCCTCGTCCTACCCGGTGTGCAATCGCGCGCGCGTGGTCTCTTTCGACCGGCCCTACGACACCGGTGGGGGCGCCTCGGACTTCCTTACCAACGAATACCCTCTGCTGCAATTGATGGAGCACGAAGGCCTCGACGTGACCTACATCACCGACATCACTCTCTCCACCGACCCGGCGATCTTGTCGGACCACAAGGTTCTGCTTTCGCTGGACCACGACGAGTCGTGGACCTACAGCGAACGCCTGGCCTTGCTGCACGCCCAGGCCAACGGGCTCAACGCGGTGTTCTTCGGTGCGGCGGCCATGGTGCGCCACGTGCGCCTCGAACCTTCGATCCTGGGCCTCAACCGCCAGTTGGTGGACTATCGCAATTCGTACGATGATCCGTTGTTCGCCAAGGGAACCGACCCCAACAACGTCACCGGCAACACGTGGGAGTCGCCGCCGGCGAGTTGGTCACCGCTCTCGCAGATCGGCGTGCAGTACAGCGGTTATCTCAGTCCCAACGTCTTCGTGCCCATGGTCGTGGCGGATGCGAATTCCTGGGTATTCAAGAACACCAACCTCTCCAACGGGTCGGCTCTGGCCAACGTCGTGGCGTCGGACATCGATCACGTGATCCCTTCCAGCGCCGAGCCGGCCAACCTCGAGATCCTCGCGCACTCGCCAATCCCCACGAGCACCGGTACATTTAGCGGCACCGTATGGAACGGCGTGAGCTACTCCGACATGGTCTATTTCACTAACCCGACGTCGCACGCGGGCACCATCGATACCGGCAACAACGTATGGATCGGCGATCTCAATCGCTGCACCAGTGCACAGCCGGGATGCGCGGCGCCCGCCCTCATCCAGATCACGAACAACATCCTGCACGTCTTCGGCCAGGGTCCCGCGGGGCTCATCGAACCCGCCACGAGCAATCTCACCACCATCTTCCCCGCGGGTTCGTGAACGATAGTCGCTCCCGAACGATTACCCCGTCGCGGCCAGTCGATGCGCCGTGCGGGGTCGCGCCTCACTTTGAGAGGCATAATTCATCTCGTTGACGCACTCACGGCCATGAAATAACTGTCAGGTAGCCCAAAGACCTCCTAATCCTCACGATTTGGTTACTTCTGCTCTCTAACGTGCCAATCGTCCGTTCTAATTCGAACGGCCGCGGAAGTTCCCGCACGCACCCCCAAATCTTTCCGAGGAGGAATGAGAATGTTCAAGAAACTTCGAGTCACCCTAAGTGTCTCGACCGCGATTGTGGCCCTCGCGGCCGTCGTGGCCGTACCAGCGGGCGCGGCGTCAACGACTGACCCCGCCTTGGCGACCGATACCAGCATCAGCGGTTCGGCGACCATCGCGGGCGCCGGCTCAACGTTTGACGCCCCCCTCATCAACGCCGCCCAAGCGATCTACATGGCGCGCAACTCCAACGCCACTCTGTCGTCCTACCAGGCCGTGGGCTCGGGTACGGGTCCGACCGACATTGCGTACGGACTCGTGACCTTCGGCGCGTCCGACGTGCCGATGACCCAAAAGGACCTCTCAGGAATGTCGCACCTCTCCGCGGCGGCTCAGTCAATCTCGAGCTACCTCCAGATTCCTGTCGCTCTTGGCGGGGTCGCCATGGGATACAACTTGCCATCGATCACCAAGAACAAGGTGTTCTCGAAGGTCGGCGTCCGTCTCACCGGCACCATCATCGCCAAGATCTACCGCGGGGTCATCACCAAGTGGAACGACAGGGCCATCTGTAACGCCAACCCCGGTTTGGTCGTCATCAAGCGCAGCGGCAAGAAGATCGTCTCCAAGACCTGCGCCCTGCCCAACCACACCATCACCGTGGTGGCTCGTTCGGATGGCTCGGGTACGACCTACGCGTTCACTAACTTCTTGAACGACGTCGCCCCCAAGCTCTGGACCAACGTCTCGAAGTCCGAGATCGCCCTGCCCTCCAACGGTGTCAACGAGCCGGGTAACTCCGGCATCGCCGCCGAGGTCGCCAACAACGCGTACACGCTCGGTTACATCGAGTACTCCTACCTGTTGTTGAACAACAACATCACCGCCGCGTTCGTGCAGAACGCCGCCGGCGTCTACCTGCAGCCCTCGGTTGCGGGCGTCGCCGCGGCGGCCGCCCATAACCCGAACGTCACGTCGACGAACTTCTCCATCGACTGGCAGAAGGGCGCCACGTCCTACCCGATCTCCACCTACAGCTGGGTGATCGTGCGCCATGAGCAGCAGGGTGTCGCGTCGAGCCAGTTGCAGGCGACCCTGTTGGTCAAGTTCCTGGACTGGTTGTCGCACTCCAGCCCCGTGACGGGGACGCTCGCGGGCCAGGATGTCGCGGCGGAGCAGGCCTACGTACCACTGCCGACAAACATCCAGGCGCTGGCGTACGCACAGGTGCACAAAGTAACCTACGGTGGCAAGCCCCTGATCTAGGGATCATTGACTCACCCGAAAGTAATTGAACAATGAAAAAATCGGCTACGAGTCTCTTCTCGCGGCGCAATCCTACCGACCTCCCCGGGACCGCACGGTCCCGGGGAGGGGCCGCCTCGGTGTACATCTGGTCGTTGCGGGTGGTGGGGGCATTGTTGTCCGCGATCTTGATCGCCTTCGTCTACAGCATTGTTCACCAGTCCTGGCCCGCCTGGTCGCAGAATGGCCTGTCTCTCATCACTGGGACCAAGTGGAATCCCGCGGCCTCGGTCTACGGCGCTCTCCCCCTCATCCTCGACACCATCATCTCCACCGCGGTCGCGTTGCTATTCGCGATTCCCGTCGGACTGGGGACCGCCCTCGTCCTCAACTTCGTCCTCCCTCGGCGCCTCCGGACCCTCACCGCGTCGCTCGTCGAACTCCTCGCCGCCATCCCTTCGGTGGTCTACGGACTGTGGGGTCTCTACGTCGTGATCCCTTGGATGACGGCCACCTTCGAGCCGTGGTTGGCGAACCTGACTGGCGGCGCGTGGCCCTTCAGCGGTGCCACACTCGGCGCGGGCATCATGCTCGCCAGCGTCGTGCTCGCCATCATGATCCTGCCCACCATCGTGGCCATTTCGGGCGACGTGATCGCGGCCCTGCCCAAGGACCTCAACGAGGCCGCTCTGTCGCTCGGCGCCTCCAAGAGCCAAGTCCTTCGCAAGATCATCCTGCCCAGCGCGCGTTCGGGCATCCTGGGCGCGATCTCCTTGGCGGCGGGACGCGCCCTCGGCGAGACCGTGGCCGTTCTCATGGTCATCGGGGGCAACGCCCAGATGCCACGATCCCTCTTCTCCGTGGGCGCCACCCTGGCCTCCACGATCGCCACGGAATACGCGGAGGCCTCGCCCTCGAATCTGGCCGCTCTCGGAGCCCTGGCCGTCATCTTGATGGTGCTCACCGCGGGCGTCAACGCGATCGCGCGACGTCTCGTACGCCGCGCGGGAGCGGTGGGCGCATGAGCACCATTTTGAACTCATTGCCTCCGGACCCGATCTACGACCGCCGGGCCCAAATCCGCGAGATCACCGCCAAGTCGCTCAAACGGCGCGCGCGCCAGTCGCGGATCTTCACGGGATTGATCACTTCCTCGCTCGTCGTCGCGCTGATTCCCCTGGTACTCGTCCTCTACACCGTGATCCAGCATGGTGGCCGCGACCTGACGTACGCCTTCATCACCAAACTGCCTCAAGTGCCGACCATTGGACAACAGGGCAACCTCGGGGGCATCGGCAACGCGATCCTCGGCACCCTGATCGTCGCCGGCCTGGCGGCACTGGGGGCCATACCACTGAGCATGATGCTCGGGCTCTACCTGGTGGAGATGGAGACCCGTATGGCCAACGCCCTGCGCGGCGCCATCGAGATCCTCTCGGGCGTGCCCTCCATCCTGCTCGGTGTGCTCGCCTACATCTTCATCGTGCTCCCCCAGCACCACTTCTCGGCCTTCGCCGCGTCCGTCGCCCTCGCGATTTTGATGACGCCGGTCATTACCAAATCGGTCGAGACCGCCCTGCGCGGTGTACCCACCGCCGTCGTCGAGGCGGGACTCGCGCTGGGCGCACGTCAATGGACGGTCGCGCGCCGCGTCGTGTTACCCGCGGCCCGCCCAGGGATCGTCACCGGCACACTCCTCGCGCTGGCGCGCGCCATGGGTGAGACCGCGCCACTGCTCCTGATCATCGGCGCGACGTACTCCTCGAGCTGGGACGCGAATCCGTTCAAACCCATGTCCGCCCTGCCCACCTTGACCTACTACTACTCGAGCTCGTCCTACCCCAGTCAACACGAGGCCGCCTGGGGGGTGGCGCTCGTGCTGGTGATCCTCGTGCTCATCTTGAACGTGACGAGCCGCTTCATCTCCGCTCGCCTCAGCCGAAGGGCCGGAGGATGAACGACGCGAGCAACCTGGTGGCCCACGATGACGCGGCTTCGGGCACCTCGTCGAGCCCTCCCGTCCTGCGATTGCACGACGTGTCGGTAGCGTTCTCGGGGCGCGTCGCGATTCGTAACGTGTCCTTCGACGTGGCGCCGAACAAGATCACGGCGATGATCGGTCCGTCCGGTTCGGGTAAGACCACGGTGTTGCGTTCGCTCAATCGTCTGCACGACCTCACCGTGGGCGCCAGGGTCACTGGCGAGATCCTCCTGGACGACGTCGACATCTATAAGGGTGCCATCCCGACGATGTTGCTACGCAGTCGTGTTGGCATGGTGTTCCAACGACCCAATCCGTTCCCCACCCTGAGTATCTATGACAACGTGGTGTCGGGACTGCGTTTCAACGGCGTGCGCAAGAAGTCTCTACTGGACGAAGCGGCGGAGTCGGCTCTGATCTCCGCCGCCCTCTGGGACAGCGTCTCCTCACGGCTCAAGGTTCACGCCTCGACCTTGTCCGGTGGTGAACAGCAACGACTCTGCATTGCCCGGGCCCTGGCGGTCGAACCCGAAGTGCTACTGATGGATGAGCCCACGGCGTCACTCGACCCGGTCGCGACGCAGCGTATCGAGGAGCTCGTCTCGGAACTGAAGAATCGCGTCACGATCGTGATCGTCACGCACAACATGCAACAGGCGGCGCGTATCTCGGACGACTGCGCCTTCATGTTGATGGCGAGCGACCGTTCGGGTGAGTTGATCGAATTCGGACCGACGTCGAAGATCTTTGGCGAACCGTCGGACTCGCGTACTCTCCAGTACGTCAGTGGACGCTTCGGCTGACCGGGGTCACGGGCGTGGCACCCGCCACTGCGAGTCGTCGTCCTACTCACCGCTGGTTCCGAGCCCGCCACTCGGTTCCTCCCCGCCACCCCTCGAACGTCGTGGGGACGCTCCCACGGGGCTCAATCGAGGTGACCACGACTCTCACGTCAACCCACTCGGGCGTGCGTGGAGCAACAAACCCTTGTTGTCCAGTCCCCAGCGCCCTAGAGTGACTTTAACGACGCCACTTTCGCGATAAGTGGTCCTAATGGTGAGGACGTTTGTGAACGCACGGTCGTGGGATTTACGAGAGTGGACGGCGAAGGTCGCTACGCGGTGAATTCCGGACACTTCTGTGGGCGACACAGTGGGTCGAGCGGCGCCCGTGACGCGTCCTTCGAACAACCGAAAGCTCCATGACTGAACCGTCCACGAGCGGACCGATTCCCGAGATCGCACTAAGTTTTGGCGCCGCCACGGACGCTGACGTCGACCTCTACCAACTCCTCGCCGAGAACATCAGTGATGTCGTGTCCATCACCGAAGGTGACGAGGGCCTCGTCACGTGGATCTCACCGAGCATCGTCGCGCTACTGGGATACTCGCCCGACGAGGTCATTGGTCACCGCTTCGAAGAGTACGTCGTGCACGAGGACCGAATGGTGCTGGCGAAAGCCCTCGAGAATATTCGCCGTGGCGATCCCAATAACTTCGAGGTTCGTCTCGTGCGCCGCGATCAGACCACCCTATGGACCGCGATCGTCTCTCACCGGGTGGACCTCCCGGGCCGCGACCGCGCGCGCATCGCCACGTGGCGCGACGTGAGCGAGTCACGACAATCGCGCGACTCGTTGTCGCAGTCTCGTCACGACTTCCAACTCGTCGCCGAGAACGCCTCGGACGTGGTGATCCAGACCGACG
>VFSW01013330.1_pt1 | contig 11432 bp, 9 predicted proteins | sample 5358111 | NCBI WGS metagenome assembly VFSW01 (sample SAMN11554181, study PRJNA540505) | mine drainage metagenome | isolation source: sediment from site ElyBrook_90M | place: USA: Ely Copper Mine, Vershire, VT | collected 2017 | reverse complement strand
TCCGATGACTTGCTGGATGTCGGAGAGCTTAAGGCCGTGTTGATCGAGGATTTTAATCCGGCCAAGCATCAACTTATCGTAATCCGGCTCATCCCGCGTGGTGCGGCGCAACCCGGCGATTCCGGTTTTTTGGGACACCGCAATCCAAATCTCCGGCACAAGAACGCCCTCCAAATCCAGGACGACGACGGATTGTCTCACGCGCCGGCCTTGGCTTGATATTTCATCATGCTCATTTGGCAAATTCAACGCAGCGAGTCTCGCGGACGATGGTGACGCGGATTTGACCCGGATATTGCAATTCGTTTTCCACTTTGCGGGCGATGTTGCGCGCCAGGGCGAACGCCTGGTCATCGTTGATTTGGCTTGGCGTGACCATCACCCGCAATTCCCGGCCGGCTTGCAACGCGAAGCACTTTTCGACTCCGGGAAAGGAGAGCGCGATCCGTTCGAGGTCCTCGACCCGCTTAATGTATGTAAGCACGGTTTCGGAACGCGCGCCGGGCCGCGAGGCGCTGATGGCGTCCGCCGCGCTGACCAGTATTCCGAGAATGCCATTGTGCGGCACTTCGCCATGATGCGAGGCCACGCCGTCAACAACCACCTCCGACTCGCCAAAGCGCCTGAGAAAATCGGCGCCGACCAACGCATGGGCGCCTTCGACCTCATGGTTGAGCGCCTTGCCAATATCATGCAGCAAGCCGGCGCGCTTGGCCGAGGCCGCATCAATGCCCAACTCCGAGGCCATCAGCCCCATCAATTCGGCGACCTCAATGGAATGGTGAAGAATGTTTTGCGAGAAACTGCGGCGAAAGTTAAGACGGCCCAAGACCTTGATAATTTCAACGTGCATGGGCGCAAGGCCCAGTTTCATCACCGCCGAATCCCCTGTCCGCAGAATCACTTCATCGACTTCCTCGCTGACTTTGGCGACGATCTCCTCGATGCGCGCCGGATGAATGCGGCCATCGAGAATCAACCGTTCCATCGCCTCGCGGGCGATCTCGCGCCGGACGGGGTCGAAGCCCGAGAGAACGACCGCCCCCGGGGTGTCATCAATAAGAACCGTCACGCCGGTGGCCGCCTCGAAGGCGCGGATATTGCGTCCTTCCCGGCCAATGATCCGTCCCTTCATTTCGTCGCCCTTGATATTTACGGTGGAGGTGGAGGTTTCGAAACTGGTGGTTCCGGCGTAGCGTTGAATGGCCACGCAGATGATGCGGCGGGCTTTTTCCTCCGCCTTGTCTTTGGCTTCGTCCAAAATATGCCGCGAAAGCTGGGCGGCATCCCGCAGGCTCTCCTGCTCAATCTCCCTCAGGAAAGCGTCGCGCGCTTCGTCCGCGGTAAGATTGACAATCCCGGCCAATTGTGCGCGCCGTTTGGCCAGCAACGCCGCCGCCTCGCACTGAAGTTGCTGGATTTGGAGCGATTTTGTTTCCATCTCCTCTGTTTCTTCGCGCAGGACTTTTTCTTCGCGCACCAGGTTCTCCAGTTGGCGGTTGACCAACCCTTCGCGCTCGGTGAGCCGCTGCTCCATGATCGCTGTTTCCTTGCGCCGGGCGGCGACGACCTGTTCGGTTTCCGAGCGCAACTTGAGCGCCTCCTCGTTGGCGGCCAGGCGCGCCTCGCGAGTGATGGCCTCGGCTTCGCGCCGGGCCGTTTCGAGAATGGCGTTTTGTTTGAATTGCAAGGCGGTGCCGCGCATGCCCTCCCTCCAGCGATAAAGCCAAAAACCCAGGCCCATGCCAAGGGCCAAAACGACCGCGAGTTCAATAAAGGCAGCAGTAGTCAAATTCATTTCAAGACGGCCTGTTTCCCGGTCACTTCGATCCAACGTGTTGGCGTCAATAGACAGTCCATAAGGATATCGTGTGGTTCAGCCGGGATTTGGTGAACCAACTGTTCATCGAGCGCGACTCCGCATTTGACACCGGTAACGAGTGTGAGCAGGCGGTCGTAATGGCCGCCTCCCCGTCCAAGCCGGTGTGCGGCAGAATCAACTCCTACACCAGGAACCAGCACCAAGTCCAGCCGGTTCAACGGAAAATTGGGGCAATGAGCCGATGGCTCCGGGATGCCAAATTTTCCAGGCGCGCAATCGCGCCGGGGATCTGCAATCTGGCAAACGCCGTAAGCTCCAGTCTCCGCAACGAACCGGGGCAGCGCGACTGTTTTGCCGCGCTCGAGGGCCTGCGTCAGCAACGCCGAAAGATCAAGTTCATCCCGCAAAGGCGAATAAAAAAGAACACTTTGGACGCGGCCCCAAATCGGTTGCGCCGCCAGCAACGCGCAGGCCTGCGCGGAAACGCGCGCGGTTTGCCCTTCGCCGAGGTTTCGGATTTGACCGCGCAGTTGCCGGCGCAGGCGGGCTTTGAGAAGGACGCTCTCAGAACTCATTTTATTGGCTCGTGCCGCAATGCCTCGATTTGTGAACGCCATTTCTCCAGGCGCTCCTTGATCTTTTTTTCCGAACCTTGGCCGGTCGGTTCGTAGTATCGTTTTGCCGCCCCGAGATAATCTTGCGGGACAAAGTGGTCGGGAAAATCGTGGGAATAGGCGTAGCCTTCCCCGTGCCCGAGCCGTTTTGCGCCCGAATAATGCGAATCGCGCAACGAGTCCGGCACCGGCAAAGTTCGCCCGGAGCGCACATCCTCAAGTGCCGCGTCTATGGCGAGATATGCGCTATTGCTTTTGCTGGCGGTCGCGATGTAAATGGCCGCCTCGGCGATCGGGATGCGCGCCTCCGGCCAGCCAACGAACTCGGCCGTTTGATGCGCCGCCATTGCCAAAACCAACGCCATCGGGTCCGCCAAACCGACATCTTCGGCCGCGCATATCAGAATGCGGCGTGTAATGAACCGCGGGTCTTCGCCCGCATGTATCATTTTCGCCAGCCAATACAACGTCGCATCGGCGTCGCTTCCGCGCATGGATTTGATGAAGGCGGAAATAGTGTCGTAGTGCGCATCCCCGTCGCCGTCGTAAACGACCGCTTTTTTTTGAATGCACTGCTCGGCGACGCCCATTGTGATGCGAATGACGCCGTCCGGTTCCGGTTCGGTGGTCAGAGCGGCGATCTCCAAAGAGTTCAGCGCCTTGCGCGCGTCCCCGTCGGCGACTTTGGCCAAATGCGCCAGCGCAAGTTCCCCGGCCTCGATCTTCAGGTGTCCCAACCCGCGCTCCGCGTCCGCCAAGGCCCGGCGCATTAGTTTCAGCAGGTCAGCCTCGCTCAAGGGCTTAAGCTCAAAAATCTGAGAGCGCGAAACCAACGGCGAATTGACGAAAAAGAACGGGTTATGCGTCGTCGCGCCCACCAGCCGCACGACGCCGCTTTCGACATCCGGCAACAGGACATCCTGTTGGGCCTTATTGAACCGGTGGATCTCGTCAATGAACAGGATCGTGGATTGCCCTTTGTTTTCCAGGCGATTGGCTGCGGCGGCAAGCACACGGCGCATATCGGCAACATTAGATTCAACCCCGCTCAACCGCTCGAACCTGCCCTGAGTCCGCCGGGCGATGAGTTGGGCCAGCGACGTTTTGCCCGTTCCCGGCGGCCCATAAAAAATGAGCGATTGAATCCGATCCGCCTCAATGGCGCGGCGCAAAAGCTGGCCCGGTCCCAGGAAATGTTCCTGGCCGGCAAACTCCTCCAGCGTCCGCGGCCGCATCCGCACCGCCAAAGGCTCGTGAGCCATGGCCGATTGGTCCTTGGCCGCATCCGGGGTTTTCGGCGCAGGAGGGGCGGAAAACAAATCATTATCCGTCACAGCAACAATATAACAAGCTAATCGCCAACCACCAAGCGGGAATGGCAATTCCATTGCCACCTGTGGCTTACGCAAGGGCCTTGTGTAATCCGACAAGCAACGCTTCGGTGGTGAATGGCTTTGTCAAGAAGGCTTGCAAGGAGGCCTGGACTGTCTCGGCCATGTCGTCCGCCGATCCACGTCCGCTGATGCCTATGATTTTGACGGCTGGATTGATCTTTCGCAAGCGGCGGGTCAATTCCAGCCCGTTCATTATGGGCATGAGCAGATCGGTGACGACCAGTTTAATTTCTTTCTGACGGTCTTCGTATATGCCCAGCGCCTCCACTCCGTTGTTGGCGGTCACAATCCTGTAGTCATTGGCTTCCAGGTTGAGCTTGGTGATTTCCAGAATGGCACGGTCGTCATCCACCAAAAGGATAAGCTCTCCGTGGCCCGCGGGCAAAGCCGGCTGGGCGATCTCCAGCGGCGGAAGGGTCGCGCTGTCCGCCGGCAGAAAAACCCGAAAGGTGGTTCCCGATCCGACTTCGCTGGAGACATCCATGAACCCGCCGTGGGTTTTGATGATGCCCAGGGCCGTGGAGAGGCCAAGCCCGGTGCCTTTGCCGATCTCCTTGGTGGTAAAAAACGGCTCAAAAATCTTGTCGAAAATCTGGGGCGGGATGCCGTGGCCGGTGTCTGTGACAGATACCACCACATGCGGGCCGAGCGACTGGCGGCGCGGGAATGTCGCGTCCACTTCGACGTTGTGGGCCTCGATCAATAGTTTGCCGCCCTGCGACATGGCATCGCGCGCGTTGACGCATAAGTTGAGTATCACCTGATGAAGCTGTGTGGCATCGCCCAGGACGGGACGCACGTCCCGGGAAACCTTTCTTTGCATGTGAATGGCGGGCGGAAAGGTGCTTCGGACGAAGGCCTCCAAATCGACGATCAAATGGTTTAGCTGTATCCGGCGGTGCGCTCCGCTGACGCCCCTGGCAAAGGAAAGAATTTGTTTGACCATCTCGGAGCCGCGTTGCGCGCTGGCCCGCATGGTGTCGAGCAATTTGCGGCTGCTCTCGGCCGTCAACTCCGCGCCAAGCAGGTCCGCCGCCATCAAAATCGGCGCAAGGGCGTTGTTGAGATCGTGGGCGATTCCGCCCGCCAGGGCGCCGATGCTTTCCATCCGTTGATTGCGCAAAAACTTGGTCTCCGTGTGGCGCTTGTCGGTCACGTCGGTGTTGATGACGAGAATGGATTTAGGATGTCCGTGGTCGTCGCGCAGGAGAGTCCAGCGGCTTTCGACGATGAGCTGGCGGCCCTGGCGGTCGCTCTGGTGCAATTCGCCCTGCCATTCGCCGCGGCGAATCAGCTCGCGCAACGCCTTGAGAGTCGGCTCCTGATTGCCTTGAAGGAGCAGCTCATTGGCGCTGCGCCCGACCGCTTCGTCGGAACTCCAGCCATAAAGCCGCTCGGCCGCCTTGTTCCAATAAAGGATTTGCTGGGACAAATCCTTTACGCAAATGGCATCCTGCGCCTTGTCCAGCCACGCGGCCTGGTCGCGGATTCTTTCCTCGGCTTGTTTTCGCGCGGTGATGTCCCGCGAGACAATCAGCACCTGCGTAATGTTGCCGCCGGCATCGCGGATGGCGCTGCCTTGCGATTCTATATGGCGCAACGAGCCGTCCTTGAATTGGATGCGGTATTCTGAGCGCCGCCCCTGGCCGGCGAGGCCAGTTTCCTTGAAAGCGCGGCGGACGTTATCGCGATCCTCCGGATGGACCTCCTCAAAGGCATCGGCCCCGGCCCCGGCCTCGGAATTGGCCAGGAGCGCGCTGTAAGAAGGGCTGTTGAAGACCCATTTGCCGTTCAAGTCCACCACGCCGATGAGGTCATCTGTGTTCTCCGTGATTTTTCGGAACAACGCTTCATTCTGGCGCAACCGTTCCTCGGCCTGGCGTTGCAGGTCAATGGCTTCCGCCTGCGTCAACGCGCGATGCAGAGCCGGACCGAGACGATCCAGCCGTGTTTTGGGAATATAGTCAGTGGCCCCGTTGATAAAAAGTTCCACGACCTTTTCTTCGCCAATGTTCTCGGCTATCAGGATAAATGGAAGCTCAGGGGAGGCGCTTCGCACACAGGCCAGGGCGCGATCCGCGTCGTAATCAGGCACGCGAACGCCCGACAACACCACATCCACCGCCCCTTGCGCCACTGCCAGCTCAAATTCCGCCTGGGAGGCGGCGACCAGATGGTCAAACTCGAACCCGTCGGCGACGAGCAGCAGGCGGATGGATTCCGCATCGCGCGGATTGGCCTCCAAGTGCAGCAGGCGTAAGTGGCGTTTCATTTTTGCCTTTTGTGCGGGGCAATTCGGATCACGTCCGTTCATACCGCCGATTTGAACCAAAGAGAAGCAAAAAACGTTCACAGACAAGACAATCCGAATAATTGGCGCCGGGTGATTTACTGCCAAGACGGTGGGATAGACGACACTTGGTCACGAGGAGTTTGGTTCTCCGGCAAGGCGCGAGCGAGCAACGCCGCCGGAGAACCAAAGAACCGTGAAGAAGTGTCGTCTATCCCACCGTCTTGGCAGTAATCGTGCCTTGATAGACCGAACCGCGGATCGGTGGGAATTTTTCTGGATTTTGGATTTTGGATTCTCGATTTTGAAGTTCAAACTTTGAAGTTTTCCTTCGCCGCGCCTTGCGCTAACGTACGCGGGTGAAAAACAAGATTCTGTTGCCGCTGGTTTTGATGGTGGTTTTTGCGTTGAGCCGTTGCCCGGGGGTGATGCCGCAAAATTTCAGCGCCGCTTATGCAATCGTTTTTTGCGCGGGCCTGTATGTGCCGGGACGGCCGGGGTGGATCGTTCCACTTGCCACGCTGGCAATCAGCGACATTTTGATCAGTTTCTTTTTTTATCGGACGGCGGATTTCTCCTGGACGCAATTTGCGCTCGGCCAGGTCCCAAATTACCTCGCATACGCGGGTTTGATTGGCCTGGGACGCGCGTTTGGCGCGCGGCGTCCGTGGTGGCTCCTGGTGGGCGGCGGCATCCTTGGTTCGATCCTGTTTTATCTCGTTACGAATACCGCGGCATGGATGAGTTTGCCCTACGCAAAAACTTTCACGGGTTGGATACAAGCGTTAACCACCGGCCTGCCGGGCTATCCGCAGACGTGGGAATTTTTTCGCAACACATTTCTGAGCGGCGGTCTTTTCACCGGCCTTTTCGCCGGCGCGATGAAGTTGACCGCTCCCGCGCAAGCCTCCGAGGAAGCGCCGTCCGAAAGCGAGAGCGAGCCGCAGTTGGAGGCGGAAAATGCGGAATGACTGGTTTGGACGGCTCGCCCTCCCAACGTGGGCGGCGCTATCTTTTTCCGGAAATCTCCATCCGTTTGACGTCCTCGGCCAGGAACTGGGCCACGTCTTTGAACTTAGCCACGTTCTCGGGCTTGATGCTCATCAAAGTGCGATGGGCCTCCAGGCAGGTGCGCGCAAGTTCCAGTGGCGTGGAGCCCTCCATTTTGGACAACGGCTCATACTTGTCGGTCAATGGCTCGGAACGTTCAATGATTTTGAAGAGGTGGGCCATGCCCAGCGTTTCGAGCACATGGCAGAGCTGGGGGCAGGGATTTAGCAATTCAAGGCGATGGGCCTCGTCGGGAATTTGGCCGTTGGAAATGCCCAGCGCCACGCCCGCCAGCATTCCCAGAAATGTGCTGTCCATCATCTGGCACTGGCAGAGGTCAAAGATAAAGCGGGTGTAACCCCGTTCCCACAGCTCGGTGATCAGCTTTTTGAGATCAAGAGTGGAGGTGCAGTCGGCGCGGCCTTCGATCTTGATGCACACGACGCGCTCGAACACTGCCACCATTAGTTTTGCGGGAGATTGGCTCATGGAAGTGAAAATTGCGGTGTGTTCAAAGTCTCGATGAAGGTCAGGAATCGCGCCGGGATTTGGCGTCCGCCGGCCGGCTGACAATTTGGACCAGCGATTGTTGTAAAATCAAGGATGGATCCACCCCGCTGGAAATGAGTTTTTGATTGCACTCCAGCAGCAGACCCATCGCGTCGGTCAACTCGGTGCGCGTATAATTGGGCGCCTGTTGCACAGCTCGAAAAAGCACGTAGGGCGCCGGCTTGTATTTTCGGTCTTCGGGCAGCGCGTCGGCGGGGATTTGCGACAACTGCCAACTGAACCGATCAAACGCCCGTTCCGGCTTGAGCCAGCCTTGCGCCATCATTTCTTTGGCAAGAATCAGCGAGCGAACTTTGGAAATCAAACCGTAAAGGACGCCGATTTCGCTGTGTTGCGGATCATGCCGAATTTCCCAAAGCTCCTCATCCAGGCGGCTTAAAACGGCGGCAAGATTGCGTTCGCCCACAGCGTCGCTTAGGGCGAAGGCGCGAACCTGTTTGTTCTTGGTCACCACGGCTTGGACATCGGCAACTTCAATTCGTGGGCGCGCCCCCACGTACAAGGCCAGTTTCTCGATCTCGTTGTGCAAAAGGCCCATGTGAGGCCCCACGTTTGTCGCGAAAAGCGCCAGGGCTTCGTCGGAAATCTGTTTTTGCAAGTCGCGCAAGGCCCGGCGCGCGAAGCTCTCGGCTTGCTCGGCCCAATCCTTGTCCTCGGACGACCAGCCTTCGAGAGTTTCGACGGAGCCGATTTTTTCGAGTGTTTTGTAAAAAACCCTTCGCTTATCCACTTTGCCGGCGCTGATGAGCAAGCGCATATTTTGCCAGTCCAGGCTCTGGAGTTCCTTGGCCAAAGCCGCGAGAGATTCCGTGACCGCCTGCGCGGTGGCGGTGCGCTCCTCGCCTAGAAAATTACAATTCTTGAGCCAGACAACTTTGCCGCCGCCAAAGAACGGGAGGGTTTGCAAGCCTTCGCGCAATTTGGCCAAGGCCCGAAGCGCCTCGCCGCTGTTGGTGACGGCGGCGTCAATGGTTTCGTGGTCCATTTCCCCGACTTCCTGGCGCCATTGTTGAAAGAGCTGGGAAGCGCGCGCTCGGATTCCAAAGTCATCCTCTCCGCAGACAACGACGACGGATTTGGTTTTGATGGCGACGGCAGGCATGAGATTCTAGTGTCCGAATGGAATTTATTCTCCCGGCTCTTCGGCATCACCGCTGCTTTCGTTAATGCGATCGAGCACTTCGGTCATGTCCTCCACTTGCTCGAAGAGCGTGGTGGAGACATAAATGGGCCGTTTCTGGGCGGTGGCCAGAGCCAGGCAATCACTGGGGCGGGCGTCAATCTCGACGATCTTGCGGCCCAATTCATTTTCTTGCTGGAGGATGAGCCGGGCGTAGTAGGTGGCGTTCTTGAGTTCGGTGATGATGATGCGCTCGATGGTGATGTTGAAACCCTTGAAAACGTTGTTCATCAGGTCATGCGTCAAGGGGCGCTCCTTGGGTTGATCGCGCAAAAACATGCCGATGATGGCGCCCATGCTGTGCTCGACCTGAATGACGAATACCTTCTGATTATTCCCCACGAAAATCGCGCATCCGCTGTTGGCTGGCAGTATCCCGCGGATTTCCACGGGCAACACGTCGTTCTTCATGCTAACAGCTTAAACTTCAGACAGAAAAAAACAAGCGTGGAAGCAAAAACCGCCAAACGCCGATTCGCGGGGCGCATCTGACTTTTTGAGCGGCGCGGGGAACTGCTGACTGAGGAAGCCCAATCCTCTTTGCCAAAATCCGCGCGCGCGGTTGCCGGGAATTTCAGGGATTCCAACTGTTTGACAAGCGAGGTGAAAACCTGATAGGGTCGGTTGATGTTTAAGAGTCAGATTCACGCAAAAATCAAAACCTGTTCACGATTATGTTCTTGAAGTTACTCCGTCGTTTCGTCCGCGCCTCTGGAACTGCCGGATTGCTGGCGGTCGCCGGCGCGATGATGCTTATACCGCCAGCCAGCGCGGCGGGCCCGATCATAGTCTCAGTCGTGCCGACCACCGGCGCCGTCGGCGTTTCAGCAAGCGCGCCGGTCGTCTTTACCTTCAGCGCGGCGATGGATGCCACGGCGACCATTGCGTCGTTCTTCGACACCAATGGCGCGACGCTTACGACAAGCGCCTCGTGGAGTGCCGACGGCGAGACGCTTACCTGCGCGCCCAGCCCCGCGTTTCCTTCGCCCGATGAAATCATTTGGACAGTGAATGGACAAGACACGATGGGAAACTCGCTGCAAGGGCAGACAACGGGTGTCTTCAGCATCGGAGGAAGCTCCGGCGGCGGCGGCGGAAACCCCTGCGACAATACGGCCAACACGAACACTTCGTTCACTATCAACGAATCGTGGCTCTTCGACCAGACCAGTGCCAGTCCGCCGACGCCCGACCCAACCACTCCTTATGCCGTCATCGCGGAAGTGGTCCTTATTTCCAATCTCAACGCCACCGCTGCCAGCCTCACCTTCCCCGACGGCTCCATGACTAATCTCCAAAGCCTTGGATTCAGCGGAGAAACGTTTTTGACGTTCGATAACGAAACGAGCGCAAGCGCGTTAAATGCCGCGTGGCCAAACGGCACTTATACCTTCAACGTTACGGGCGCCTCGCTCCCCCCGGTCACAGTCGCATGGAACATCGCCCAGCCAAACACGCCGCAAGTGGCCAACTTCGCTGCGGCCCAGGCCGTCGATTCCACCAAGCCTTTCACGTTGACTTGGAACGCCTTCACCGGCAGGGTGGCTACGAATGAAATCTTCCTGAATATCGGTTACGATCCTTGCGCGGGGACGGGCTTTTCCACAATTCTGCCCGGCACGGCAACCTCCCTCACGATTCCCGCCGGCGCTTTGCAGCCGGGCAGCAATTACGTCAAGTCCACCCTCGGTTTCATCAATGCCGCAGGAACGGTCAACGCAAGCCCCAAGTATTCAGCGGGGGGCAGCCACAGCTCGGTCACTTCTTTCACATTGACAACCATCGGCGGCGGCGGATCGGGATCTGTGAGCGTGAGCAATCCCGTTTTGTCGGGCGGCATGCTAACCTTCGCCGTCACCGCCTCGCCCAACACGACCGTAACCGTGGAAACCTCCAGCACGCTCCAAGCCGGCAGTTGGACACCATTGCTGACGACCAATAGCGGCCCCGGAACCGTCACCGTCACCGACACGCCGTCCCTAACCCTTCCGGCCCTCTTTTATCGCGCCCACCAGTGAAACGCCAGCGGGCGCGAACGCGTGAAATCCTGAACTTCGTCGATGCCTGAAGTTTCGATTTTGGATTTGGAGGTTTCCGGGCGCGGGCCTTGTTCGCGCCGCGTCCGTTGACAGCCGTGGGCGAGGCCCCTACGTTTGGGCTTATGTTCGAGTTGTCCGCCCCGTACAAACCCGCGGGAGATCAGCCGCAGGCGATTGCCAGGCTGGCCGAAGGCGTCTTGTCCCATGCCAAATGCCAGACCCTGGTGGGCGTCACCGGCTCGGGCAAAACCTTCACCATCGCCAATGTCATTCAACAAGTCCAGAAGCCAACTCTGGTAATTTCTCATAACAAAACCCTCGCCGCCCAGCTCTATGCCGAGTTCAAAAGTTTTTTCCCGGGCAACGCGGTGGAGTATTTCGTCAGCTACTTCGACTATTACCAGCCGGAAGCCTACTTCCCGCGCTGCGATACCTTCTTCGAGAAGGACTCCAGCGTAAACGAGGAAATCGAG
>VFSW01013329.1_pt1 | contig 11433 bp, 13 predicted proteins | sample 5358111 | NCBI WGS metagenome assembly VFSW01 (sample SAMN11554181, study PRJNA540505) | mine drainage metagenome | isolation source: sediment from site ElyBrook_90M | place: USA: Ely Copper Mine, Vershire, VT | collected 2017 | reverse complement strand
GCGGATATCTTATCCTTACATTCATCCTTTTGTTCATCGCGTCCTTCGCGATGTCCATCGGGCCGGTGTCATGGGTCGTGATCGCGGAAATCTTCCCGAACAAGCTGCGCAGTAAGGCGATGTCTGTGGCTATAGTTTCTTTGTGGACCACCACATTCCTCGTCTCTCTTACCTTTCCGGTTATCCTCGACAGGTTAGGTGGGGGAGCGGCGTTCGCGTTGTTCGGTTTCATGTGCCTCCTTCTCCTATTCTATGTGATTTTCAAATTGCCCGAGACAAAAGGGAAAAGCCTTGAAGAGCTCGAGAAAATACTCGCGCGAAGAAGCTGAGACAACGATAAGGCGCTAATGCGATTCGATCCCGGCATAGACGTCAGACCCGTTTCCGCTCCGCCCGGATTTGTCTACGGACCCGGAGTCTTCGGTCCGCCAGTTGAAAACCGTTCTCTCGATTCCATACGATGGAGCCTTATCGATCCGAAGTGTTTGGGCCCCGACCCGGTGTACTCGATCGCGATGGACGTGGGGAAACTTGAGCACCGCTCCTTGCTCGGCGAGTTAAACTTGTTGTTCGGAGTTGTCACCTACGCAGCCGGAAGGCTGGGGCGAGAACCCGTACGCAGTCAGGGTCACGTTCACAAGAGAGCCCGGGGAAATAGACTGTCTCCGCCTGAGATATATGAAATATGGGAGGGGAAAGCGATAATCTACATGCAGGAATTCGCTGACGACGATCCCGGCAGGTGTTTCGCGGTCGAAGCGGGGCCGGGGGAAGTCGTGATTGTACCACCTGACTGGGCGCACGCGACCATCAGCGCCGACCCGGATCAACCGTTGACTTTTGGTGCGTGGTGTGACCGGGATTACGGTTTCCAGTACGACAAACTCCGCGCGCACAAGGGAATTGCCTGGTCCCCCGTTCTGGATACGATGGATAAGATCGACTGGCTCCCTAACGAGAATTACGTGCGCCGCCAGCTCATCAGAAAGAAACCTGCAGATTACGCGGAGCTCGGCATCCGAAAAGACTTCCCGATCTACGCGACTTTTGAAGAGAATCACGATATATTTATGTACGTGGCGAATCCGGATCGGCAAATCAAAGCCTGGAAGGACTTCGTCCCCTGAAAAGCTCCTTTGAAGGGAGCGGCGGTCGTTCTCCGCTGTAAATTGATATCTATTTGCTGTTGGAGTTTTCGGTTAGACTTATTTCGGGAGGTAGCTCGTGAAAAAGATTGCGGCGACTGCTCTGATCCTCGGCTTCCTGGTCCTCGGCGCTAAGGCGCAGCAGAAAGGAAGTGAGATCACGCTCGATGCGTCGAAAATCCAGTACAAGATCGACAAGAATATCTATGGCCAGTTTTCCGAACACCTCGGCCACGGGATTTACGGCGGTATCTGGGTCGGAGAGAATTCCACCGTCCCGAATATAGACGGGATCAGGAAAGACGTTGTGGAAGCTCTGAGGAGGATAAAGGTTCCAGTCGTGCGGTGGCCGGGAGGATGTTTTGCCGACGAGTACCACTGGATGGACGGCATCGGACCGCGGGACAAGCAACCCCAAATGATCAACACCAATTGGGGAGGAGTCACGGAGGACAACAGCTTCGGTACGAGTGAGTTCCTCGAGTTCTGCAAACTTGTCGGCTGCGAGCCCTACATCACCGGCAACCTCGGCAGCGGAACCGTTCAGGAGCTTTCTCAGGGGGTCGAGTACGTCAATTCCGACAACGTGAGTCCGATGACGGAGCTTCGCAAAAAGTACGGCCGGGACAAGTCGTGGGGAGTCAAGTACTGGGGGCTTGGCAATGAGAGCTGGGGCTGCGGCGGCAACATGACGCCTGAATATTATTCCTATCTTGCGAGAAGGTTCGGGACGTTCATGCGCACATATGGTAAGAACAAGCCGTTCAAGATCGCCTGCGGCCCGGCAGGAGACGACTACAACTGGACGAATGTCGTGATGAAGATCGCCGGCAATTACATCGACGGCCTCTCGCTTCATTATTACTCTTTCGCGAACGCCAACACCGCAACCGATTTCAACGCGGCCGGATGGTTCGATATAATGGACAAGACTCTAAAGATGGAAGAATACATACAAAAGAATTCCGCCATCATGGATAAGTACGATCCGGGCAAGAGAGTCGCTCTCGTTGTCGACGAGTGGGGAACCTGGTATAAAGTCGAACCGGGAACCAACCCCGCGTTCCTCTATCAGCAGAACACTATGAGAGATGCCGTCGCTGCAGCCTGCAACCTGAACATATTCAACAACAACTGCGACCGCGTGAGAATGGCAAACATCGCTCAGACGGTGAACGTGCTCCAGTCGATGATCCTTACGAAGGGAGACAGCATGGTTTGCACGCCGACTTATTATGTCTTCGACCTCTTCAAGGTTCATCAGAATGCGATGATGGTTCCATCGAATGTCAGGACCTCTCCCTACGTCTTCAACGGCGATTCGCTCCCGGCAGTGAACTGTTCGGCCTCCGTCGATGCCGAAGGAGTGATGCACGTTTCTCTATGCAATATCGACCCCGATTCGCCTGAGAAGGTCGAGATCAATATGAAAAGCTTCACGGCCCAGGCTGGTACAGGCGAGATCCTTACCGCGGACAAAATGAATGCCGACAACACATTCCAAAATCCAGACGAGGTAGTGCCGCATACTTTTTCGAATTTCAAGATCCAAGGCGGCAAGGTCGAAGTGAATATGCCTCCTATGTCGGTAATCGTCCTTGCGCTGAAAGGTAAGTTGCAGGGGCCGCCTCCGATCGAGCTCAAAAACCCCAAGCCCGGCCTTAATTACGGCTACTACGAGGGGGACTGGAGTTTTCTACCGAATTTTGACGAGCTGACGCCGAAGGCAAAGGGGATCACGACCGCTATCGAAATCCCGGCCAGGAATTCCGGCGAGAACTTCGGAATGGAATACACCGGATACATTAAAATTCCGAAAGATGGGTTCTACACATTCTATCTTAACTCCGACGACGGTTCTTCCCTTTACCTCGATGGCAAAACCGTTGTAAGTAACGACGGCCAGCACGCGCCCGAGGAGAGGTCGGGAGACGTCATGCTAAACGCGGGATATCACAAACTTAAGGTAACGTTCTTCCAGAGGGGCGGCGGAATGACGCTGGACGCGAGCATGGAAGGACCTGGGCTGCCTAAACAGGCAATCCCGGCCGCCATGCTTTTCAGGGAAGGTAACTGAACGAAGTCGCGGCGATAAAAATCGGTTTCATCGGAGCGAGAAAGTTAGATTGAACCCGGAGCGGCGTCCGGACCGCTATCCGATTTTCACCTTGACAACACACTTATGCACGTCTCCTTCTGAAATCATCGGCGCGTGCGCGTCGCCGGGACAAAAGATCGCGAACATTCCGGGCTTCAGCTGTAGATATGTCTGAGGAGAATCCGAAAAGAATTCAATATCCCTCTCGCCGTCGTACGCCTGGGCAACATCGCTGCAGTACTCCCGCGGTTTCCAGCCGCTCTGTTCGCTCCCCTCGATGAGGAACTGGATGTCGATGTAAGCTCTGTGTGCTTCCAGTCGGGCATCTTCCTTCTCTTTGCCGTGATTTTTCTGGATCAAAGCGTAGACTTCTTTTTTGTCAATCGGGTGCGCGGTGGCATCCAGGCCGGCGAGGTCGGGACGGCGCAGGAACTTGAATGCCTCTTCAAATCGGGGATGAAGTTTGAAATAAACTTCCGCGTGTTTCAGGGTGTCCAGTATCATCCTTTCACCTCTAAATCATTCCATCTAATTTTAGGTTCAGGTGTTTGCCACGAAGCCAAATCCTGCCTGCCAAAAAATATAACATGAAACCGGGACTTATTGCCAATTGAAGTGTCCTCACACGCGAAGGCGGGTCCCGCCGATGAATATCTATCGTCGGTGATATTTTTTGTACCCGTACGATTTTGCTAAATTTACTGAACACAAAAGGAACGACTTCATGAAGGTAAAACTCGGCATAATCGGTACAGGCATCGCGGCCAGGGAACTTCATTTACCTCCTCTCAGGAATCTGAAGGATAAATTTGAAATCACATGTGTCTGCAACCATACTGAGAAGAAGGCGGAAGAATTTGCCGGGCTTGTCGGGGGCGTGCCTTATTTCCTCGACTATCGCGAACTCCTCGCGCAGAAAAACGTCGATGCCGTCGATATAATTCTGCCGATACACCTTAACTGCAAAGTCACGCTCGACTCTCTCGAGGCAGGGAAACACGTAATCGTTGAGAAACCGCTCGCTTCGAATATCGAAGACGCGGAGCTGATGAGGACCTTTCCGGAACGGTTCGATTGCGTTATGATGGTCGCCGAAAATTACCGGTATAATCCTCTCTTCAGTAGAATCAAGGATTTGATCGCCGCGGGCGCGATCGGTGAACCGTATTCGGTTTTTTGGGACCAATTGTCCGTAATGGACATCGAAAACAAATACGCGAAGACGACCTGGCGCATCGACCACAAGTATCCTGGCGGGTTCGTTATGGACGCCGGTATACATAATATTGCCGTGCTTCGTGATCTGTTCGGAGAAGTGAAATCCGGCATCGCTTTCAACCGCAGTGTCAACCCGGAAATAGGGAGGATGGACTCGATGTCGTTTCAGTTTGTCTTCGAGAACGGGGTGAACGGCGTCTTCAACATGTATTTCAGCGCCCAGGGATTGAGCAGGAACCAGCTGCTCATCCTCGGAAGTGAGGGGTCGCTTGTCATCGAAGAGAACGGGATTCTGCTGAAACGACAGGGGAACCCGGAGACCAAAGAGACGCTCAGGACCGACAGGGGTTATCAGGGACAGTTTGAGGATTTTCATGACGCCATAATCAATCATAAAACGCCGGTAAGCACATTTGAGGAAGCTTTCAAAGATTTTCGCACAATGCTTCTGGCACTTGATTCGGCGATGAAATGGGGAGAACTTAATTTCACGGCATGAAAGCAAAATGCCTTTTGGACAACCTTATCGAAAATTCCGGAGATAAAATGATGAAGACTTCAGTGAAGAAAGATGTTGGGATGACGCTCGTCGCCATCGTATTGATTACTTGCACCTTCGGTGTGAAAAACGTGTTTGCGCAGGAGCCGCAGATCGGCGCGCAGAACGGCGTGACGTGGAGCGGGTTGAACGTTGGGACGCAGGCGGAGACGGTAACGAGAAAAACGTTCTACGTCGACGGACTGTACAACATGTCGGTATTCTGGTCGCAGCACGCTCAACTGAAGGAAGACGCGATCGACTACAACGACGCCTTCATAGGCATGAACGTCGGAGAGATCCGCGACGGCCTCGACTCTTTCTATGTCGACACCCGCAACCAGTTTGTTCCGATAGTCGACGCTATATTAATTGTCAGGCTTCAGAACGCGCAGATAGGAAAGGCAAAAATCGAGCAGGTCGTGAAGGAGTTTCGCGCCGCAACGATAAACGGCAGCGCCCCCGAGCAGGAAAACAAAATCTGGAAAGCCACGCTGCCGCTCCTGAGGTAATCCTCCTGAGTTTGACTCCACCCCGTCTACGAATTCAGGCTGCCGCGATTTCGGCGGCAGCCTCGTACTGCCGAGGACGGAGGATTTCCCGGGGAGCGGGTAGCATCCAGACAGATGCGCTTCGTGATCTGCCGCGGAGGCGGATATTAGTTGAGAGAAGGTGACCTTCCTATTTTCGCATCAGTTTCTCCACAGTCGTCGGCTCCACGGGGACCGACGCGGTGATGATTTCGTTGCCGTTCTTGGTGACCAGTACTTCATCCTCGATCCTTATGCCTATGCTCCAATACCTGGGATCAACCCCCGGTGTGTTTGCGGGGATGTAGATGCTCGGTTCTACGGTCCACACCTCGACGGCGCTCAGCACGTCGTCCGCCATGACGTCGTGAACGTCCAGGCCGACCGGGTGCCCGAGGCCATGGTACATCGATCGTGGGCAGGTCATACCGCTTCAGTATTGCCCGTAGGTACTCCTGCTTCCCTTGCTTTCCCGTAATTTAGTAAGCTCCTATTTGGGTTACCTAAATTATGAGGCAACGACCTTCTCCCGACTCCGCCAAAGTTACCTTTTTTATGAGTCAATGCGAGTCAATGCAGTGTGAAGCACACATTGCGAGGGTTTGTTGTATATTATGGAAAATCGGAGATGGCGGATGACACTTAGGAATTCGACGCTGGGCGACGAAAGAGTTTTCGCGAATCAGTTCAAGAACGGGTGGTATAAATTCCGTGACGCCTTACGGCACGAAGATCAGCTCGTGTGGGATGAGATGTGGAAGGCTATAGACGTTCACCAGGATGCAATTGAAGCGATGGATGGGAATGAATTCGAGAAGCAGTTTATGGGATCTTGGTGGAGCAGGTCATCCGGACGGTGCGTCTTCAAGATCGATTGTATAAAGAGTGCTTCTTAGAAATCAACATATAAATTCAAAATGTGAAAAGGGGAACACGATGGAAGAAGAAAAAAAGGAAGTGCAACCTATCATCGGTGAATATCAGGGAAAACCGATCATCCGCATTCCAACTGTAGATAATCCGAACCCCGATATAACATGGAATTGGATGTCATTTGGGAAGAACAAAGCTAAGGCGATAGTTAAGTACTACGACGCGATAAAGAAGTTTGCAGAAGAGTGATCGTTACCGCAACCTGGTGCCATAGGCTGGTTAATGTTTCTGCGGACTATTTCCGGTCATTGGAACCACCTCGTTTTGCTCTTGCCATTGATGTTATTATCCTCCAAACTCCGTAGTAAATAGTGGGGTGAGATGAGATGGTCAAATGGTTGTGGGTTGTAAAGGATGAATCCCGATTTGTCCTCCCGCTTTTATTGATTGGAGCGTTATTATTCTCGATATCGAGCTGCAAGCACAACCCTGTCGGCCCGCCGCCGGCAGCAGACACCACAAGCAACAAGTTCACCTGGACGCAGTATACGTTCGGCGGTCAGGGCGGATCGAGCTACTTCAAGGATGTGGCGACAGTAAACGACAGCGATATCTGGGCGGTTGGCGATATTTATACTGGCACATCTGATACTGCATTTTATAACGCGGTGCATTGGGATGGAAAACAGTGGACTCTGGTGCGGATACCCCAGAACTTATACAATTTTGACTGCTCACTTGCGGGTTCTGCTTATGGGGTATTATCAGCTGTGTTTGCATTCAAAGATGGTAATCTCATCTTCACATCCGGCGGAGACTTTATATTATGGAATGGGGCTTCGTTCACGCATCTTCCGTGTCCAAATGGAGCAGCAAATTCAGGAGTCTCGAGGTTGTGGGGAGCAAGTGAATCTGATTTCTATGCTGTCGGCCAATCAGGATTTATTATTCATTATTCCGGCGGCACCTGGACGCCGCTCCCAAGCGGAACGAGTTTACCGATCCAGGACATATGGGGAGCGACAAATCCGAAGACGGGAGAAGAGGAGATACTGGCAGTAGCATCGAACGTACTTGCCCTTCCGCAGGGTAAGAAGCTGCTTGAGATATCGGGCAATACAGTAACAGCAGTAAGCGACAGCGGACTACCACTTGCGCTATCGAGCGTGTGGTTCATACCCGGATGGAAATATTTCATAGGAGGAGACGGACTATATTCAAGTAATGCTGTAGGCAACAGTTGGGAATCCGATACGGTGATTAACCCTTCGCAGTACACGTTTTCAATACGGGGAACCGGAGAGGATGACATTTTCATGGTTGGGGGATACGGACTTGTATCCCACTGGAATGGGAGGACACTGAGGCAGTACACGGAGCTCGGCTCGTTCTACGGGAATTACTACTCGGTAGACTTCAAAGGGAACATGGCAGTTACGGTCGGAATAATGCCGGGACCAACGATAAACACCGAAGGAGTAATCCTGATGGGAACAAGGAGATAGAAACCGAGAAGAAATCAGCGACCAAACAAAGCGGGAGGTCCGTGTCGTATAATCCGTATTCCGGGTAGGGCTTGTCCTGGGCAAGCGTCACGCCGCTCAAAATGGGCAGAGGCGGATGAAGCGAAATCATTAGAAAGAGCCCGATCATGGAACGGCGCCGGCCTCTGATACCCGGCTTCAAAGGATTGAATGGTCGCATTGACATAGGATGAGTCATCATATAAGCCTCCTGATTCAAATAACTCCCGGTCTTATCCCACTCGCAGGATCTGCACGCGACAGAATTTCGTACGGACATGAATCACGTTCAACTGCGGGATAAAATATATATCCGGGCGGCATCTACCGGTCGTCGTTTGTCGGGGCTGTTTCTTTTCTTCTTTGCGCAATTGATATTTTACCCCTCATGACATAAACTCAATTACAACCCTATTGAACCGAAAGAGATGAAAAAGAAGTTTACTCCACCGCGGGACATAACGATCGGAATACTCGGAAATGCCGCGAAATTGTCGACGTGCGAGACGGCTTTCGAGCTGATCAAGATATTCGAAGAGCGAAAGATAAGCTACGTGGTGCAGGATGATATCGCCGAGCAGATGAAATCGAAGTGCGGCTACGACGCGAGGGGAACCGCCATTGGACGTTCGGATGTTCCCGGCAAGGTGGATGTCGTGGTATCGCTCGGCGGCGACGGCACAATTCTTCACACCGCAGGAACAGTCGGCGATCTGGCGAAGCCTATTCTCGGCGTGAATCTCGGCAAACTCGGCTTTCTCGCCGAGCTGAATCTGGACGAGCTGAAGAACAGTATAGATGAACTGTTCAGGGGCAAGTTCAATCTTGAAGAGCGGACGGTCCTCGAAGCTAATTTCGAAGAGAACGGCGAAACTGCCAGGATGTTCGGGTTGAACGACATCGTGATAGACAAGGCCGGGTCGTCGAGGATGATCGATCTGGAAACGTACGTGGATTCGGAATACCTCGTCACGTACAGAGGAGACGGGATTGTACTGAGTACGCCGACCGGTTCAACCGGCTATTGTCTCTCAACGGGTGGTCCGATTATCGCGCCCGAAAGCCGCGTGATCGCCATCAGTCCGATTTCCCCGCATACGCTCTCGGCCCGCCCGGTGATCGTGCCCGACACATGCCAGATACGTGTCGTGGCCCATTCGAGCCTGAAGAACGTGATGATCATTGCTGACGGCCAGTCGTCGAGACTCCTCCCGCAGCCGGCGGAGTTCAGGGTCTTTCTCGCATCCCGAAGGATCACGCTCTTAAGGAAGAGCAAGAACGGGTTTTTCAATTTACTCAGAACGAAACTCATGTGGGGCATAGATATAAGATCGGAGGAGAGGGAATGAGGGTTTTCCTTTCATTCATTATTTCGGCTCTGGTTGTACCGGCCGTCTGGGCCCAGACGACCGCGGTAGATTCGGTCACCCATCAGGAGGTCCTTATCGGACCGGTCGGGCGATCTGCGTTCGACAGCACCAGTTGGTACAGGAGCAACAGCGACCTTTATACTCCAACGCGGGAGCTCATCAGCCGGATAGATTCTCTGGACGCCGGCGATTCGGTCGCCGTTGTCTTCGGGTCGTGGTGTCCCGACAGTCATATGTGGGTGCCGATATTCCTGAGCATCACCGACAGCACAAGCCTTGCCGGTAAGATTGGTTTCATTGCCGTCCCGCGCTCAAAAGGTGAGCGGGCAAAACTTACCCCGGGCCTCAACATCGAGAAGGTGCCGACCTTCATCTTCTATCGCAGTGGAAAAGAGATCGGGAGGATTGTGGAGGAGCCGAAGGGGGATATCGGAGAAAACATAGTGAACATACTCAAAGGCGAAAAGTAATTCAGGGATTAACGCTGCAGGTCGCCGTTCACAAAGTGGTCATATTCCGTTTAATTTGAAGACATATCCAAATGCCTGTTGAAGAAAAAATCTGGACTGTTATCGATATAATCAGATGGGGAACCGGTTACCTGTCGGAAAAGGGGTTCGATGAGGCCAGGTTGACGGTTGAACTCCTTCTCGGCGAAACGCTGGGTGTCAAGAGATTCGATCTGTACGTGAAGCATGATCAGCCGCTCAAAAAAAGCGAGCTCGATAAGTTCAAGGTGCTTCTCAAGAGGCGCCTTTCGCACGAGCCGGTTCAATACATACTTGGGAAAACGAATTTCTATTCGATTGAGATCAAAGTCGATAAGCGCGCGCTCATCCCGCGTCCCGAGACCGAAATCCTCGCGGAGGCCGTAATCGAACATTGCAGGACATTTCTTTCTCAGAAGGATGTTGTGCGCGTGCTGGATATCGGCACGGGGTCTGGTTGCCTCGCGATAGCCGTCGCGAAGTTCGTGAAGAATTCCTCGGTTGTTGCGATCGACAAAAGCGCCGCTGCCATCGAACTCGCGAAGGAAAACGCGCGGGGTACCGGGACTGAGGAGAAGATTACGCTCGTACAACTGGATTTTCTCAAACTGGAAAACAATGCCTTCGAGACGGGTTTCGACGTGATAATTTCGAACCCGCCATATATACCGGAGACCGAGCTTGCCTCTCTCGCTCAAGACATACGGGATTTCGAGCCGGTCGATGCGCTTAGCGACGGCCGGGACGGCATGACGTTCTTCAGGAAGATATCCGAGGCCGCCCCGATGCTTTTGCGCGACGGCGGATGGGTCTTCGTCGAGACGGCATACGGCCAGGCAAAGGACGTCGCGAAAATATTCTCGGAAAACGGAGGGACCGAATTGCTTGTGAAAAAGGACCTTTCTAACATTGAAAGAGTGGTCAGATCGAGATTCTTTTCCAGCAGGCACGACTGAGATATGAAAGCGATCGTCCAGCGCGTGAAGCGAAGCTCTGTCTCCGTCAGAGGAAAGCTGCAAAGCAGCATTGAGGCGGGCATCCTGATACTACTCGGAGTCCACGAGGAGGACAACGAGAAGGACGCTGAGTTTCTAGCCGACAAGTGCAGCGCACTGAGGATATTTGACGACGGCGACGGGAAGATGAACCTTTCGCTCAAGGACATCGACGGTTCGGCCCTGGTGGTTTCCCAATTCACTTTGTACGGCAATGCCAGAAAGGGCAACCGGCCGAACTACATGCAGGCCGCGAAGCCGGAACTCGCCGAAAGGCTCTACACTCACTTCGTCGAAAGACTCTGGGGGAAAATCGGGAAAGAGAAAGTGGCCACCGGCGTCTTTGGGGTAATGATGGATGGTGAACTTGTGAACGCTGGTCCCGTTACAATAATAATCGAGACGAGGGAACATGATTAACTTGTTGTTGCTTCTTACGCTTCTCCAGGCCCCGGTGCGCTCCGTGTCGTCGAGCCACGTAACCGTATATCGCCCGCTGAACGTGGATGGAGCTGTCGCGAAGAGTTACCTGTCGGTCCTGGAACAGATGTACGTGAACTACAGCAGCCGGCTCCAGATCGGGAGAAACGGGAGGTTAAGAGTCAGGCTGTGCCACGACAGGTACGATTTCTCCGGCCTGACGGCAGCCGATGGG
>VFSW01013328.1_pt1 | contig 11433 bp, 17 predicted proteins | sample 5358111 | NCBI WGS metagenome assembly VFSW01 (sample SAMN11554181, study PRJNA540505) | mine drainage metagenome | isolation source: sediment from site ElyBrook_90M | place: USA: Ely Copper Mine, Vershire, VT | collected 2017 | reverse complement strand
CTGAAGTAACTCGTGCGCAAGACGGCACTGGTGCCCGAGGGGGTGGACGTCGACGCCGGTACCGGCGCGGGCCGGTAAACGGGTCGGGCAAGGCAGACCGCCCGGATGAAGCAGCGGAACAGGAGACGAATATGTCTGTAATGATGAGATCGATGCTTGAGGTCGCCGATAATTCCGGCGCGCGCAAGCTGCAGATGATCATGCCGCTGGGCGGCTCGACCGGTCTGCACGCGGGCCTCGGCGACGTGATCACCGCGAGCGTGAAAGAAGCGGCGCCGGACGGTCAGGTACAGAAGGGCAAAGTGGTGAAGGCGGTCATCGTGCGCACGCGGAAAGAGCATCGGCGACGCGACGGCACCTATATCCGCTTCGATCAGAACGCGGCCGTGCTGATCAACGAAACTGGCGAGCCGGTGGGCACCCGCGTATTCGGTCCGGTGGCGCGTGAACTGCGCGAGAAAAAGTTTTTGAAGATTGTGTCGCTGGCGCCGGAAGTACTCTAGGTTTCAGGTAAGGCGAAGCGGCGCGCCAAAGTGAGGATTGAGGATTCGAGATGGGAACAGCAACTACGAAAGTACATAAGCGAGTCGATATCCGCCGGAATGACACGGTGAAGGTGATGACCGGCCGGGATACGGGAAAAGAAGGGCGCGTATTGCGCGTCTATCCCGACGAGGGCAAGGTGCTCGTCGAGCATGTGATGACCGTAAAGAAACACGTGCGGCCGAATCCGCAGCGCAACATCAAGGGCGGAATTGCCGAGCAGGAGCGGGCCATTCCTCTGTCGAATGTGGCCCTGGTGTGCGCGACGTGCGGTCCCGTGCGCATCGGGCGTGAAGTGCGTGGCGATCGCAAAGTCAGAGTTTGCAAGAAGTGCGGCACGACGCTGGAGAAATAGCTACTAGCCGCTGGCTACTAGCTCCCAGCAAACCCTCGGGAGTCAATCGGAATTTCGGAAGGTGCTCACGAACCGGAACACGCTGAGATTGCTACGGGCCAGTGGCTAGAAGCTAACAGCTGAGATTCCGAAACCGTGAGAGAAGGCAGCAACCAAGATGGCAGACGGTCAGAAAAAAGACGAGCAGCAGAAAAAACCGAAGGCGCCGAAGGGCGACAAGGGACAAGTTTCGGCCGAGCCGAAGGCTGGTCCCGAGGCTCCCCGGCACGCGGCAAAAGAGCGGCCGCGGTTGCGGGTGCGGTTTGAGAATGAAGTCGCCGTGGCCCTGATGAATCAACTGCAGCTCAAGAACCCGACGGCCGTGCCGCGACTGAACAAGATCGTCGTGAACATGGGCGTGGGGGAAGCGACGCAGAATGCCAAGCTGATTGATCCGGCCGTGAATGAACTGGGGCAGATTACGGGACAGAAGCCGGTGGTCACGCGGGCCAAGAAGTCGATTGCGGCGTTCAAGGTGCGCGAAGGTATGCCGATCGGGGCGATGGTGACGCTGCGCGGCGACCGGATGTATGAATTCCTGGACCGTCTGGTGAGCATCGTTCTGCCGCGCGTGCGCGACTTCAAGGGCGTTTCGACGAAGTCATTCGACGGCCGCGGCAATTACACTCTCGGTCTGCACGATCAGCTGATCTTTCCGGAGATCGATTACGCCAAGGTTGACAAGCTGAAGGGCATGAACGTGACCATTGTGACGACCGCGCGCTCCGACGACCAGGCGCGGTCACTGTTGAAGCATCTGGGAATGCCGTTCCGGGCGTAGCGCTGCTCGACGGATCGGAATTAAGGATTAACTGATAGCTGACGGCTGCAAGCTGACGGCTAAAAGCTAGGAGCTAAGTTTGGCAACTACAGCAAAACGAGTGAAGGACGCGAAGAAGCCTAAGTTCTCGTCGCGTAAGCACAACCGCTGCAAGATCTGCGGACGTCCACGGGCCTATTTACGCAAGTTTGGCCTGTGCCGCCTGTGTTTCCGGCAGTTGGCGCTGCGAGGCGAGATCCCCGGAGTTTCGAAGTCGTCCTGGTAAGGCGTCGTTTGTCGTTCGTCGTTGGTCGTACGCGGCGACGGGTGATCTCGGCGATGTGAATCATGGTGAGTCCGGTAGTTGTTCGCTAGCGACTAGCGACCAGCGACTAACGACTGAAGTTAAGCTGCTGACAGGTTCTCCGCCGAACGCGGAGCGAACGGGCGGCTTTAGGAGAAGCAAACGATGAGGTTGACCGATCCGGTCGCAGACATGCTAGCGCGCATCCGTAACGCGATCCGCGCCCGGCACCAGAAAGTGGATATACCAGCTTCCAAGCTGAAGACGGAAATTGCCCGCATCCTGAAAGAAGAGGGCTATATCGCGAACTTCAAGCCGGCCGAGGAAGAAGGGCATAAGGTCCTGCGGGTGTATCTGAAGTATGGCAACAACAACGAGGCGGTGATTACCAACCTGGCGCGCGTTTCGCGTCCGGGGTGCCGCGTCTATGTGCGCCGCACTGAGATTCCCCGGGTCCTCGGCGGCATGGGCATCAACATCCTCACCACGCCGAAAGGTGTGATGACAGGACGCCAGGCGCGCCGCGAAGGCCTGGGCGGCGAATTGCTTTGCGAGATTTGGTAGAGAACCAGCTTTCAGCTATCAGCCGTCAGCGATCCGTGACGGCGGCTCGGTGGAAACTGAGAGCTGAAAGCTGAGAGCTGAGAGCTGATCTTATGTCACGAATTGGAAAAAAACCGATCGCGATCCCAAAGGGCGTGACGGTAAAGTTCGAAGGCAATACGGTGATGGTCCAGGGGCCGAAAGGCAAACTGGATACACCGCTTCCGTCCGGCATCACGATGGAACAGAAGGACGGCAACCTGGTGGCGATCCGCCCGGATGACGCCCACGCGGCGGTGCATGGACTGGCGCGCGCGCTGGTCAATAACGCTGTCGAAGGCGTGACCAAGGGCTGGACGCGGGAACTCGAAATCGTCGGCATTGGCTACCGCGCGGAACTGAAGGGCAAAGGGACGGTGGTGTTCAGTCTGGGGTATTCGCACCCGATTGAGTATCCGCTGCCGACGGGCGTTGATTGCGCCGTCGATCCCAAGCAGACCAAGTTGACGCTGAACGGCATCGACCGCCAGAAGGTCGGGCAGGTGGCGGCGGAAATGCGTTCGCTGCGTCCGCCCGATCCCTACAAGAACAAGGGCGTGCGCTATGCTGGCGAGCGCCTGAAAAAGAAGGTTGGCAAGACGGGAGCGAAATAGCCGTCAGCCCCCAGCCGTCAGGGTTCATTTGTTTGAAGCCTGCGAGCTGGATGGTTTTGCTGATGGCTGACAGCTGATGGCTGAGGGCTAAAAAGATGCTGAGAATAAATTCAAAAAATCAGACGCGGCAACGGGTGCATGATCGCATTCGCAAGAAGGTGGTCGGTACGCCGGAGCGTCCGCGGCTCAATGTGTACCGCTCGTTGAATCATATTTACGTGCAATTGATTGACGACCTGAAGGGCGTCACACTGGCGGCGGCTTCGACCGCCGACGACCGTAAGAACAACAAAGACGCCCGCGTCAGGGGCGGCAACGTGGCTTCGGCGAAGATGGTGGGAAAAAAGATTGCCGAACTGGCCAAGGAAAAAGGCTTCACCAAGGTCGTATTCGATCGTGGCGGCTATATCTATCACGGCCGCGTCAAAGCGGTCGCGGATGCGGCGCGCGAGGCGGGATTGCAATTCTAGTCGCTGGTCGCTGGTCGTTGGTCGTTCGCGCATTTGCGCTCCGAACGACAAGCGACTAACGACTGACGACAAAAATGGAAATGAGATTTCAGAATGGCTAGAGTCACCAAGAAACTCGATGCGGGTTCGTTCCAGTTAAAAGACCAGGTGGTCTCGATTAACCGGGTAACGAAAGTGGTTAAGGGCGGCAAGAATATGTCGTTCGCGGCGCTCGTGGTCGTTGGCGATCCCTCGGCGGCGGTGGTCGGCTACGGATCCGGTAAGGCGAAGGAAGTTCCGCAGGCCATCCGCAAGGGGATCGAGTCGGCGAAGAAGAACCTGATGCGGATCAACCTGACGCAGACGTCGGTGCCGCACACCGTGCTTGGACGCTTCGGTTCGGGCATGGTGCTGCTGAAGCCGGCGCCGGAAGGCACGGGTGTGATCGCGGGTGGCGCGGTGCGCGCCGTAATGACTTCGGCCGGAATTCAGAATGTGCTGACCAAGTCGATTGGCACGAACAATCCGCATAACGTGATCAAGGCCACCTTTGAGGCGCTCAAGAAACTCAAGAACCGCGAAGATGTGGCGGCGCTGCGCGGCAAGTCGGTGGAGGAGTTGTAATGACAACCAAGACCTCGAAAAAAGTCGCGAGCGGCAAGATTCAACTGAAGTGGGTGCGGTCCGCAATCTGCACTCCAGTGAAATACAAGAAGGTTGTGAAAGGGCTCGGCTTTACCCGGCTGAATCAGGTCATTGAGCGGCCGGACACAGCAGCCATCCGCGGCATGGTCAAGAAGGTGCCGCACCTGATCGAGATTGTAGGATAAGGTCTCAGTTGTTAGGTCTCAGGTCTCAGGAAAACCGGTGACATTGGATAGGTAGCGTTTTTCTGAGAGCTGAGATCTGAGATCTGAGAGCTAGGAATTCATTATGAATTTATCGACAATACGGGCACCCAAGAAGTCCACGGAAAAAAAGAAGAGGGTCGGACGCGGTATGGGCTCCGGCATGGGCAAGACCTCGACGCGCGGCCACAAGGGACAGTGGTCCCGCTCGGGCGCGCGCCTGATTCGCGGATTTGAAGGCGGCCAGATGCCGCTGCATCGGCGCATTCCCAAGCGCGGCTTCACCAATATCTTCCGCGAGGAATACGACGTCGTGAACGTCGACCGTCTGGCGACGCTCGGCGAAACTGAAATTACCCCCGAAGTGCTGAAAAAAGCGGGCGTGATCGATGGCAACGCGCCCGTGAAGGTCCTGGGCAACGGAGAGTTGACCGCGGCGATCACCGTGCACGCGCACAAGTTTTCGAAATCGGCGCAGGAAAAAATCACCAAGGCAGGCGGCAAGTTTGAGGTCTTGCAGTAATGCTCTCTAAGCTGGCGAACATCTTCCGGGTTCCCGACCTTCGCAAGCGCGTGTTATTCACGCTCGGCCTGCTGGCGGTGTATCGCATTGGGGGCCACATCCCGACGCCCGGAATCAACGGCGATCGTCTGGCCCAGTTCTTCGAGCAGAATCGCGGCTCGGTGTTGGGTTTTGTCGACCTGTTCAGCGGCGGCAACCTGCGTCGCCTTACGATTTTCGCCCTCGGTATCATGCCGTACATTACGGCATCCATCATTCTGCAGTTGCTGACCGTAGTTTATGAACCTCTCGCCAAGCTGCAAAAAGAAGGCGAGATGGGCCGGAAGAAAATCACGATGTGGACGCGATATCTCACCGTGATTCTGAGCGCGGTGCAGTCGTTCGGCATCGCGATCAGCCTGCAGAAGGCTGGAGATTTCGTGAACACTCCTGGACCCGCCTTCATCCTGATGACCATGCTGACCTTGACCACGGGCAGCGCCTTCATCATGTGGCTGGGCGAGCAGATCACCGAACGCGGCATCGGCAACGGCATGTCGCTTTTGATCTTCACCGGCATTGTGGTCGGCTTGCCGCGCGGCGTCATCGACCTCTATCAGAAAGCCAGCACCAGCGCATGGGGAGTCTTCACCGCTCCGGCCATCATTATGCTGTTGGTGCTGATGATCGCGGTGGTAGCGTTCATCGTTTACGTCGAACGCAGCGAGCGGCGCATTCCGGTGCAGTATGCCAAGCGCGTTGTCGGAAGAAAAGTGATGGGCGGGCAATCCACGCACCTGCCGTTGCGCGTCAATGCCGGCGGCGTGATGCCTGTGATCTTTGCTTCGTCGATCCTGGCTTTGCCGCAAATGCTCGGCGCGGCGTTCCATAACAACAAGGTGGTCGGCCCGATTCTGGATGCGATGAAGTGGGGCGAACCGCTCTACACCTTGCTCTATTGTCTGGGTATCATTTTCTTTGCCTACTTCTATATCTCGATCGTGTTTAACCCGAACGAGGTGGCCGACAACATGCGGAAGTGGGGAGGGTTCATCCCCGGCATCCGGCCCGGTAAGCGGACCTCCGATTTTATCAACGATGTTCTTACGCGAATCACGCTGGTGGGCGCGCTCTACCTGATTTTGATTTCGTTGATCCCGGAATGGATGATTGCCGGCATCAAGTTGAATCACCTGCCGCTGCTCGGCCGAATGTTTGAGAATTTGCCAACCTGGATCACCAACGGCTTGGGAGTCAACTTTTACTTCGGCGGAACATCGCTCCTGATCGTGGTTGGCGTGGCCATGGATACGGTTACGCAGATTGAAGCCCAATTGATCATGCGGCATTACGACGGATTCACGCCCAAGAGCGGACGGCTTCGTGGTCGTCGGACCTGGTAAGAAACTGGTTTGTGAGCGCGGAGCAGGGCAGTATTTCCGCGACAGGAAATACGAATAAAAGGGGCCATTTCGATGGCCAACGAGACGGCCAACGAGACCGCGCGAAATATTGGACCGATCATTCTTTTCGGACCCCCCGGGGCCGGGAAGGGTACGCAGTCCAAACAAATAGTCGACCGTTACGGTATCCCGCAGATATCGACCGGTGATCTCTTGCGGGATCACGTGGCACGGGGTACGGAACTCGGCCTTGAAGCCAAGTCGATCATGGCGCGAGGCGAGTTGGTTCCCGATGAACTGATGTACGGCATCGTGGCTACCAGGCTCCGCGAGCCCGATTGTAAGCGCGGATTTGTACTGGATGGCTTTCCTCGGACGGCCGCCCAGGCAGGATGGCTGGATGCCTTCCTGGAAACAGAGGTCTTTGACAATACGGAAAAGTGTCCCCCGGTTGTGATCCAGTTGCTCGTAGACTATACTCAATTACTGCAACGGCTTACCGGACGACGTTCGTGTCCCACCTGTGGACGGCTCTATAATATCCATTCTCAGCCACCTCTCGTCGATGAGTTGTGTGATGTGGACGGATCGAAGCTGGTGATCCGCGAGGACGACCGCGAAGAAGTCATCTCCGGGCGGTTAGCAGCGTATGAGTCGCAGACCCGACGGGTGTCGGATTACTACCGGACGCAGCGGCGGCTCGTCGCCATCAATGCCGATCGGCCGGCGGAAAAGGTTACCGCGCAGGTTTTCGGTGTGATCGACGACCATTGTCCGGGCGGAAGTCAGAATTCGTTATGAGTTTTGGAGAAGACCGGATTATCCGCAAGTCGGCGGAAGAGATCGAAAAGATGAGGCGGAGCGGCAAGATGGTCCGCCAGGTTCTCAACCATCTGAAAGAGATCGTCGCGCCGGGCGTCACCACCATGGATCTCGAAAACGCCTCGGCGAAACTGATCGCGGACCTTGGGGCGGTACCGGCGTTCAAGGGATATTATGGTTATCCCTGTGTGCTCTGCACTTCGATCAATGAAGAGATCGTGCACGGTATCCCGTCGGAAAAGCGGAAGCTGAAAACGGGCGACATTGTTTCCATCGATTGCGGAGTGGTGTTCGACGGGTATTACGGAGATGCGGCGATTACGGTGCCGGTGGGCGAGTCGCTGAAGCCGGAGTTGAAAAAGCTTCTCGATGTTACGGAAGCATCGCTGTACAAAGGCATCGAGCAGGTAAAGATCGGCAATACCGTTGGACACGTTGGCTCGGCGATCCAGAAACACGTCGAAGCAAACGGGTTCAGCGTGGTGCGGGAGTTTGTGGGTCATGGTATCGGCACCAAACTGCATGAGGCGCCGCAGATTCCGAACTTCGGCAAAAAGGGCCAGGGCGCGGAACTGACCGAAGGTATGGTTCTTGCGATTGAACCGATGGTGAACTCGGGAGGGCCCGAAACAAAAGTTTTGAGCGATAAGTGGACGGCCGTAACGCTCGACGGCAGTTACAGTGCGCACTTTGAACATTGTGTCGCCGTAACCAGGCAAGGTCCGGTGATTTTAACGCAGTAGTCGTCAGCCATTAGCCGTCAGCCATCAGGTTAAGCGTGGCTGGGACGAGTTTTACCTGACGGCTGATGCCTGATGACTGAAAGCTGACAAGGAGTCAATGAGTAAAGAAGACGCGATTGAAGTGATGGCAGTGGTGGTCGAGCCCCTGCCCAATGCCATGTTCAAGGTGGAGCTCGAAAACAAGCACCAGGTCCTGGCGCACGTCTCCGGCAAGATGCGGAAGAACTTCATACGAATTCTTCCGGGAGACAAAGTCGCGGTCGAGCTTTCTCCCTACGATCTGAATCGCGGAAGAATTGTGTACAGATACAAATAAGCCCCGGCGCAGCCGATCGGATTTTAGCTGACGGCTGATGGCTGACGGCTAAAGGCTGGTTTATGAAAGTAAGAGCATCGGTTAAGAAAATTTGCGACAAGTGCAAAATCATCCACCGCAAAGGTGTAGTGCGGGTGATTTGCGAGACCGCCAAACATAAGCAGCGTCAGGGTTAAGGTTTTTTGCCGTTACTGAGAGCTGACAGCTGAGAGCTGACGGCTGGTTAAGAGAGGGATCATGGCACGTATTGCAGGCGTCGATCTTCCGCGCAATAAGCACGCGAATATCGCGCTCACTTACATCTACGGCATCGGCAACGCGCGCGCCGCCCGCATTCTGGACGCAGCGAAGGTGGACCCGATGAAGAAAGTTTCCGACCTTGGAGAAGACGAGGTCAACCGCATCCGCCAGGTCATTGAAGCGGAAGGTTCGGTGGAAGGCGATCTGCGCAAGGACGTTTCGATGAACATCAAGCGGCTCATCGAAATCGGTTCGTATCGTGGATTCCGTCATCGCCGCAACCTGCCGGTTCGCGGCCAACGCACTCACACCAATGCCCGTACCCGTAAAGGTCCGCGCAAGGGTACCGTCGCGCAGAAGAAGAAGACAGCTAAGGCGTAGTTGCCAGTTGCCAGTGGTCAGTTGCCAGTAGGACCGACCGTGGCGCAGGCAGACACGAACTGACAACTGGCCACTGGCCACTGGAAACTGAATTTATGGCAAAACCAGCAGCAGCAGGCGGCGCCGCGGCGCCCGAGAAAAAAGGCAAGAAGAAGACGTTCAAGAAGAAAGAGCGCAAGCACGTTCCGCATGGATTGGTGCACGTTCAGGCTTCTTTCAACAACACCATCGTGACCATTACCGACATGACCGGCAATGTGCTGGCGTGGAAAAGTTCGGGCTCGCTCGGTTTCCGCGGATCCCGAAAAGGCACTCCGTTCGCCGCGCAGCAGGCCGCCTCGAACGCCGCCAGCATGGCGCGCGACCATGGCGTGCGTTCGGTCGATGTGCGGGTCAGCGGTCCGGGATCAGGACGCGAGTCGGCAGTCCGCGCGCTCGCCTCGGCCGGAATTGAAGTGCGGTCGATCAAAGACACAACGCCGATTCCGCACAACGGTTGCCGTCCACCGAAGCGGCGAAGAGTGTAAGAAGAAGTACCCAGTACTCAGTTTCCAGTACCCAGTGAAAGCCGGACTCGGGTTTTACTGATGGCTGAGAGCTGATGGCTGACAGCTATTTCGTCCGGGACGAAGGGTGAAGCCAAACCTGTAAACCGGTCATCTAAACTAAGGAGAATAACTTGGCACGTTATACCGATGCAGTTTGCCGTCTCTGTCGCCGGGAAGGGATCAAGCTCTTCCTCAAAGGCACGAAGTGCTTCAGCGATAAATGTCCCATCGAGAAACGCAATTTTGCTCCCGGACAGCACGGGAAAGACAAGAAGACCAAGGTCGTAGGCTACGGTCTGCAGTTGCGCGAAAAACAAAAAGCCAAACGCATCTACTTCACCCAGGAAGGCCAGTTCCGGAACTACTTCGAGAAGGCTGTCAACTTCAAGGGTGTGACCGGAGCGAAGCTGCTCGAACAACTCGAGCGGCGTCTTGACAACGTCGTCTTCCGCCTCGGCTTCGGAATTTCCCGCCGTCAGGCGCGCCAGTTGGTGCGTCACGGACACGTGCAGGTGAACGGCAAGAAGGTGAACATTCCTTCCTACGAGGTCACGGTCGGCGAAGAGATTCAGATTCGCGAGAGCAGCCGCAAGGTGCCGATTCTTGAAATTGCACGGGACTTTGCCAGTCATCAGCCGGCTCCGGCGTGGCTGGAGATCGATCGCGAGAACTATAAGGGCCGCGTGATTGCGCTGCCGAAACGCGAAGATATCCAGTTGCCGGTGAACGAGCAGCTGATTGTCGAGTTGTATAGCAAGTAGTCGATGGTCGTTAGTCGTTGGCAAAACCAGCGACTAACGATGTTTTGCCCACTTTTTCGCGCCAGATCAGCCTTTCCTGCTTTGACCTGAGCCGGGCCGCTCAGCGAGCAGGATTGAGCCACACGGCCGAGAGGAGAAACACAGAATGCTTTGGAGAGGTTTTCAAAAACCGAAACGCTTGGCGAGCGATGCTAACTCGCTTACCGATAAATACGGGATGTTCTGGGCGCAGCCGTTTGAGCGCGGGTTTGGCACCACCATCGGCAACGCCCTGCGGCGCGTGATGCTCAGTTCGATCGAAGGCGCGGCCGTTACCGCCGTGAAGATCGAAGGCGTACTGCACGAGTTCCAGTCGATTCCAGGGGTGGTGGAAGACGCCACCGACATCATCCTCAACATGAAACAGGTGCAGTTCAAGCTCGCCGGAGACGGCCCGAAGGCGATTTATCTGCGCGCCGATCAGCCGGGAGTCGTTACCAGCGGCATGATCGAGGCCGATGGCGACGTCGAAGTGCTCGACAAAGAGATCTACATCGCGACGGTTAGCGAGGGCGGCAAACTTGATATGGAAATGCGCCTGAAGCGTGGTCGCGGCTACGTTTCCGCCGACAAGAACTTTGAAGAAGATCTGGGCATCGGATTCATTCCCATCGACTCCGTGCACACGCCAGTCCGCAAGTGCAACTACACCGTCGAAGCCGCACGACTGGGCCAGATCACCGATTACGACAAGCTGACGGTCGAAGTCTGGACCAACGGTTCGATTACTCCGGGTGATGCTTTGGGACTGTCCGCGAAGCTGGTGAAGGATCACATGAACATCTTCATCAACTTCGAAGAGGAAATCGAAACTGCTTCGGCCAGCGAAGAGCGCCGTCCGGAGATCAAGAACGAGAACCTGAACCGTTCGGTCGAGGAGCTCGAACTTTCCGTCCGCAGCTACAACTGCCTGAAGAATGCGAACATTCAGTCGATCGGCGAACTGGTGCAGAAGACCGAAGCCGAAATGCTGAAGACGAAGAACTTTGGCCGCAAGTCGCTGAACGAAATCAAGGAGATCCTTTCCTCGATGGGTTTGAGCCTGGGTATGAAGATCGACGAGCACGGCAACGCCGTTCCCGGCCCGACTTCCAACCAGGTGCTGCCCGCTTCGGCCTACGGCGATAACGATCTATAGACCAGTGGCCAGTGGTCAGTGCTCCGTGGTCCGTGCACCCTGCCCC
>VFSW01013327.1_pt1 | contig 11433 bp, 10 predicted proteins | sample 5358111 | NCBI WGS metagenome assembly VFSW01 (sample SAMN11554181, study PRJNA540505) | mine drainage metagenome | isolation source: sediment from site ElyBrook_90M | place: USA: Ely Copper Mine, Vershire, VT | collected 2017 | reverse complement strand
AGGAGACCCAGGTAAATACCGCCCTGATCAACGCACAGGCCAAGATTCAGCAGGCCAAATTGAAGCCGAAACCAAAGCCGGCGAGCGCGAAGAAGTAGTATGGCAAAGGTTCATCACAGCGAAATTAATGGGTTATGGTACATATTATGTCCAGCCTGTAAGGTTACGCATGCATTTGGCATCGGACATGGTTTTAACGGAAACCCTGAAAATCCAACGATTGAAGGTTCATTGGGATGGACCGGAGAGTCAGTAGATGGCGTACGCTATTGTCATTCACAGGTAAATAATGGCATGATAACATTTGTCAGTGACTCCCAGCATGGTATGGCTGGTCAGACCGTTGAATTACCGGATTTCAATGCCTGAAATTATAGACTTCCAAAGTTTTCACTCCATGAGCGTAATAATTGACCGAGAAAAGTGGTGCATGGATTCAGTTAAACCCATCATTGAATGCCCAAAATGCGGTCAAGGGTTACTTGGTGATTCAGCGCCTCATGGAGTACATGCAGATGGAACAGTGTACGCATCAGTGGTATGTCCTTGCGGATTCCATTCCAATGTCAAACTAGAAGGATGGGAAGGCAGCGAGATACCGCATAAATAAATTTTCCTTTACCTTCGTCCTAACCAACCGACAAATTTATGCCAGACGAACAAGTGAAGTTGCCATTCAATATGGCGACCGGGGAAGTAATGAAACCCGAAGAAGTGCAGGCCAAAGCAGAGGAAGCGATTAAGGCCGCCACAGAAACAACCACCGAAACAAAGACTGAAGAAACCACGGCCACCAAGAAGGAGGCCGAAGCCGCTGGTACTACAGTTGACGCCGTAGAAGCCTTTTTTGAGTCAGAAATGGCCCAAAAGTACGGCATCAAAAACAAGGACGAACTGTTTGGCATCTTGGAAAGTGTCAATGAAATCAAGACCGAACGCGACCAGTTGAAGGGACGCCCAACCGAGCCGATCTTCAAAAACGATAAGCAGAAGAACATCTACAACTTCCTGCAGGAGTACGACAACATGGGTGAAGGATTGGAGATGGTCGCCAGACTGGGGAACATTGATCCAATGAACATGGACGGCGAGAAAGCCTTGAGAGAGGCATACATTCTGGAAAACAAGGACCTCACCCGGGAGCAAGCAGGTCGCATGTTCGACAAGAAGGAACTCAAAAAGTACGAAAACCCCAAGTCCAAGGAGGATTACGAAGATCCCACGGAATTCGATGAAGAGAACGAAATTCTCAAAATCCAGAAGGACCGCGACATCAACAAAGCCCGCAAAATTCTGATCGAAAAGAAGGAGGCCTTCAAGGCCGAAGCCAAAAAAGAGAAGGTCGAAGAAAAGGAAGAGCCGAAAATTGCTCCACAGACACTTTCCCGCTACACGAAAGACGTGGACAAGTTCTTTGAAGGCTTCAATACACTGAAATTTTCCGAAGACGACGGCTCCAACGAGATGAGCGTTAAGTTCACGCCAGCCCAGTTAAAGGAATTGAAGGAGGCGGCGTATGCACACGTCAATAACCCAACAGTTTACACGGACGGGGAAATCAAGGATTTTGATATTACTCAAGCCGTCAATACATTTGCCTGGGCAATGTACAATCGGCAGATGGCCGACGTCATGCTCAAACAAGTAAAAACACAGGCACACATCACAAAAGCTGAGGAGATCGCTCAGAAGACGCCGGATAAGAAATCCGGAGGAGATGCCGGTGAAGGAACACTCGATAAGAGCTTCTGGGGACAAGCGGAAGCAGCAACAGCAAAGAGAATAGCAGACAGACAAGGCAAAGGCCCAGCGAAACGTACACCGCTGCCAGCCGGCTAAAGTCTAAATGTTCGGTTGAGGATACCATAAACTTATCCTCAAAATGGCATTATTCACTGATCAAGGTGTAAATACCTTTCAGGACTTCGCGTTTTCATCGGATGAAAATTTCCCGCTGATCTCAGGAATGTCCTTCATACTCAAGCCCCAGGTGGGCAAGGAGTTGTTCGATATCAACCCCATGGAAAGCGATTGGGGTGATATGATGAAAATGGGTTTGATGCGCGAAGGCCTCGGCCAGTCCATCATCCACCATGAATCACGCAAGCGCTTCCAGGCACCCGTACTCAACTCTTCCGCTACCGTAGGCAACGTCTATGGAACGGCCAGCGTTGGTAATGGTGACCCAGCCGCATTCTCCGGATTGGACTACGTTCAGTTGGCCCAGTCTTCACACACCCCTACCAGCGGTAGCCAGCAGTACTACTACAGCTACCCCCGCGCAGGGCAGATCATCGAATTCAAGAACGGCGCACAGTGGCGCATTCAGGGCAAGCGCGAAGGCGCTACCTATGCCGGCGTAAACCGTCTGTATATCACCAAAATTGACTCTACAGACCCCGCACTGTCAGCAACGATCACCCTTTCAGGCTCTACCTATGGTGGCGACATCTTCTCCGTGCCCACAAGCGCATACGAAGAATCGACCTGGGGACAGCAAAAAGGGCTCATTCCTGCTACCAAGAAGTTTGAAAACACCTACAGCACGTTCTCAGAACGCTATGATGTTTCCGACTGGCAGGAGAACTCAGAGACCTATCCTTTCACCCTTCCTAACGGCCAGACCATCAACCTCTGGTACATCAAGGGCATCCAGGATACCGAACTCCGGTACAATGCACAGGTGGACTTCGGTCTGTTTATGCAGAAGGCCTCGGACTCCAGCACGGTAGCTTATGACCCGATCAGCGGCACGAATAAGTCATTGACCACCACTCAGGGATATATCCCCAACCTGGAGGCCAACGCACCCAAAGTGTTCTACGATGACAACCCCACCATCAAACTGTTCGAGACACTTATCCGTCTGCGGAACAAGTTGAATCAGGGTTATGACTGCAACATGCAGTACGGTCGTGAGTTTGGATTCCGTGTAACGAGCCTTATCACCCAACTGGGTATCAACGGTGGAATGATCTACGATCGCCAGTCTGTTGACCTGGGCTTTAACACCCTCCAACTGAACGGATACCGCTTCCACATGAAGCAAATGAGGATTTTGAACAAGACGGACATCACTGACATCCCAGGATTCCGTTATCCTTACTACTTCATCGTAGCGCCTACCGATCAGACCAAGGATCCCAAGACCAATGTGATGCTCGACGCCTTCTGTATCATCTACCAGAAAATGGTAGGTAAGGGAGCCCGCGGGTACTACAAGTTGTGGGAAACTGGCGGTAACTCGCCTACCGGTACGGATTCTCAGTTGATGCGTCACGTCCACATGGCCGGCCGTCAGGGCATGCAAGTTGTGGGTGCAAGCGCATTCATCCTGGGTAAGTCCAGCACCTTGTCCTAGTATTTGATTTGACAGGGGAGGGAAACGCCCTCCCCTTTTTTTATTTTAACCGACAAACAAAATGGCAACCGACAAAGACAATGAGGGTGCGGCCACACCCGGCGTCCAATTTGAAGCCCCTCCAAAGCGAGAAAAGGCCGAAAAACCGCCAAAACCGCCAAAATCAGAGAAAATTCTACCAAAACACCTCCAGAGCGGACGCAGAGAGGGAGATAAACGCCCTCACGTACCGATAATTGGGGGATCACGCAGATTTGGGGCCTATACCCGCCCTGTAAGCATAGACATCTCCGAGAAGATGTTGCCCCCCATCACCAGGAAGAAAATTGCCACCTACGAAGTGCTGGCATTCACCAGAAAAGACCCATTGGTTAAGGAAGGGGACGCAACGATCGATCCGGCGCCAGTAATCCTGCCAGGCAGATACAGCATTTTTGACCCATTTGAGCGGGATTTGGCCAATTCCATGAAGGTCATCCAGAACGTGGTGGGCAAAGAACGCATCGACGTCCGCAACCCCATTACCGGGAAAATGGAGTCGCAGATGGTGGACAACATCCAGGACATCATCATGGAAAACGGCTTTTTGACCGTCAACATGGAGACCGAGTACAGCAAGTACGTCTTCATGGAACTCCATCCTATGAATGAGACCTGTAAGTGGCGCCAGTCAACCCAAGGTGCCGTATTTCGTCGTCAGGACTTCCAATACCAATCTCATGTATCGCGCATGTTCGATATGGACCTGGCTATGGATGCTGAGAAATTGATTATGAACATGGAAAAAGATCAGATTCTTGGTATGGCCGCCGCATTTGAAATGCAAACGGTTGGACGGCAAATCCATGAATTGCGCTACGATCTTCGCATCATGGCCCGTCAGGACCCAAAGAAAATTATGTTCCAGCGCGGAGATAATTTTGCCGCCGTACGCATCAATGTTAAGGATGCCATGGACTGGGGACTTTTGGACTTCGTACCCGAGCACAACAGCTACTTCTTCGCTGCCGATATGAACCACCCGATTCACGTTGTTCCCGTTGGGCAGGATCCGCAGGAAAGTCTTGCGCAGTTCTGTCTGACTGAAGAGGGAGATCAGGCATACATAGAAATCGAAAATTTGCTCTCGTTCTGGAAGTAGATTATATTTGAGTCTCCTTTCCATACTCTACATCGAGGCCCCTTCCGAGGGGCTTCTTTGTTATAGGTCAATTTTTCATCTAAATTTGGTCTGAACATTAATCCCACCTGCTTATGGTATTCCTGGCGGACATCGAAAACGTTGAAGCCGATCTTTCCGGGGCACAACTGGTCGATCTCACAACCTACTGCGGTGCCAATCCAGACCGCGATACCCTGGCCTTATACTTGTATCTCTACAAACGGGCAGTTGGAGATATTGACACCCAAATCACAGTTGATAATACCGCGCCAGATACCGTAACAGCATGGGATTTTGCCCTTCCTACCGAGGACGGGAACTTTGTGTATATCATTTTCGGCTTTGTTATCTGGACTGCCGGCTCATACACACTCAACAATTGTGTTTACCACTCAGGCGCCTATTACAAAGCCCTCACTACCACAAGCGCAACCCCTGGCACTGACCCTACAAAGTGGGCATTGATCACTGATATTCTCGGTGAAGTACTCAACTTAGCAAACAGCAATGTGACCATTACTCAAGGATATGCCTTCTCAACTGCCGTCGCTGAGGCCGGGCCAATTGGTGACGCGATGGCTGCACTGGGACCACGAATCATTGCCGGACAGTGCAAGAACCTCAACGATGCATCTGCCACGATTTATGGAGCGGCATTGATTGAAAGTGCATGGATGAACTTCCGGCGACAGGACTACACGGCCGCGCAGGAGATTATGGATTATGTCGATCAACAATTTGCCGCTGCATACGCATAACCGATGGGTGCCCCAATCAGATCATCCACCGAGATAACGCAGATAATCACCCGGTCCCAGCATGCCCTTGCGGACTTGGGTACTCAACTGGTTGATGAGGAGAAACGCGGAATAACCAGCATTGACACCGGACATCGTGATAAGATGTATCGGCTGATTTTACTAAGGTCATTCCTCCACAACATTCTCGATGACAATGCCGATGTCAGGGCATACTACACGGCGTCAGTCAATGAGAAGAAGTTCAACAAGATACTCGATGGCCTTGTTCAACTGAGCCAAAGTTTCAGTGGCCCAGGCATCAACATCATTGGCGTCCGGCGAAATCTTTTATTCTTTACCGGCAGCGGAACAGGCGGTGGCGGTGGCGGGCCGGCTAATCCAGGCGGTACTACCTTCCAGAACCTGGATGTCAGTTCGCCCAGCGAGACCGTTGATACCTTCGATGCCAACACCAGCACTTTTGCACTCTACGTTTATAGTGTACTTGGTTCCAATTCAGGTGAAGGATCCCGTACCGGAATGATCATCGCCTCATGGAATGGTAGCAATGACCCAACTTATGCCGAGACACGTACTGAGGATGTAGGTGGAATAACCTCTCCTCTTACGTTCAAGGTAGAGTTGAACGCGGGGCAAATTGAATTGAATGCCTATGCCGCGACCGATGGATGGGTAGTCAAAGGAGTCCGAATACTCTTCACGAACATTTCCTTTATCAATCCAACAGGAGGGCTGCCAGTGGGTGGGAACACTGGGCAGTTTCTCCGCAAAGCCAGTGGAGTAGATGGCGATGCAACCTGGCAGACGTTGATTTGGACAATGCTTACCGATGTGACCGCATCGCTTGCAGAGATCAATCGGGTAAGTGGGGTTACTGGTCCGATTCAGACCCAATTGGATACGCTTACTACTAATCTTACAGCACTTTCGGCATTATTGGCCAACTACCTTTTGCTTTCAGGGGGAACCTTAACTGGTAAATTATTCCTTGGATCTGGTACGGTTTCGGTGCCTGATGTGTCAATTGGTAAATTGAAGTCATCATTTGTTAATGCCGATGCTGCCAGGTTTTATATCAATGCAATATTCCAGTCCGAACAACAGATAGCCACTACATTCAGCATCCAGGCATTGGAGGGATACACAAAACTTACGCATCCATCTGGCATAGTTGCTCTTGCATTAGCCACCATAGGGAATCTTGAACTTAATTCAGTAGCTACTCTCACTGAAGGAAGAGCTATACAAGCCGGAATAGTAATAACCGCTGCTGGTCATGCAGATGCGTTGAAAATATTTTATGGTGGTATGGCAAATGCCGGTGGCGGAACAGTAGATGATGCGTATGGATTATTCCTAGAATCATTTCCTGCTGGGATAACCAGAAAATGGAACTTGTATATTCTTGACACCGCTGCAACAAGTCTTATTTCAGGTAAAGTGAGAATGCCAAATTTACCCGAATCATCTGCCGGATTACCGTCAGGATCACTTTGGAATAACGCAGGAGTAGTAAATATTGTACCATAATGGCTTACACGAATCCATATAAAATTGCCAATGGCCTCACGCTCGACTTCATGGTCGATAATGCAGACGACGTATTGGATAATTTTTTGGGATACAATTCAGTTGGCCAGGTGACTTCATTCGCATCTATTCCCGCATCCCGAATCGGATCCGGAGGAGATTTGACAGAAGATACTTCCGCCATATTTAATATCACTGGGGGCTCAGGTTCTGTATTATCCAATATTTCAATTGAAGTTCTGCAAGCAAGCGGGGGTCAAGATGGATACCTTTCTTCCACTGATTGGAATACGTTCAATAATAAACTCACCACAATCCTCACAAGCGCACAGATAATTGTAGGCAATGGGTTCAATGTGGCTACTGCGGTATCAATGTCAGGCGACATCACAATTACCAATGCCGGCGTGACAGCAATTGGGGCCAATAAAATTGTTAACAATCAGATTAATTCCACAGCCGCAATATCTCAATCAAAGATGGCCGCATTGAGCGCCAGTCTCATAATGGCTACTAATGGATCGGGATTTGCCACAACTGTAGCAGGATTCACCACAACAATTGCCAGTTTTCTAACTTCATTAACCAGTGACGTTCAGGCTCAATTGAATGGAAATATTGTTGGTCTCAGTGCCGCTGGTATTTCCACAGGAGCCGCCACAAATGGTTATGCGATTACTTGGGACAATGGCTCGGCTTATTGGACCCTTTCCCCCATTGGGGCCGGTGGTTCCGTTACAGGCCCAGGTGCCAGCACAAATACTGCAATAGTCAGGTGGAATGGTATTGGCGGAACATCGTTGCTGAATTCATCGTCAACAATTGATGGATCTGGTAATATGGTGACGGCAACCATTTCAGTGAACAATAGTGGAATAATTTTCAAAGACAGTGGTGGTTCATTCCACACGATCCTATCATCAGGAAGCGTTTATACTGCTGACAGAACTCTCACGTTAACGATGGGAGATGCGTCAAGAACAGTAACTCTTTCTGGTAACCCAACTCTTTCAGATTGGTTTGATCAGTCCGTCAAAACTTCAGGGACCCCGACATTTACAAGTGTAACAGCTTCAAATGCTGGTGGACTTCGTGTAACCGATGCAAGTGCATCGTTTTACATGCTTATCACTACATCATCAGTTTATACTGCTGCCAGGACACTTACCCTTGTAACCGGAGATGCTGCCAGGACCCTCACTATTAATGGTTCAGGTACACTATATATGACCGGAGGGACTGACGTGGCATTGGCAGATGGCGGTACAGGATCATCGCTTGTAGACCCAGCCGCAAATAAGATAATGGGATGGGATGATACGGATAATACTGTAGGATTTTGGACTGTAGGATCAGGATTAACCTACACTCACGCAACGCACACTCTGTCTGCAGCCAGTGGCACATTCTGGTCGTTAGCAACAGGTGGAACATTCACAGGTAATAATTCTATTGATGGAGGCGGATTTTCATTCGACATGAGTAATGTCAATGGATATACCTTCACAAGCACTGACGACATCCAATTTCAGCCAACTACCAATATCAGTTGTGCCGTACCAGGTTCATATCAAATAATTCTAAACTCCATTTCTTCTGGTATCGGATTAGATATTTCCTCTACATCAACCGCCGCTGCCAGTAATACTCAAACTCTTCTTAAATCAAAACTAAGTGGGGCCAATGCAACAGGATCACAGTCAACCTATGCTGGTTGGTTTGAGAACATTCATACTGGATCAGGAACAAATGTGGCCGCATACATTACTGCTTCAGGAGGAACAACAAACTACTCTATATACCTTGCTGCCGGACATGTTGGTGTAAGCGATGGAATCAACTTCCTGATAGCAAATGGAACCGGAACAAAATTTGGCACTGGCACTGGCGAAAAAATGGGATGGTACAATGCCACTCCAATAGTTCAAATTACAACAGCCGTAGCAGGAGCTACATTTGTAGCTAATGCTGGAACGGCAGTAAACGATGCATCTACATTTGATGGATACACCATGAAACAAGTAGTCAAGGCCTTGAGAAATTATGGATTCCTTGCGTAACCGACAAACCAATTATAAATTATGGAAACAGTACAAATCACCAAAGAAAAGTTGAACAAGTTCGCGGCCGGAGGCAAGTTCTACATTAGCAAGAACATGGCGAAAAAATCAGTGCTATGGATCAATGTTGACTCGTTACTTGAGTTGGCCACAAAAAAACTCAAGAAAGTAGAGCGCGAGAAAGAACTGGTCCGTATGAAGTATTGCAAGAAGACCGCATCCAAGCACATCGAGTATTCCAAGACCAATCAGTATCAATTCACGGAAGACGATAACGTCAAGGTCCTGGACGAATTCGACCGCATCGACGCCGAGCTCGTGGACTTCCCCCAAATGATCGTGACCAAGGGCGAATACCCTGAGAAGGGAATGACCTACGACATCCGCGACGCCTTCAAGGGAATCGTCATCGCTGAGAACGAGTACGATGTCAACAACCCCGAACTCAAAGCCCTTCTCGAGGCTGAGAACGAGCGTGTCGAAGCCGAGGAAGAAGAATTAGAAGAAACAGAATAACCCCATCAATATGAAAGTAACAGCCGCATACACAGAAGGTCCTCCAGGAAAGACCGCCGCTAAGAAACACCCACGCGCCGACATCGACGACCAGTTGGAGAAGAACTACCCTGGTCGCAACTTGGAAGAACTGGACGAAAACCTGGTGTCTGTAACCCCAGGCGTTCAGGATACCCATGAGATATCGGTACTTCGCCGGCTCCATAAACCCTCACGTATGGGTGGCACAAAAAGAGACGTTAAAATTGTGACAGACAACAGGGTTAAACTTGGCAAATGACCATAAATAAGGCATACATCGTACTCCAACTTTTGTATAACAAGAGCCAGTCCGGGAACATCGCGCCCGCGCAGTTCAACGTAGCTGCCGAGGTATGCCAGATATCTATGCTCAATGAGTTGCTTGGAAACGAAGCGGAGTATCAACCCGGGATGCCGATACCAAAGACAGGTTACAGCATCAATCAAAAGAACCGTGAGGAACTACGTAACCTGATCAAGCCGTTACAGACCATTGCCGTAACCGCTGGGCTCATGGCGTATCCTGCCGACTACGTGTACTACGACTCGATGACTACAACTGGTGGCATATTGATCACCGAAGCCACTCCGGATGAGATCGCTATTCTCAACCAAAGCCAGATCAAGCCACCATCGCTCACATACCCAAAGATGACCTTATACTCGGATGGGATCAGGATAGCTCCGTCATCAATCACAAGTGTCAAACTTACTTATGTCAGGCAACCAGCGACTCCGGTATGGGCATATACTAATGTCAACAACGAACCAGTATATGATGCGGGATCAAGTGTAGATTGGGAACTTTCAGAATTGACGCATTTGAGGATTCTGATGAAAATGGCTCAGTACTTTGGGCTGAACCTATCCATGGGAGAATTAACGCAGTATGCAATGGCGGCGGAGGCGCAGGGACAATGAGCCTACGCACCAAACTATACTACGGAGAACAAGTCCTGAACGAATTGTCCAGCCAGTTGCTGAATAGGGACTTCAAAATCGATATCCGTGAAGCCATCATCCGGATTGATGCCATTGTCAATGCATTCGCCAGGGAAGGGATACTTCAGAATTGGAAAGTCGGGAGCACGAACAACATAGAAGATGCATTCACTACCACCTGGGAATGGATTACTGTAACGGATCCCACCAACGGAGAACCTAGTTACTTTCAGATTCCGGCGCATTACGTCCAGTTGATTGATAATCGTGGTATTGAACAAGTTTATTTTCAGAATTCATTCAGTGCAGTAAAGAAGAAGTACTTCAATCCAGTAATTATTCGGTCGTACAAGAACGTGGCCGCCTACCGGACCAATCGCGCTGGGAATATGGAAGGTCGCCTTTCATGCTCTCCAAAAAATGGATACTTGGTATTTAACAAAGGGAACATTAATGCAACCTACGGACCTGTTGGAATCAGACTTATTGTACGTGACTCATCAGCAATTGCCGACGATGCACCTTATCCCCTGCCAGCAGACATGGAACAAATCGTCATCGCTGCCGCTGTTCAATGGTTCAGAGAAAGACAGGCGCAGAAGTCGGACTTGATTCGTGATGACGTTAATAAAGCATAGCCATGGAGAACGTAAACGCATCGAATCAATATAACACGCTTGCAGGAATCGTAGATAGTTTCTGTATCGACGTAGAGTTGCCAGCCGACCACTACTTTGATAAGTTTCTGTCGAGGGCTTTCAGAGGTATGCAAGAACTTCATCTTGATGTATTCCAATCAAACCATACTGCCGAACTTCCGATATCAGATATTAAGACCGTTGTACTTCCCGATGGGTTAGTAGACTGGATAGTAATTGGCGTGAGAAAAGGCCAATATTTTAAACCCCTTGGTCAATCTTCACAGCTTGCAATGACCGAACGCACACAAGACAATGTGGACTTTGGTGAGATGTTCCCCCCTGGATGGTTACCCAATGGAGTCAACCAGTCATCGTATGGATTCTTCTTCAACAACATTGGTGGAGTAGCATTGCCGCAACTTGGCGGCGGTCTTCCATC
>VFSW01013326.1_pt1 | contig 11433 bp, 7 predicted proteins | sample 5358111 | NCBI WGS metagenome assembly VFSW01 (sample SAMN11554181, study PRJNA540505) | mine drainage metagenome | isolation source: sediment from site ElyBrook_90M | place: USA: Ely Copper Mine, Vershire, VT | collected 2017 | reverse complement strand
TCAAAGGTCAGCACGCTGACGTCGGCGTTGGGATAGGCAAACTGCCGAAAGTACCCTTCGGCCCGCGCGGCCAGACGTCGACTGAAGGTGACGTACAGCAAGGGTCCGGTGATCCCCTCGCTGGCGGTGCGCCAGAGCACCGTGGTTTTGCCAGTACCGGGCTGACCTTGGACAAGGCGCACCCTGGCGCGTGATTCCACGGCTGCTTGCTGGACGGGGAGCATCTCGGGCGCGAGCTTCAACTCGTGGAGTTCTGGAGCCTCGATGGGAAAAAATTCATCCCGGTCGCCGGGATCGAGCCCGTAGCGGGTCTCGTCATGGTGGCGCACTGCGCGGATGAGCACTTCGTCCCGGGAGAGCGCCATGTGACGCACGGGCGGCGCACCGGCCCGGGCCCACCAGAGGTAGTACTGGTGGCCGTTGTTGCCGCCAAGGTCCGTGCGAAGCCAGCCCCGCCCGGGACCTTGGACAGACTTCACCTGCGGTGGGCCGTCGAGCGCAAACATCTGCCAGAATACCAACCGCGCACGGCGTACAAGTTGTTGGTCGGATCGTGGTTCTCCAAGCCAGTCTGTGACGGATTGGTGCACGAGTACCCTCCGTCGCCCACGCCCGCTCCAGGGGACGTCCTCCAAGCCTCCGGCAGAACCTTGTCTTGGTGGCGGCTGCGAAGGAATCATGGCCTGGACTCCGGGGGGGGTTGCGGACAGCAAGGGGGCGCACGTCACCCGGACTGGCGGTGCCCTGGGCACGTCCATCCCGAATGCGCGCAACGGTGTAGCATACCCCTTGATCGCCCCCACCCGGGAGGTCTGACGTCCCGGGAGAGCGCTTCAGCGCCCAGCGTCCGCGGCGGGAGCACACGTCGGGTTTTGGGGCGGCAATCCTGGTACCACGGGTGCGGGTGTGCAGTGGTAAAGCCGGGTTGTGCCGCACCCCGAGGCGAGGAAGCCGTTGCTGGGCATGAAGGCAATGTGCACCTGGTCGACAGGGCAATCGAAATCCACGGAGGCCTGGTCGCGCACGGTGCCCTCCATGGTCACGCACCCGCCTGCACCCGCCACGGCCACGGCCACGGCGATCCCCCGTGCGACGCCTCCTCGGTGAGTCCGTTTCGCCGCCGTGGTCTCCAAGGGTTGTCTCAGACTTTCTCCCCACGGTTGCTGGTAGGATCCGCCCGCAGGAGCCTCTTCATGCTTGCACACCGCTGTGCGTTTTGTCGTGTGATTCTGTGCCTGGCCACGATCAGCGGCTGTATTGGCCGCGAACCCCTCGGGACGGTCTCCGAAGACCTGACCCAGTGCGTCACCGACGGGACCCTCCCCGGGATGGACATCTCCAACGGCAACGGAAGCATCAATTGGTCGATGGTCCACGGCGGCGGGATCGTCTTTGCGTACATGAAAGCCACCCAGGGGACGGGGTACACCGACGGGCGCTTTGCCACCAATTGGGCTGGCGCGCGCGCGTCCGGCGTCGCCCGCGGGGCCTACCACTTTTTTGATCCCACGGCCGATGGGACCCTCCAGGCCCAGCACTTTCTCACGGTCATGGGCACGCTGAGTCCCGGGGATCTACCGCCGATGTTGGACATCGAGTGTCCCGATGGGGACCCTATGTGTCTGGGATACGCCGGGGGCTCGGGCATCGCCCCGGGCAGTACCATTCGCACCCGGATGCTCGACTGGCTCAGTGCCGTGCAGACAGCGACGGGTCGCACGCCTTTGATTTATACCTTTCCGAGTTACTTCAGCGGTGCAGGGGTCACCACCACGGGTTTGGACACCTACCCGCTCTTCATTGCCAACATCAACGGAACGCCTTGCTTTACCGCACCGTCTCCGTGGGCCCGCGCGGCCGTCTGGCAGTACAACTGGAACGGCACGGTCCCGGGGATCGCTGGCAACGTCGACCTCGATCGCTTCATGGGCACGGCTGCCGATCTCGCTGCTTTTGCAAGCGGAACGGTCGGTCCGCCGATGTCCGGCCCCGCGTGGGCCGCGCAGTACGTATCCGAATCCTGGCCGTTGTCTTCTGTGGGGCACGTACAACTGCATCCCGATGAACGGCTGACGGTGAACATCGTGGAGCGCAACGTGGGCACCCATGCGTGGGATGGGAGTACCCGCCTGGCCACGACGGTTCCCCGGAATCGGGTGAGTGCGCTGGCGGGCCCGGATTGGATCGCGCCCGACCGCCCTGCGGGGGTGACCGGAACCGTCGCACCGGGTGGAATGTACGCGTTTACATTTACGATCGTGGGCCCTGCGACGCCTGGCACCTACGACGAACACCTTGGCCTGGTCGAAGACGGCACGGCGTGGTTTGGCGACCCCGGCCAGGGCGGCCCCGCGGACGACGTCATCGAACTCATCGTGGACGTCTCAGGCAGTCCCGTCGATGCCGGTGCACCCCCCGACGGCGGAAGAGCCACGGACGGAGGAAACGCTGCCGACGCCCACGCACCCACCGACGGTGAAACCGCCACGGACGCAAGCGTGCCACCCGACACCGCGGACGCCCGCGAAGCTGGCACAGACGGGGGAACCATCGCAGACACCGCCAGCGGAATGCCCGCGGGTGCGGAACCCACGGGGGGGTGTGGGTGCGCCGTGCAAGACACTCGGCCATGCCACACGGTGAGTTTTCTGGGTGTCGGGGCGATGGGCTTTGTTTCGCGCCGACGGAGGCGCCAGCGCGCATGAGTCTTTGTCTGGCCGTGGTTCTCATTGCGCAGATGCGTGTGATTGACAACACGCGCGAGCCTTGGGCGTCGGTGATGTCTGCCATGCAGGCCAATGACTTTACGGCCGCCCGCGTGACGCTCGAAGCATACGGCCGCGGAGCCCTTGGTGCGCCGTGGGAGCGTGCGCATGCCTATCTCCAAGCCGGAGACCTCGCCCGGCGCACCCGCGACATCCCAGACGCCCGACGGGACTACGCACTGGCCACCGCCACCGACCCCATGGGCTTTGATGGCCGCATGGCCGTCGAACACCTTGGCGAACTCGCCTTGGACCAACGCCAATGGTCCGCAGCCGAGCGCACCCTCGTCCGCGTCGAGAACGACCCCGATCCTGTCATTCACGCGTACGCCGCCGCGCGGCTCCATGCCGTGCGAGATCATCTCCAACGTCGTGTGCGTCGCTGGGGTTCCATCGTCTGGCTAGCTGTATGTGCCGTGGGCCTTGGGGTGCGCGTCGCGGTCGCCCTGCGCGCCATTGGGTGGCGGCGGGCGTCCCGCTCCATGGGCAGCGCGTTGCTTCTCAGTGAAGCCGTGGCGATCACGGGGGGGGTGGTGGTTCCACGGTGGATCAATCTCCTGGCGGGCCCTGGATGGATGGCCTTTGCGTTGCCCGCCGGGGTGGTGGTGGCTGTCATGTGGGCCACGCGCGGTGGTTCTCCCGGTCAACCGCGATGGCGTCGGGCGCTCCCGTGGCTCGCGCTCGCGCTCGCCATGGCCTGCGGGCTGTACCTCGCGTTGGAATTCACCTGGTGGTCGGTGGACGACCCCCTGGCCTGAAGAAAAGAACTGTTACGTGACCCGCTGCGTCAACCCGGGTTGACGACCGCCTTGGGATCACGGTTCACCTCCGCGGGAACTCTCACGGCGATGAACGTATGGTAATCCATGGCACCGGCGATGCACTATGGCATGGCCATGGCAGCTCCCCAAGGCCGTACAGCCCCCCAGCCCGCTGTCGGAACCCTCCAACTCCACCCGCTCTCGGCCGAGCACACCCACGAAGTCCTCTGGCCTGCGGTCGTCGGCGGGAGCTGGCAGGTGCGCGCCAGGCTCGGTGGCGGAACCTTTGGCAACGTGTACCGCGCCTCCCACGTGGTGCTCCCCGAGCACGAAGTCGCTCTCAAATTACTAGAAGCCCGGTGCACCACGGAGACGTCGCGGGAGAAAGCCCTGCACGAAGTCCGGCTGCTGGCTTCTGTGAGCTCACCCTACGTTGTCCAGGTCAAAGAATGGGGCTGGCACGAGGACCGGCTGTACTTCACCATGCCGTTGTACCGCGGCGCGACCCTCGCCCAGGAGGCACTCCATGGCGCGAAGGCCAGCGCGAGCGAACGTCGGCGGGGGGCGCGGCGGATGTTTGTGCAACTCGCCCACGGACTCGCGGCGCTGCACCGCGCGGGGCTCGTCCACCGAGACGTCAAACCCGAGAATATCTATCTCGCCGAGGTCGATGGCAGCGCAGAGAGATTCCCGATCTTGTTGGACCTTGGCATTGCCCGACGGGACACCACGGCGCTCCCTGCGGGCACGCCACGGTACTGCGCGCCAGAGATGGCCCGGAGGTTTCTCGGACACGACGTTCCCGTGGGCTCCGCGGCCGACGTGTACGGCCTCGCTTTGTCGCTGTTGGAATACCTCTACCCCGAAGCAGTCCCGTCGTCTGACGGTCTGTCGCCCAATCAAGTGCTTCTCCAACGGGTGGGCGCTCCCGGGGTAGCCCTTCAGCCCGCCTGGGTGCGCAACGCCGTGCCCAAAGACCTTCAGCCATGGTTTGCCGGGTGGCTTGCGACCAACCCTGCAGACCGTCCCGATGCCACGACCTTTGCGCGGGAACTCTCGGCGCTCACCCGGCCTGAAGAATCCCGTGCGCGGGCCCGTTGGGCAGCGACCCGGGTGGGTCTCCCCGCCGCGCTGATGGTCCTGGCCCTCATGGCCGCCGTGGTCAACGTCGATCTCCACGCCCGTGCTGTCAGTGCCGAAGAGCGCATCGAACACCTCACCCGCGTCTCCGAAGAGCAAGACCACGCCCGCGACCATGAAGAACTCTCCGCGGTCAACGGGATCCTCCACGGTCGCTTGACCGCAGCCGAACGCTCGGCGGGAGAGGTCGCAGCCGAGCGCGACAGGTTTCGCGCCCAGCGAGACCGCGCCCGCACCGAGCTCGCGCAGCTACAATCCCAGCGGGATGCGTTGCAGTTGGACCGTGACAACCTTGCAAACCAGCGCAACGCCTTGCTCACGGACCGTGACCGGATGACCGCCGAGCGAAGCGCCCTCCTGGCCGACCGCGACCGGATGACCGCTGAACGAAACGCCCTTCAGTCCCAGCGGGATGCGCTGCAGGCCGATCGTGACCGGGTGAGCAACGAACGCAATGCCATCCAGTCCCAACGCGACGTCCTCATGGCCCAGCGCAACGCGATGATGAACGAACGTGCCGAGTTGATTGCGCAACGGGACCAGGCCCGCGCGCAACGGGACGAGGCCCGCACGGAGTTGGCGCGTCGGATGGCCGTGGCGGCCCCGCAGCCGGTGGTTCCGTACCCGGTCGTGATGCAACCTGCCCCGCAGCGGTGGTAGTCACGCCCGCCGGTCGCGCGCGACGATCCCCGCCAGGGCCCCCAGCCCGCCCGCGATGCCCCCAAGTGGAACGGCCACGAGAACGACCGGGAGCATCCGGGTGACCGCCCAGAACAACGCTGCCGTGACGATTCCCGAGAGGGTTCCGTGGCGGGTGTTGGTGGTGGCGCCGTAGCGGCCGATGACGTAGCCACCGAGGGCGATGGCGACCGTGAGGGTGGCGAGGGCCAGCGCGCCCACCGTGCTTTCGTACACCATGGCCTGCGCAGGGTGCTGTGCCCGCAGCGCGAGCATCGCCCGCGTCCCCGTGACGCCGCGGTAAAAGTGCCCGAGGACACCGCGTCCGAGGGCGTTGGCGCCCGGCGCGAGGAGGGCAAAGGTCAAGACCGACACAGCGGTCCCGAGGGGGATCCAGTGCCACGGCGGCGGTGCGTCGTCCGCGGTCGGCTCCGTGGGCGTGGGGGCCTCCGAGGCGATCACAGGGAGGTGCCGACGCGCCATGGCCTGCCTTTGGTACCCCGGCACGGCGATGTCAACACCGCGTAGCCCTTCACCTTCGGGCAAGATTTCCCGTTAGATCGCCCAGAAGGTTCGCTGGGGCAGGGCGCCACACACGCCGGTCTTCACCCATCCCACCCGGTGTCTATCCGTGAGAACTGTGACAAGGTGCGCGGCGTTGCCATGAGCCGCCCTGACCCCCACTCCTACGCCGACACCGACCAGCCGCAAACCCGCTCCCTGCGATGGAAGGCGCGGGTGGACTTTGATACCCACACCCTCGACGCCGAAGCCACGCTGACCTTTCGTGCGCCGGGCGAGGGAACCCTTGATCTGGACACCCGGGATCTCACCGTGCACGAAGTCACCACCCTCGACGGCGAGCGTGTTCCGTACACGTTGCACCCGCCAGATCCCATCCTCGGGGCGAAGCTTTCGCTCACGCTCCCCAAGCGTACGGTCGGCGTCTGTGTTCGGTATCAAACCTCTCCCGGGGCCACGGCGCTCCAATGGTTGAGTCCTGCACAGACCGCAGGGGGAAGGTCTCCGTTTCTCTTTTCGCAGTGCCAGGCCATCCACGCAAGGTCGGTGATTCCCCTCCAGGACACCCCCAGGGTGCGGATCACTTGGGAAGCCGAAGTGACCCTCCCGTCGGCCCTTCGCGTGCTCATGGCCGCAGCGTTTGTACGCCGTCGGCAAGGCGCTTCTGTCGCCACCGAAGCGTGGGCGATGCCCCAGCCCGTTCCGCCGTATCTTTTTGCCTTTGCCATCGGGGAGCTGGCATCCAGGGAAGTGGGCGCGCGTTCGAGAGTATGGGCCGAGCCCTCGGTGTTGGATTCGGCAGCGTGGGAGTTTGCAGACATCGACAAGCTTCTGGCCGCGGGCGAGAACCTCTTTGGCCCCTACGACTGGGATCGCTTTGACGTCCTCGTGATGCCCCCGTCGTTCCCTTACGGCGGGATGGAAAACCCGCGTTTGACCTTTGTGACGCCTACGCTTCTCACCGGCGACCGCTCGCAAGTGCGGGTCATCGCGCACGAACTCGCCCATTCGTGGACAGGCAACCTCGTGACCAACGCCTCGGCCGAACACTTCTGGCTCAACGAAGGCTGGACCCGCTACGCCGAGATGCGCATCGTCGAAGCGACCGCGGGCCCCGACGACGCCGCCCTCCAGGGCGCCCTCTGCCGCCGTGAACTCGACAAAGCCATCGAGCGATTCGTATCCCAGGGTCATCCCGAGCTCACCAAACTCCACACCCAGCTCACGGGCATTGATCCCGACGAAGCCTTCTCCGAGATTCCGTACGACAAAGGCTATCTGTTTCTACGGGCCATCGAAGACCATGTAGGTCGCCCGCGCTTTGATGGCTACGTCCGTGCTTACATCGCAGCGCACCGCTTTGGGGCCATCACCACCGAAGACTTTGTGACGTTTACCAACACAACCCTCCCCGGGGTGCTCGAAGCAATCCACGCTTCGGCATGGCTCGACGGCCCGGGGGTTCCGCCGGGCGCGCCCGCGTCCACGTCGTTGCTTCTCGACGGACTCTCCCGTGTGGGCACGCAGATTGTTTCCGCGGACGTGGGTGCACGGTGGAGCCCGACGGAATGGCAGCTCTACCTCCAAGGTCTACCCCGGGATCTCTCCGCCGAGAGCCTCCACACGTTGGACGCGACGTGGGGGTTGACGAGCGCGCGCAACCACGAAGTCCTGGTCGCCTGGCTCACCCTCGCCCTGGAATCCGGCTACGACCCGGTACTCTCCCGGACAGAACGGTTGCTGGGTGAAGTAGGACGGATGAAGTACCTCCGGCCGTTGTACACCGCGCTGGTCCAGCGTCCCGCGTACCGCCCCGTGGCGCGCCGGGCCCTTGAAAACAACGTCGCGGGATACCACCCGATCGCACGTGCGCTGGCGCAGGCGATTGTCGAGGGGGGGTAGCACACATGGGCGAGCTGTACGCTTGACGTAGCGACGATCCTTGGAGATCTGCGGTTACCAGGAAACCACTTGGGGCGTCGCGCCTATCTACGACGGACCTCCCCCCCTGTCCCCCTCTCCCTAAAGGGCGAGGGGGTGCAAACCAATGAAATTACAACTCTTCTCCCCCCTCGCCCTTCAGGGAGAGGGGGGTTGGGGGGGTGAGGTCTGTCGGAGATAGCCGGGAGGCCACGGTCCCGCAAACGTCGAGTGCGTCGATTGCCACGAAGACGAGGTTTGAACTCGTTGGGGGATCTTCACCCCATGCGCTTCGACACCGCCCGATTCGTCCCATGGAGCCATCATGAACAGCCGAATCAAGAACGGCATGCGACCTGTCCATCCCGGAGAGATCCTGCGCGCGGAGTGTCTCGAACCACAAGGCACAGATTCGTTGAGGGCTACAGCCTTGCGCCGACGAATCAACACATCACCCTGGACGCAGGACGATCTACCCTGCACGCGGGACATTTCATCCTGGACGCAGGACGTTTCATCCTGGACGCAGGATGTTTCATCCTGAACGCAGGACGATCTACCCTGCACGCAGGAAATTTCATCCTGGACGCAGGACAATTCATCCTGGCTTCAGGAGAATTCTCCTGGACGCAGGACGATTCGTCCTGAATCCGGGAGGATTTCGGACGGACTTGGCCGAAAAGAGCCCGTGGCGGACGGGGGCGGCCCGAAGTGCGGGATGGCTACGACAGTCGGTGCGGATCGCGGCGGTCTCCCAGGGCGATGGAACAGCACAGTGCGCGCGCTTGCGACGGAGACGCCGAAGTAGCCGCGTCTCACGTCGGGACCGGTGAGCGTCGTGGTCGGCGCTGTGGCGACACCAGTGGCGCTCCCCTGGTAGATGTACGCCCGACCGGTGTAGGACATCACGTTCGGCGCCCCGACGACGAGGTCGGCGTAGCCGTCGCCGTTGACATCGCCCGCACTCCCAACGGGCAAACCGAAGAAGCCCAATGCCCCGTCGGGGCCGGGGAGCGTTGTGGTCGGCGTCGTGGCGAGGCCGGTGGCGCTCCCCAGGTAGACGTACGCCCGGCCCGCTAAAGTCATCACATAGGATGCCCCGACGACGAGATCCGTGTAGCCGTCTCCGTTGACGTCGCCCGCGCTCGCCACGGAATTACCAAAGCCGCCACCGTCCGGACCGGTGAGCGTCGCGGTCGGCATTGTGGCGAGGCCGGTGGTGCTCCCCTGATAGATGTACGCACGGTTGCTCGCTTCCCCGACGACGAGGTCAGCGAAGCCATCGCCGTTGACGTCGCCTGCGCTTGCCACGGAGATGCCGAAGTTGCCGCCTGCGTCCGGGCCGGTGAGCGTCGTGGTCGGCGGTGTGATGAGGCCGGTTGCGCTCCCCAGGTAGACGTACGCCCGGCCCGTGCCGGACATCACGCCCTGTGCCCCGACAACGAGGTCGGCGTAGCCGTCGCCGTTGACGTCGCCCGCGCTCGCTGCGGAGTAGCCGAAGGCGCCATGTGCATCGGGGCCGGTGAGTGTCAATGCCGGTGTCGTGGTGAGGCCGGTGGCGCGCCCCAGGTAGACGTACGCCCGACCGGTGTAGGACATCACGCCGTATGCCCCGACGACGAGGTCGGCGTAGCCGTCGCCATTGACGTCGCCCGCGCTTTCCGCGGAGATGCCGAAGGCACCGTTTACCCCGTCGGGGCCGGTGAGTGTCAATGTCGGCGTCGTGGAGAGGCCGGTGGCGCTCCCCACGTAGACGTACGCCCGGCCGGTGCCGGACATCACATTGTTTGCCCCGACGACGAGGTCGGCGAAGCCGTCACCGTTGACGTCGCCCGCGCTCGCAACACGGGACCCGAACTGGCCGCCTGCCTCGTCGGGGCCAGTGAGCGTCGTCGCCGGAGTCGTCGCAAGCCCCATGGCGCTTCCAAGGTAGACGTACGCCTGCTCCATTCCGACTGCCCCGACGACCACGTCGGCGTAGCCATCCCCGTTGAAGTCCGCGACCGTCCCCCAACTCGTGTCGATGGGTGCCGTACGGTGGCCCACGAAGAACTCCCAGGTCGACGAGGCCGTCGTCCCCACGGTCGCACCGCTGCGCCCGTACAGCCGCCAGTAGTGTACCCCCGGCGTCAGTGCTGTGGACGGCGTGGTGCTCATCCCGGTCGCATCGATCGACTGCTCAACGGTCGTGCAGCCGCGATCGGCGCAGATCTGGACGTGCGCGCCGTCGCTGCCGGAAAGCGACCAATGGAGTGTCGGACGCTGCGATGTCGTCGTCGCGGTCGAGAGTGGTGCAATTTGGCGGGGTGGAGGGGCCAGCACGCAGACGCCTCCCAAGATCCCGTAGCCCGTATTGCACGCAAACCCACAAGACGTCCCATCGCAGGTCGCCGTTGCGTTGGCGGGTGGTGCTGGACACGGCGTGCAGAGCGCCCCGCAAGTCAGCACGGTGGCGTTGCTCGCGCAGATCGCACCGCAGGCATGGAAGCCCGTGTTGCAAGTGAAGCCGCAAGACGTTCCGTCGCAGGTCGCGGTGGCGTTGGAAGGTGGCACGCAGGGTGTACACGACGTGCCGCAGGTCGCAGGGTCCAGGCTGCTCACGCACGTACCCCCGCAGAGATGGAAGCCCGCGGCGCACGCAAAGCCGCAGGACGTTCCATCGCAGGTGCTCGTGGCGTTGGGCGGCGCCACACAGGGCGTACACGACGTGCCGCAGGCGAGCACCGTCATGTTCGTCACGCAGACCCCAGAGCACAGATGGCTCCCGGCAAGGCAGGCCAGCCCGCAGGCTGTTCCGTCACAGGTCGCCGTCATGCCGGGTGCAGTCGGGCACGGACTGCAGGACGTTCCACACGTCGCGGGGGTCGTGTTGCTCACGCAAGCACCTCCACACGCATGGAAGCCCGCGTTGCAGGCGTGCCCACAGTAACCCACGGAGCACGTTGCCATCGCGTTCAACGGCGTCGGACAGACGTCGCCACAGGTCCCGCAGTTGTTCGGATCGTTCAGCAAGTCCGCGCACATCGAGGATCCTGGACACAACGTCGTCCCCGACGGGCACGAACTGACGCAGGTCGTGCCCGCGCAGTGCATCTCCGTTCCACACACCACCCCGCACGCGCCGCAGTTGGCGTTGGTCGTCGTGGGCGCCTCGCAGCCATCAGCCGCACGCCCGTTGCAGTCGCCATAGCGCGAAACGCAGGTGTATCCGCAGGCGCCTCCCGTGCAGTTCGCCACCGCATGGGGGAGCGTGGCGCACACATGGCCACACGCGCCGCAGTTCGTCGTGCCGCTCATCGTGTCCGCGCATGCCCCGGCGCACAGCATCTGTCCGGACGGGCACACGGTTGGAACGTCCACCGCCGTGTCTGCCGCGACATCCGTCGCTCCATCGGTCCCCGCGGTATCCCCGGACGCGTCTACAGCACCGCTGTCCGCCAGCGATGCCTCCATGACATCGGTCACCGTGTCCCCCGTGATGTCCCCGGCCACGCCCGCATCGAGCGCTACCGACCCGTCCATCCCCCCAGCGTCCTGCACGGCAGCCTCCGGCGCCGATGAACAACCCCAAGCCGCCCCCGCAAGAATCAGCCCCCAGATCCAGACGTTCCGCATCGTTCTCTCCGTTTCAGGCACATCGCTTGGAG
>VFSW01013325.1_pt1 | contig 11433 bp, 9 predicted proteins | sample 5358111 | NCBI WGS metagenome assembly VFSW01 (sample SAMN11554181, study PRJNA540505) | mine drainage metagenome | isolation source: sediment from site ElyBrook_90M | place: USA: Ely Copper Mine, Vershire, VT | collected 2017 | reverse complement strand
GTCATGCTATGCCCTTTCGGGAGCGATTGCATTTGCAGCTTCATGAGGGGCAGGGGTTATGCGACGCTAGGGGAGCGGGCGGGGTATTGGCTCCGGGATTGGCTCGGGGTCCAGTATTGGCGGCGGCAACGGATTCTGTAAGGCCTGGAGGATTGATTTTTCAACCGCCTGCCAAATCGGCTTGGGCAAATAGGATTGAACTTTCTGTTTCATCTTCTCATCACCGCAGCCGCAGTTTTTTGCATTAAGCAAGGATGTCTTGTCCTCACCTCCCGCAATCCGGGCGTAATCTTCCATTTGCTCTTTATTGTCAGGATCACCTGGAAACTTCATTTCGTAAACATGATCGATATTGGACTGGATCGGCGGTTCGGCCGGGTTGCTCACCACCACCACATCAGGTCGCCGGACCAACTCCGCACCAGCCCGATAATTCGGGATTTCAGTGCGGGCGCGCGTTATCCAATTACGCGATGGCTCAGTGGTATCCAGGCCACCATCGCGATGCATGAACGGCGATGGCGGGTTGGTGCTCATATTATAGCTGATCTCCGGCTTGAACCGGCTTTGATAAGCCGCGAGCCGGTTCGCCTCGCGTAACGCATCCGATACGCATTGTTGCCTGAAATCAATGGCTTTTTTGGGGTTAATCAGGTCAGTCGCCGCCGGTGGCACAACGAAATCACCGATGCCGCTGATTTCGGCGAGGATTTGCTTGGAGGGGTTGGCGTTGCAACAGCAAAATAGCAGGCAAAGCGCCTCCCGATCGGTGAATTCTTGCGCCGGGGATTCCATCGGCCCACAATTTTTACAGCCCGTGTGAATCTCATCAGATGAGCCTACTGTAAACACGCTTAAACCACTCATCGCGGCGGCGCACGGGCTGGTGGTGCGATTTTTCATTGTTCGCCCGCCCTTTCGGTCCAATCTTGCGGATAGGTCGCGGCATCCGCCCAAATCATGAAATATTTGCCTGACCGCAATTCTCTGTTCTTGTCCTCACCCGACATGACAGGATCAGCAAGCACCGCCTGAATGGCCGGCTGTTGGTCAAAATTCGGGCTGAGCACAACCATGCGAAAGAAAAAGCGAAATACGGCCCACTCGGACCTGAGGCCATAGCGCCACGCCCGATAAACCCCGATCCGCACCCGCCGGTTTAATTCAGCGTCGGACACCGGATCAGACCAAGCGGGCAAATCGGTCCAATATGGCATTGTGCGGCTCGCCCATTCGGTCAGCTCACGGATGCGCGCCGATATTCCGAGCGGCGCAAACGCATCCAGCACCGCCTGCGGCATGGGCACGCCACTGAAACCGAAACTGAGTTGCCGCACGTTGAGATCAGGCGGCGTCGTGTTGTGAAAGCTGCGCGCGGGGCCAAATTCGGTCGCCTCGACGTAAAAAACCTCGATCGGACCAAAAAACGCCGCCCGATCGGCCTCACTGCACGCCGACAGATAAAACGGCAGGACACAAGGGTCGTAAAATCGAAACAAACCCAAATCGCCATTGATCAACCGCGTCCGCAGCAGGGTTTTCAGATGCAGGCGCACCCGTTCGGCGGGCGCGCGGCTCCGCAAAGCAATGCCCCATGCACGGCCAAGGCCCGCATTGCGAACCCAGTGCAGCAGCGGGCTAGGCTCGGCCATAGCCACCAAATACGGTGCTGCGGCGCGAATATCCGGCGCAAGGGTCCCGCCATACAGGCATTGCACGTCCGGCGCATAATGCATCAAGCCTGGATAAATTTCAGGCGCACGGGCCGTATCGATAACGGCATAGAGGGGCGACAAATCAGCCCTCACGGCAATTTGCAAATCGCCGCAAACGGCAGATGCCGATAAGCGGCTTCGCGCATCGCATCAGACTGCGCGGACGAGGTCGCCCCGGCGCCGAGTTCAGGCGGCGGCGTCGCCCCAGCAGCGCCAACGCCAATCAGCACGGTTGGGCACCCGGCAACAATCATGCCACCATGGGCGGTCGGATCACCCTGCCGGGCCGCCATCAGACCGTTAATCAACACGCTGGGTGATCCCATCATGATTTGATCGGGTGGCCCGACGCAATTAACGCTATCGGAAACACGCGCCGCCGGCAGCCCGCCAATCAACACATTCGGTGAACCCGATAATACCGGCCCGCCAACATGCGGCACCGGGCCGGAACTACCGGGGCAAACATGCAAATCAGAAATCCGAGCGGCTGGTTTTTCGGCGGCCATACGCCCCCGTTAGCAAAATAACCGGCGATCAAAAAGTTAAATTTACTCTATTTAATGTTATAGAATTAAAGTCCGCATGGATCGCAATAATCTAGCGCGGGCACGCAAAAACGATGGCGCATCCCTGCGCCATCGCTCAGCCGCTCCCATCCGTTCGCGCATGGGCGCAATTTTCGTTATTCCCGCCCCACAATCGCACGCGCAAAAGCAAAATGCAGCGCGGTCGCAAATGCGCGTTGGCCCGCGTCCGCGCCACTGCCATGCCCGCCTTCGTCTTGTTCGTAATAGAGCGTATCATAGCCCATGGATTGCAGTTTGGCCGCCATTTTCCGGGCGTGACCGGGATGCACCCGATCATCGCGGCGGGTCGTCATAATCAAGGTCGGCGGATAAGGCTGACCCGGTTGCACCAGATGATAGGCCGAGATTTTTTGCAAAAACGCCCAGTCGGCGGGGCTATCTGGATCACCATATTCAGCGATCCAGGAATGGCCGGCAAGAAGTTTGGTGTAGCGGCGCATATCGAGCAGCGGGACGGCGCAAAGGATGGCGCCGAATTGCTCAGGGAAGCGGGTGAGCATGTTGCCGACGAGCAGACCGCCATTGCTACCGCCGAACCCCATGATGCGTGAGGGGATGGTAACACCGGTGCTAACCAAGTCAGCAGCGACGGCGGCGAAGTCATTTTGGGCAATGCGCTTGCCTTCGCGAATGCCGGCTTTGTGCCAATCGGGGCCGAATTCACCGCCGCCGCGAATATTGGCCACGGCATAAGCGCCGCCGCGCGCGCACCAGAGTGCGCCGGTAGCCCCGAGATAGGCCGGCTCGATCGAGACATCGAAGCCACCATAGCCATAAAGGATGGTCGGCCAGCCGGTATCGGGCTGTTCGGTGTCCGGGGTGATCAGGAAATAGGGAATCGCCGTGCCGTCATCGGCGATGGCGGCGTGCTGAGCAACATGCAGGCCGGTGGCGTCAAAGCGCGGCGGTGCGGTTTTCAGCGTCACCACATCGCGCTCGGGTTCGGCAAGGATCAGGCGGCCGGGATCAAGAAAACCGCCGACGCTGAGCAAAGCGACCGCCGATTGCGGGTCTTGCGGCGCCAGTTTGCCAATCGCGATGGCGCTATGGGCGGGCAAGCCCTCGATCGGAGCGAGATGCCAAACAGGAGCCGGATGGCCCGCATAATCCGTATCGGGATCGGCGCGCAGAATTTGGCTTTGCACATTATCGAGCACACCGATCAAAGCGTGATCAGCGAACATGATGAAACTATCGAGCGCGGTGCGCGGCTCGGGCGCAAAAATACGCGAAAAATGGCGCTTGCCCGCCAGAAAATCAGCGAGTTTGATGGTAACCAGGCTGCCCGCAGGCCAGCAATCAGGGCCGGTGGTCCATTCCGAGCGGGTGCGCACGGTGAGGCGACCATAGGCGATATCGATATCGCAATCTTCCGGCAGGTCGAGCCGTTGCGCCGCTTCGCCATCGCGCTGAAATGTATATTGATATTGGAAAAAGGCGATGCCGCGCATGAACAGCGTGTAGGGATCGTTCGGATCGATGCTACGATCCATACTCAGAAACGTATCCGCCGCCTCGATCTCAAAGATAATGTCGGCTGCGGCAAAATCGGTGCCCCGGCGCCAGCGCCGCACCGTGCGGGCGTAGCCGGAGGCGGTGACATCGCCGCCATGGGCTGTCGCGACCAGGATGGCGTCGTGGTCGATCCACGTAACCTGGGTTTTCGCATCGGGAAGCGAAAACCCATCGCTGACGAATTGACGCCGCGAGAGGTCAAATTCGCGGATCTCGACCGCATCGGCGCCGCCATCAGACAAGCTAATCAGCGCCCGGGTGAAATCCGGCGCGAGCAAGGTGGCACCCGCCCAGACAAAGCTTTTTTGCGCCGCCGCCCCCAGCGCATCAAGATCAAGCAAAATATCCCAATCGGGCGCATCGGTGCGATAGGAGGCCAGGCTGGTGCGGCGCCAGAGGCCGCGCTTATGCGCCGCGTCGGTCCAGAAATTATACACATAATCGCCGCGCTGAACGATCGCGGGGATGCGATCATCGGCGTTTAGAATACCGAGCACGGTGGCCTGATCAGCCTCGAATTCAGGGGTGCAAAGCCGCTCGGTGCTGCGCTGATTGGCCGCGCTCACCCAGGCGAGGGCATCGGCGCCGTCAATATCCTCAAGCCAAAGGAACGGGTCGGTTGGGTCTTGGCCGGTGCTATCCATCAATACTCTCCGGTAGGCGTTGGCGCGAAACACTCGCGCGCGTCGGACTATCACATAGAGTGGCGAAATGACGAATAGGGTCAGGGTATGCGTGCCGATCCGCTTGCTCGATGGCGTACCGTTGTAACAGATTGTATCAAGTGTGCACTCGTGACATTGACCATCGCGTGACAGAACATTAAACCCCTTAGGGCAGGACAGATGTCGTTTCGGCACAGTCCATTCCGAAAGCGTGGCCGCGGCGTTTTGACGCGGCTTACCAGAATTGGGTTCCACCCGATCATCAGTTTCACCGAAATGTCTGCAGATGAGGTTGTTGATGCGTAGATCGTTGCTTGACCCCGCGCTTCGCCAAGGCTTTGCGCGCAACGTGGCGCTGTGCAGCGTCCTTGCCGTCGGGAGCATTGCTGTGGCCGCCGCCGCAATGAAGCCGCCCACTGTCAGTGTCGTGACAGTCAAGAAACAGAAAGTTTATCAACAGCAATCCTTTATTGGCCGGATTCAGGCGACGCGTATCGTCAATCTCGTTCCGCGGATTACCGGATATCTGGAGCAGCGCCTGTTTCACCAGGGTGCCGATGTTAAAAAGGGACAATTGCTGTACGTGATTGAGCCCGGCCCCTATCAGGCGGCATTCGATCAAGCCAATGCGGCGGTCTCAGCGGCAAAGGCAACGCTGGCTAACGCGCAAACGACGCTGGGCCGCTCGGTCGCCCTGCTGCACACGCCCGCTGGCCAGCGCTCGACCCTTGATAATGACCGCGCGACCGAGCAGAGCGATGCGGCAAACCTCGATGCGGCCAAAGCGCAGCGCGAGACCGCCGCGATCAATCTGAGCTACACGCAGATCCGCTCGCCAATCAATGGACGGATAGGCCCCACCAATATCAATATTGGAAACGTGGTCAGCCCGACGACCGGCACGCTGGCGACGGTGGTCAGCCAGAATCCGGTGAACGTCACATTCTCGATGCCGGCGCGGGACGCCCTGAAATTACGACAGGAATATGCCAATCAGGGTGGGCTCGACGCGGTAGAATTGCGGTTACGGCTACCCGACAGGCGGATGGACAAGCAAGTCGGCACGCTCGATTTTACCAGCAACCAGATCAGTCAGAACACCGACAGCCTGGCGATGCAGGGCACGATTGCCAACCCGCAAATCAAAGGGCTCGGCCAAGCAAAGGTGAATGATCGCGAGTTGACCAGTGGCGAATTCGTCACTGTGGTGGTGCGCTCGAAGCATCCCGTCGAACAGATCGTGCTGCCGCGCGATGCGGTGCTGTCTGATCAGCTGGGCGATTATGTGCTGACGGTCGATAAAAACAACAAGGTGGTGCGAACCAGCGTCAAACTCGGGCAGACAACGCCCGCGACCGCAACGGTCGCAAGCGGGCTGGCACTGGGCAGCCGGGTGATCGTCGATGGGATCGAGAAGGTTCATCCCGGCCTTACGGTCAAACCCGAAACCGTGAAATCCGAAACGGGCACGTCCGGGACGGCCTCGCCCCCATCGGCGCCGGGATAATCGCATGATCCCCGCATTCTTCATCGACCGACCCCGCTTCGCCGTGGTCATCGCCATCGTCATCACCATTGCCGGGGCGATCGCCATGACGCGCATCCCGGTTGCGCAATTCCCCTCGATCGTGCCGCCTTCGGTGCAGGTGAGTGCCACCTATCCGGGCGCGTCGTCGAAAGTGGTGAACGATACCGTCGCAGAGCCGCTGGAGCAGCAAATCAATGGGCTGAACGACGAGATCTATTATTCCTCGACCAGCGCAAATGACGGTACCTATGGCCTGACAGTCACCTTCAAGCTCGGCAGCAACCCGGATATCGACGAGGTCAATGTCACCAATGCGGTGCAGCAGGCGCTAACGCAATTGCCGTCCGAAGTGCAAAAAGAAGGCGTCACCGTCACCAAGAAATCCTCCTCGGTGCTGCAGTTCGTGTTTTTCTATAGTCCGGACAACAAGCTCACCCCGCTGCAGATTTCGAACTATGTGAAAATCAACGTCCTCAATCCGCTATCGCGGGTGGCCGGCGTGGGTCAGGCACATATGTTCGGCGAGCAAGATTATTCGATGCGGGTAATCTACAATACCAACCGCCTCGCGGAGCTTGGTCTGACGCCCGCCGATCTGATTAGCGCGATTCAGGACCAGAACACCCAAGCGCCCGTCGGCACCATCGGGTTAATGCCAATCGGCGGCGATCAGCAATATCAGCTTTCGGTCCAAACCCAAGGACGGCTCAGTACCGTCAAGCAGTTTGGCAATATCGTAATTCGCGGCAACAAAGACGGCTCGCTCCTCCGGCTCAAGAATGTTGCGAAAATCGCGCTGGGACCGCAAAGCGAGAACCAGATTGACCGGATCAACGGGCATCCTGGCGTCGCAATCGGCGTGTTTCTTTCGCCCGGCGCCAATGCGGTGGCCACCTCAGCCCGGGTGGAGAAGGAAATCGCTAAGCTCGAAACGCGTTTCCCCAAGAGCCTGGCGAGCAAGACAGTCTATAACTCGAGCTCCTTCGTCAGCGATACCATCTACGAGGTGATCAAGACATTGATCGAGGCCTTCGTGCTGGTCGTTATTGTCGTGTTCCTGTTTCTTGGCTCCTGGCGCGCCGCTTTGGTGCCCTCAATCGTGGTGCCGATCGCGCTGCTTGGTAGCTTTGCCTTCATGCTGGCGCTTGGCTATTCGGCCAACACGGTTACCCTGCTGGCGTTAGTCGTTGCGACCGGGCTGGTCGTCGATGACGCGATCGTGGTGGTCGAAAATATCGAGCGCGTGATGGAAGAAAACCCGGATATGACGTCCAAGGAGGCCGCCAAAGTCGCTATGGCGCAGATCCAGGCGCCGATTATCGCGATCATGCTGGTGCTGCTTTCGGTGTTCGTGCCGACCGCCTTCATTCCGGGTCTCTCCGGCTTACTATTTACCCAATTCGCCGTTGCGATCAGCACGGCGATGCTGATTTCAGCACTCAACGCGCTGACGCTGTCGCCCGCACTGTGCGCGCTGCTGCTGCGCCGGCAGAAGCATCGTGGGATCATGGCCAAAATCCTTGGTTTCATCGACCGGACACGCAACGGCTATGCTAATTTCGTGAGCCGCGTGGTCAAACGATCAGCCCTGGCTCTCCTCGTGATTCTGGCATTCGGCATTGGTGCGTTCGTGCTGTCCAGCATCACGCCGGGTGGGTTCTTGCCCGATGAGGATCAGGGCGCGTTCTTTATCCAGGCGACGCTGCCGCCGGGCGCATCGCTGCAACGCACCGATGCAATGGGGCAGAAACTCGCCAAGATGATCCATACCCTGCCGCAGGTGCAAGACGTTATTGCAATCAATGGCTTCTCAATTCTGGATTCGGCGACCGAACCAAACGCGCTATTCATGGTCGCCCATCTCAAGCCGTTTGATCAGCGGCCGGGCGCGAAGAACTCGGTCAATGCGGTGATTGCCAAGGTGTTCCAGATGGGCGCGCAACTCAAGGGCGCCAATGTGGTGGCGTTTAACCTGCCGCCGATTATCGGCCTCTCAACCAATGGCGGGTTCACCTATGAGCTTGAAAACATCCAGGCCGCGAGCCAACAAAAATTCGACTCGGTGCTGAAAGCACTGATCGTTGCCGCGAATGGCGACAAAAAGCTCAGCCGGGTGTTCAGCACCTATTCAGCCAATACCCCGTCGATCTATCTCGATATCAACCGCGCCAAGGCTCAGGCCCTGGGCGTGCCAATCTCCTCGATTTTTGAAGCGTTGCAGGCGTCACTCGGGGGCTATTATGTCAATCAGTTCAATCTGTTCGGTCAAGTCTGGCAGGTAAACATCCAGGCCAAGCAGCGTGACCGCGATACCGAGGCCGGAATTTGGCGAATTTATGTGCGGAGCAACTCCGGTGCCATGGTGTCGATGCGCTCGCTCGCCACCGCCCACACCGTGCTGGGGCAGCAGGTTATCGGCCGGTATAATGATTCGGAATCGGCACAAATCATCGGCAATCCGGCCCCTGGGGTCTCGTCCAACGCGGCGCTGGCCGCGATGGCGAAACTGTCCAACCGGGTCCTGCCGACCGGCTTCTCGTATGATTGGACGAGCACAGCCTATTTGCAGGAACAAGCCAAGGGTCAAGCGATCTATGTATTTGCCCTATCGCTCACCTTCGCCTTTCTATTTTTGGTCGCATTATACGAAAGCTGGATCATCCCGATCCCGGTATTATTATCGGTGGTGGTTGGCGTATTTGGCGCCATGCTCGGTATCGTGATCGCCGGCCTGACCTTCGACCTTTACGCCGAAATCGGCCTTGTCGTGCTGATCGCGCTCGCCGCCAAAAACGGGATTCTGATCGTTGAGTTCGCCAAGGAACGCCGCGAAGAGGGTATGAGCATTCACGAGGCGGCCATCGCGGGGGCGAAGATGCGGTTCCGCGCAGTGATGATGACCTCAATCGCCTTCGTGTTTGGTCTGTTGCCTCTGGTGTTTGCGACAGGTGCTGCCCAAATCACCCGCCGCTCGCTCGGCACGCCCGTATTTGCCGGCATGATCGCCGCCAGCGTCATCGGTATCTTCGTGATCCCACTGCTGTTCGTCGTATTTGAAACGCTGCGCGAACGCACAAGCCGAAATCATACCAGCCAACACCCGATATTGGATGACGCGGGCGACGACTGATATTACCGGCGCGGACCGATCATGGCTGGTCAGGGGGCGGTATCGTCCCAGGGGCAAGGCCAACGGGTGATGCTTTAGGATCGCGCCCGGCGGCGCAGTAGCCAGAGCGGCAACGGCAGCGCGGCGGCGATAAAGACCCACAGCAGCGGAAACGTCGCGTCAAGGCCACTATCTTGCAAATTGACCCATAGGCGGATCGGCATGCCTTGCGGGAAATAGGCGAAAATCAGCACAATACCGAGTTCGCCCACCCCGCGCACCCAAGCCAAAGCGAGCGCCGCGCCGATGCCATCGGCGGCCATCGGCAAGGTGATATGGCGAAAAATCTGCCCGCGCCGCACACCAAGCGTGCGGGCGGATTCGGCCAACTCCGATGGGATTTCGGCAAAAGCGCTGCGCGCAGCGACCACGAAAGTCGGCATGCCCGCATAAAGCCCCGCGATCATAAACGCCGCCGGATTGTTACTAATAATCAAGCCCAGATGCGCAAGCAGCGCGCCCGCCGGGCCAATCGGGCCATAAAAGGCGGCCAGCAGAATGCCCAAAGCCAGCGGCGGGGTCAGCAGCGGCAGCAGCAAAAAAAACTGCGCACCATCGCGCAGGCGGTTTCGCGCGGTCGCCAGCCAGAACGCGAGCGGCGTGCCGAATGCCGCGATGATCGCGAGGCTCGCAAGGCCATAGAGCAACGAGGTGGTGATTGCCGCACCATCGCTCCCCGAAAGCTGGAAATGACCCCAATCGGTCAGAAAAATCAGCCCAACAAAAGGGGCTGCGAGCAGCGCCAGAACCAGGCCACTCGCCGCCGAAATTGGGAAACTGGACCGGACGCTCAGAGGTCGCCGCCAAGCGGCGGATTATAGCCGTCGCGCGCAAATATCGCCTGACCGGCTGCACTTTGTAGCAAAGCAACAAATTTCTGCGCACTCGCTTTGTTGGGGGCGTCATGGGGAATGCAGGCATAGAACACCAAAGGCTGGGTATGCAGGGTTTGGGTTTTGCCTTTGACATCAAGGGTGATCGCGGCCTTGGAATACCAAGGTTTGATCATGGTCGGGTCGCTCAAATTTATTTGTTTTGGTAAAGGAATAAAAGGCAGCTTCAGCGATTTCACCGCACTCTCATAGCCCGATGTGGCATCCAGTTCACCGGCATCCAGACGAGCAAGGAGCGAAGGCTCGGTGAAAATCTGGGCCGGATTGATCGGTTTGCCGAGAATCCGCGCTGACAAGCCGGGCTGATGATAAAATTTTTCGGCAAGATCAAAGGTAAACAGAATATTGCGACCTTGCGGATCGGTGCGTGGATCGGTGCGGCCAAAGCGCAGGCCCTTCTGCTCCAGCACCGCGTACCAGGGTCGCTTGCCCGCCGCCGCCGCCGCCAATTCGGGCGCGAACCGCGATTTCGGGCTGTAGGCGATCACCATGGCGGTGCTCGCCACCGGAACCGCATGGCTGACGAGCCCTGCTTTCTGCAGCACTGCGATCGGTCCCGGCGTGATCGAGACAAACACATCCGCTTGCATAGTTTTCGCCGCGATCAGATGCGCCAACGCAAACGCGCCCTGGCCAATGCCATGGAATGGCGTGCCGGTTTGCCGCGTGAAAGCCGGGCCAATCCCCTTATTCATCAACACGCCCATCGACCCCGCATAAGCAACGGTGAGCGGCGCCCCCGCCGCATCAGCAAAATCGGGGCTGAGGGCCGCAGCACCAACGCTGGCAACTGAGGCAACAGTAAAGGCGCGGCGAGAAATGGGCATGAAAACCTCCAATTTGTTTGAGCGCATCGATATGTCTGTTTGGCTATATCGTCAAGCCCGCTCGCCCCGCCACGGAAACTATGGTTGGATACGTCATGACAAAGGTACGACACGAGGATCAAATTGGCCTACGAATCCGCGTGGTGCTGGGCGATGGTCTGGTCATCGGGCCGGGACGCGCGGATTTGTTGCAGTTCATTCAAGAAACCGGCTCCATCGCCGCCGCAGGGCGGCGAATGGGCATGAGCTACAAACGCGCTTGGCAGCTCGCCGAGGCGCTTAACGAAGCCTTTTCCGGTCCATTGATCGCCGCCAATAAAGGCGGCGCCGCAGGCGGTGGGGCCACTCTGACAGCACTTGGAATCGCGGTTTTGTGCGCCTATCGCGATTTGCAGGCCCAGGCCCTGGCCAGCGGTGCCGCGTCTCTCGCCCTCTTATCGGCGGCCATGACCCGAATAACCCCTGGTGATCCGGCTGATGAGAGCATAAGTTAAGCGCGATCAAGGAGAACGTGTCTTCCGCCAGCCATCG
>VFSW01013324.1_pt1 | contig 11433 bp, 13 predicted proteins | sample 5358111 | NCBI WGS metagenome assembly VFSW01 (sample SAMN11554181, study PRJNA540505) | mine drainage metagenome | isolation source: sediment from site ElyBrook_90M | place: USA: Ely Copper Mine, Vershire, VT | collected 2017 | reverse complement strand
CGGAGAAGCTCGCCGTTCTCGACACGCGCTTCCACGTTCGTGCGCCGCAGGAGGCACTCGTCAAGGTATAACCCACACTTCGGCGGCGGCGCGCTCAAGGAGCGTCCCCCTCCCTTTGCCCACGTGGCAGCCACGGCGTATTTGCGCTCAACGGCTGCCGCGCTCTCTTTCCTGGCTTAACGCACAATCATCATCGGCATTTTTCGAGGCGATGCACTCCGCTACTGCACGGAAGGGCCAATCCATGCGATTCTTGTTCACGCTATGAGCGGAGCCATTCAAGACACTTATCCAGAGAGTCTCGCCTACTGCTACGGCTGTGGCCGTCTCAACGACCACGGCCACCACATCCGCACAGTCTGGGATGGCGACGAAACCGTGGCCATCTTCACTCCCGAGCCCTGGCACATCGCCGTTCCCGGCTTCGTCTACGGGGGCGTCCTCGCCTCGCTCGTCGACTGCCACTCCACCGGCACTGCCGCGGCCGCCGCCTACCGCGCCGCCCGGCGTCCGCCCGGCTCCGAGCCCGCCCTCCGCTTTGTCACCGCTTCACTCCAGGTCAACTACCTTAAGCCCACGCCTCTCGGCGTCCCGCTCACCATCCGTGCCCGTGTCACTGAATTCAAGGACCGCAAGGTCGTTGTCGAATCCACCCTCTACGCCAACGGCATCGCCACCGTTACCGGCAAAGTCGTCGCCGTCCAGATTCCCGAAAACTTCGGCAAAGCATGAGCCCTCGCACTGCGCCGGCAACTACTCGCAGTGCGCCTCAAAGCACAGGTTCTTGCTGAAAAACGGCATCACGTGATTCTGAAAGCGATCGGCAACCGCACTCGTGTGGGTTCCGTGATAGATCTCGAATCCGTTGGGAATGCTGTACCGGTCCAGTACCTCGTGCAGCTTGATCGTGTCAAAGCGCAACCCGTCCTCATCCCCCACATCAATCCCAATCGCTCGATAGGTCCGCAGTTGGTCGATGTACTGATCGATAAACGCGAGGGGCGCGTTCGCTGTCCACTTCTCCAGCACATCCTGTTGCACCACCCCATCCTTGTAGGGCAGGTCAAGATACAGCGGCGGATTCTTCGGGTCCGGCGACCAGGCCGCTGCGCTCGCCAGTTGAGCACGCGCAAAGAACGACAGCTTCGCCGAGTCTCCCGGCGCCTTAACTGACTCCAGCTCCTTCTCCACCGCCGGATTCGGCGCACCCGCGCGCGGCGCAAGGCAGCATGGGCTCATGATGTAGAGGCTTCCGAACACATCGGCGTGCTTCATGCCGATGCGCGTCGCGCCGTAGCCTCCCATCGAGTGGCCTACCAGCCCCCGGCTCAGCCGGTTCGGCAGCGTGCGATAATGCGCGTCGATATAGGCCACAAGGTCATGCGCAATAAAGTTCTCAAAGTCTCCCGTGGTCACAGAGCTCGAGTACATCGATCCGTTGTGCACCGTCTTGGAATCGGGCAGCACTACAATCGCCTCTTTCGCGCCCAGCGCAAATGCTCCCTCGATGGTCTGCGGCACATGAATCTCGTGCGTCCATTGCTCCGCTCCAATCGAGTAGCCATGCAGCGCATACACCACCGGATAGCGGCGATGCTTGTCCTTGTTGTAACTCGGCGGCAAAAACACAATGACGTCCCGGTCCACCGCGTCACCTTCGAGATTGCCTTCGAGCGACTTGCCATGCACCTGGATGTGCTCCGCCGTCACCGGCTTCGCGCTCGGCACGACGGCAGGCACTCCAGTCTGCACCTGCGCCCAGACCTGGCCTCCAAGGAAAACGCTTACCCATAGCGCCGCAATCCCTCCAGTTCTCTTCATTTCCCATGCTCCTCTCTCAGCGAAAATCCACTATACAAGCCCGCTTCGACTCACGGCAATCAAATAAATCGCTTTATACAGACCTTACGCCGCGATCGCCCGACGGCCTCTCGCATTCAAGTTCTCCACCGCGAGAAGCGACGAGCCCAGGCAAGTGCCATTCGCGTCCAGCGCAAATGACCGCGTCACGCTGCAGTCCAGCGGTCATCGCAACGCGAAGTTCAGCGCTGCCATTTGCGGAGGGCTGGAGCGCACATCGTGGCAATCCTGACCAATACCCTCATCTCCATCGGGAAATCCTCGCGGCGGAATGTCGAAGCCAAATCGCGGATTGGCCTGTGTTAGAGTGGGATGCCACGGGGGTCATGGCGGGCAATGGCGACAGGGATCGAGCTTCCCGGCAACGGCGAGACGATAGATCTGCAGCAGCAGGTGGCGCGGCTTCAGGCGCTACTCGAGGCGTCTCGCCAGGTCCATGCCACCACGCGGGAAGACGAGGTCCTCGACCAGGTGCTGCGCATCGTCGTGCGCGAGCTGGAGATGGCCGGCGCGGCCTTCCCCGGCCTGGGCCGCAGCTACGGAGCAATTCCCGAAGGACTGCAGAGCCCCGCTGGAGCATTGCCCATCTTTCTGCTGGAAGATCGTGACGGACGTCGCCTTGCCGAGCTGGTGGTTGCGCCGCCGCACGGGCGCGAACTCACGCTTTACGAGGAGGACTTCCTCGAGGGGCTCGCCCTGCAGGCAGCAGTGGCCCTTGAGAACGCGCGCAACCATGAGCGCAACCTGCAATGGGCGCGCCTGCAGCAGGACCTGGATGCCGCACGCAACATCCAGCGGTCACTGCTTCCTCAGGAGCTGCCGCGTATTCCCGGCTACTCGGTAGCCTTTCGGTCAGACACCTGCTATGAGGTTGGCGGAGATTACATCGACATCGTTGCCCTGCCCGACGGCAGTCTGCTGCTGGCCGTCGCCGACGTGGCTGGCAAAGGACTGGCCTCGGCCATCATGGCCACGAACTTCAGGGCCGCATTCCGGGCTATGGCCATCCAGGGATTGCCGATGGACGAGCTGGCGAAACGAATGAACCAGCATCACTGGACCGAAGGCGAAGAGGCGCGCCGGCGCTACGTCACCGCCATCTTTATGCGGCTTCGACCGGATTCAGGCGAGGTGGAAGCCATCAATGCCGGCCATAACCCCGGCTTCCTGGTCCAGCCAGGCGGCGAGAGCTGCGAGCTTGAATCCTCTGGTACGCCCCTTGGCATGCTGCCCGGTATGACCTACTCCAGCCAGCGATGCTCGTTCACCCCCGGAAGCCGCATCCTGTTCTATACCGATGGACTGACCGAGGTCTTCCGGGGGGATGAAGAGTTTGGGTCCGAACGGCTGCTGGAGGCGTTTTCCCGCTGCCCATCGCAAAATGCCGATGATATTCTCGGTGCATTGTGGGCGGCGCTCGCCGAGTTTGGCGGACAGGGGCCGCAATCAGACGATATGACGGCGCTTGCGCTTTGCCGGGAAATGGACAGGATGGAGCGCGCGGAATGACAAACACGAAGTCCACCAGTGTGGAGGTGCGCCTGCCTTCGCGAATGGGTTATGAAAAGGTCGCGATGAGCACCGCAGCCGCGGTGGCCAAGCTGATGGGCTTTCGCGAAGAGCGCATTGAAGACCTGAAGACCGCGGTCGCCGAAGCCTGCATCAATGCCATCGAGCACGGCAACCGGCTCAACGAGGGACTGTCGGTCGGCGTCGTGCTCTCGTCGGTGGACGACGCTCTCGAAGTCAAGGTCATCGACGATGGAAAGGGACTGAAAGCTATCCCCGCCAAACCCGACATCGACCGCAAGATTCACGGCGAGGAAGACCCCCGCGGAATGGGAATGTTCCTCATCCAGGCGCTGGTGGACGAAGCCGAATGGGTCAAAGGCGGTAACGGAAAAAGCAGTTATGTCAGGCTTGTGATACGGCTGGACAAAGAAGCGGAATAATACCCCAGACGGAGTGTGTGATCTTGCAAACCGAGACCAAAGCACGTGTAGACCGGCTCACTTCCCCCGCAGGACATTCGGTGACCGTATTGCGATTTGAGGGCGATATCGCCAGCACATCGAAAGAAGCCGTGCTCGGCACCTACCAGGCCTTGCCGAAAGAAACAACAAAGCTCGTGCTTCTGGACTTCACCAAGGTGGACTACATCAACTCCAGTGGCATTGCGCTCGTCATCCAAATGCTCATCGAAGCCTCCAACTCCAGCCAGAAGGTGTATGCCTTCGGGCTATCCCCTCACTTCACCAAGGTCTTCACCATGGTCGGCATCACCAAGTACGCCGGGCTGTTCCCCAGCCAGACAGAGGCGCTGGCGGCTCTGTAGATTCGTGCGGCCGGTTCATTCCCGGCCACACTTTTCGATACGGCCGGACATTCGCGGCCCGATTCCGCACGGCTGGTATTCCCGGTACGACCCCGATACATTCCGACTCAACCCTGTCCCTTCATTTTGAACGCGTTCCGCGTAAAATGGCGGCTATGAACCTGCAAGAGATTCAGCGAGCCCTCCGCGAGGCAGGCCATGACGGATGGCTCTTCTACGACCATCATCATCGCGACCCCATCGGCGAGCGCATCCTCGGCATTGATCCGCAGGCGCACATCACGCGCCGCTGGTACTACTTTGTTCCCGCCGCGGGCCAGCCGCGTAAGCTCGTGCACCGTATCGAGCAGGGGCGTCTGGATACGCTTCCGGGCACCAAAGGCGTCTACTCAAGCTGGCAGGAGCTTGCCGAGGGGCTGAAGGCTATGCTCGGTGGGGCACGGCGCATCGCCATGCAGTACTCGCCCAACAACGCCATTATGTATGTCTCCATGGTGGACGCCGGGACGATTGAATTCCTGCGGAGTCTGCGGAAGGAGATCGTAAGCTCTGCAGACCTTGTCGCCCAGTTTGAAGCCGTGCTCACCGAAGAGCAGATGGTAAGCCACGCAGCGGCACAGCGCGCCATCGATGCCATCCTCGCGGAGGCATGGCTCGAAATGGGTCGCAGACTGCGCCCGGCGGACGGAGGCCAGGGCGGAGTAAGCGAATTCGACATGGTGGTTTGGCTTCGCGAAGCCATGCACCGCGCCGGCCTTGTGTGGGAAAACGGCCCCAATGTCAGCGTCAATGCGAACACGTCCGATTCGCACTATGAGCCCACCGCCGAGCGGAGTGCGGCGATCCGCGAAGGCGATTTTGTGCTCATCGACATTTGGGGACGCCTCGACCGGCCGGAGACGATTTTCTACGACATCACGTGGACAGGCGTTGTGGGCCGCGAGCCCAGCGAGCGCGAGCAGCTTGTCTTTGACACAGTGCGCAATGCCCGCGACGCGGCGATTGCCGCCGTTCGCGACGCCTTCACGCAGCACCGCATGATCCGCGGCTTTGAGGCCGACGATGCGGCCCGCCAGGTCATCCAGGATGCAGGTTTGGGTGAGTTCTTCACCCATCGCACCGGGCACAACATCGCTCATGAACTCCACGGACCCGGCGCGCACCTCGATAATCTTGAAACGCACGATGAGCGTGCGATCCTGCCCTGCACCTGCTTCTCTGTCGAGCCTGGCATCTACCTGCCGGAGTTTGGCGTGCGCAGTGAAGTGAACATGCTCACCGCACCCGGCGAGGCGTGGGTCACCGGCAGGCTGCAGACCGAACTGGTGAGAATCTAAGGAACCTCAGGCGGTCGCAAGGCGTACCTCCTGCAGCTCGCTAGCGCTCTGGGGGACCAAGCCCGATGCTCAATCCACGCCTGTTGCTCGCAGTTGCCGCATGCGCTCTCGCTCTGCCAGCTCTCGCAGCCAGGGCCCAATCCAAAGATGCTTTGAGCGGCCTCGCGCCCACCGACGATCTCTATAAGACCGTCGCCGGGCTCGACACCGAGCTTTTTGACGCCTACAACCACTGCAACCTCCAGAAGCTCGGTTCTCTCGTATCGGCTGACCTCGAGTTTTATCATGACCAGACCGGCCTCGCAGTGGGCCGACAGGTCTTCCTCAGCGCCATCCAAACGAACATCTGCGGCAAGGTTCACCGCGAACTTGTTCCCGGCACGCTGGAAGTCCATCCGCTCAAGGGTTTTGGCGCAGTTGAGATCGGCGTTCACCGCTTCACCCATCCCGGCGATCCAACTTCCATCGGCGAGGCGCGCTTCATCACCATCTGGCGGCTCAAGGACGGCGCCTGGCAGGTTACGCGCGCCATTAGCATCGACCACCATCCGCTCGCCCGCTGAGGCAGCGCACGCAAATTGTCCTGCCGCCCGGTGCGGTATAGTCGAAGAGGAATGGCTGGAACCAACACCAAGATTGCCGCGCCAGACAAGGCTCAGGGGTTTGTATATCTCCCATTGATTCTGGGCTGGCTGGTGCCGGGCGCAGGTCACTTTCTGCTGCGCAAGTGGGGTCGCGGCGCGCTGCTCGCGCTCGCCATCGTCCTCATGTTTGTCCTTGGCCTGGCGATGCAGGGCGAGGTCTACTCAAACGCCCACGACATTCTGGACATGCTCGGATTTGTCGGCGACCTCGGCAATGGCTTGCTCTACATTGCCAGCCGCGTGCTTGGGCTGGGAGCCGATCATGTGCAGGTCACCACGGGAGACTATGGGACCCGCTTCATCGTAGTGGCCGGGTTGCTCAACGTTATCGCAGCGGTCGATGCGCATAACCTCCGGACCGGGAGGAAAGCGTAATGTTCACGCCATCGCACTTTCTGGCTGTGCTGCTCTTCGCCCTGTGCGCTTCCACCGTCTTCGGCATCACGCAGCGCGAGACTCCCGCAAGGATGTTCCGCTATGGGGCGTACTGCTTCATCCTTTTCGTTGGCTCGGCTGTTGTTATCAGTTGGGTCATGTTCCTCATCGCCCGCTAACTGGACCAGGCTGCGCCAGTACTCAGGGAGTTACCCAGCTCCCATCATCCCACGATTGCGAAAACCTCCGCATCTCACTCCAATGGCGATCGTCTCCATACGGCCGCGTCGAATCTGTGCAGGCAGTCGTACCCCTCTGACCGGTATAGCTCGATCGCCTCTGTGTTCGCGGCAGTTACGGTCAGTGAAACCTCGTTAACGCCTTGCAGCATGAACTGTGAGGCGGCCAGATTCAGCAACGATCGCGCGAGGCCTTTGCGCCGAAACTCGGGCCGAACACAGATTTGTGTAATATGTCCGCATTGCGGACTCACCCGCGAGCCCAGTACCAGTGCCGCCAATTCGCGACTGGCACGGTCCACGACTACGTGCGAAGTCGGCGCTGAAAAAGTTCCGCACCCTGCATATCGAACGATGTTCTGCAGAAACCGCAGCGATCCGTACACCGAGCGGTACTGGTCGTTGATCAGGCTGTCCGGATGATTCTGATACGCTTCCGCGATAAGACGGGCCGCCGGATTCAGATCTTCCTCCCGCCAGTTCCGCAACTCCAGACCTGCCGGCAGGTCGACATGGGGCCGGCTCCACCTCCCCTGCAGCGACAAGGACATGAAGAGCCGATGAAAGATGTGGAAGCCGGCCTGCTCAAATACGGCCGAGTGCGTTCCGGAAGGGTGCAGCAGCAGTTGCGACTCGATGCGGTCCACCTGCGGAGAATTCAAGAGCGTCTCGAACAGATGCGTGAGCAGAGTCTCTTCAATCGTCCGCGCCGGGATCGTCTCTGCGCCCTCGGCATCTTTCGCATCCGGATCGCCGCCTTCCACGGCGAAGACATCGCCGATGACAGCTTTGGTTTCCTCATAAACGCAGAAGGTGTAGCCGGTAATCTGCCCCCGATCCACGGCTGCGTAGCCGGGCAGCATCCGGCTGTCAAGATATTGCAGGAGCAGACGCGACGAGCTTCGATAGTCCCAGTGCAGACGCTCCATCCAGGCGGCACTTTCGGCCTCAAGTAACGGACGAAGCACAGGCGCGGCAAAGTGACGCAGATCAAGAATCTGGATGGGGGCGCCAGGTGTCATGATGCTTCCGCCGGTGTGAGTTTGTGCCATGCAACTCTGCCGCTCAGGCCCAACAGGCTGCCTGTTCACGCGCCCGCAGTCAAGTATGCCTTTCGGTCAATGTACACGAGCCGGGCCACCCTGTACCTTCGCGGACACAATTCAGCTTTGATTATGGCGCACTGGAAGGTCCTACCCGATACACTTCCAGTCCTTGTTCGGGCCAACTGAAGAGCAGCTCATACTGGCGGCCCTCCAGATACTCCCTCAACGCATCCGCGGTATGGAGATCGGTCCCCCTTCGTCCGGTCATGCGCGCCACCAGCAGATGCTCCTCCTGAGGCACGCCTGCGTCCTCGTAGTTCACAATCTCACAATTGCGATAGAACGCCAGACCAAATTCCACATCACGGCGCACACGAAAGACGGCAACTGTCTCCTTGACCGGCGCATAGATGAGTAGCTTTTCTGCGATCGGGCGGGCGGAGTAGGAACGGTCCAGCAGATGAATCACCCGCTTGCTGGCCTGTACCGCCGGGATACCCGGAAAGGGGCCGATGCCGTAGAGAAACAACACCAGAATCGCCAGAATGACCGAAGTCGCAATCCGAAGCCTTGCAGCGCCATAGGCATGCACCACAATCAGGATGAGGAACCCCGCGCCCACTGCGGCTACACCGGCCGCGATCAACATCTGGATGGGAGGCAGATGCGCTCCGCGTGCCACAAACCAGGGCAGCAGCAGCGCAAATGCGGTCATGATGCCGCATACCACAGCGTGTCCCATCAGCTCCCAGCGGTTCAAGCCCGTCCCGCGCTTCCGGAAGAGGTAGTCACCCGTCAGGATGGTGATGGGCGGTATCGACGGCAGGATGTAGCCCGGTAGCTTCGACTGCGAGAAGCTGAAAAACACAATTGGGATGAGCGCCCACAGGACAAGAAATTCAGGAAAGGCGTCACCTGGACGGCTCGGCTTCGGTTTGCCGGGGCTGGAGTGCCGCAGCCGCCACTCCGCCACCGACGTCTGAATGCCATCCGTCAGTGCTCGAACGGCCACCACAGTCCACGGCATGGTGGCCAGAAGCACCACCACAAGGTAGTACCAGAAGGGCTGCTCATGCTGGTACCGGTTGGTCGCAAACCGCTCCAGATTGTGCTCGAAAAAGAATTCGCGAAAGAAGGTCGGATTCTGGTGCTGCACCGCGATAAACCAGGGAAGAACAATCGCAAAGTAGAGCAGGACCCCCGGCCACCAGAACGATCGTCGGACAATCGACCACTCCTTGCGCAGAACCGCAAACGCCATCACGATCAACATGGCCAGAAAGGGGGCCACCGGCCCTTTGGCAAGCGTGGCCACTCCGGTGAAGAAGTAAATATCAAAGAGCCAGAACTTCGAATCCGTCTCGTACCACGCATACCAGCCGAGCAGGCCGATCGAGAGCGGCGCCGCGAGCTGCATATCGGTGGAAGCGCCGCGCGAAAAGCTCAGAATGCCCGCACAGGCAACCGTAATCAGTGCCGCGTCCAGGTGGCCACCGCGACGGAAGCGTCGCATATGCAGATAAATAAGAGCGACAAGAATAAAAGCGAAGCTGGCCGAAGGCAGCCGTGCGCTCCAGTCGTGCACCCCAAAGTCCTGAAACACAAACATCGCGCGCCAATAGTAAAGCGCCGGCTTCTCCAGCCATGGGCGGCCGTGCAGATAGGGTGTGACGCACGCGCTCAGATGGCCCTTCAGCGTATGCGCTGAATCAAATCGCTCCAGCATCTCGTGGGCGATTTGTGCATAGCGCGGCTCATCGGCGCCAACCAGCCCCAGCCCGTCACCGCCAAAGATGGGCACCTGCCCGTAGAGGATGAAGAAAATGGAACTCAGGAGAAAGACGGCCACCTCGGCACCCAAGGCCCAGCCGGACTGTCGGGCAGCAGGTATGGCCTGCGCATCTGGAGGCATGGATTCCAGTTCAGTCTCCAATTCGTAAAATACTCACTCTGTATCGGCTGAGCGCATGAACGCCCGGCCGAATCCACGTTTTTCAGCGGCCGCAGATCCATCAAGCACGCTGTGCTTCGTCAGGGTCAAGGCTAACAGAATCAGGTTGGCGCCACGGTTCCTTCCGATCGAGACTCCGCGAGCCTTTGCCGCATGCAGTCGAGAATCTTGCCCCTGGCCTGATCCAGCGGTCCATCGAGCGTGCATCCGGCTGCGTTTTCATGCCCGCCGCCACCAAGAGCTGTCGCAACTTCCGCCACGTTGAGCCGGCCTTTGCCCCGCAGGCTCAGGCGGACCCGCCCTTCAGGGAGTTCGCGCAGAAAGACCGCCGCCTGAATCCCGGCAATGGACAGAGCGTAATTCACGATCCCTTCACAGTCCTCTTCTGCCGCACTGGTCAGAGCCATATCCTCATGCGTAACCCAAAGCCACGCAAGCTCGTCTTCCAGTTGCAGCGTTCGCAGCGCCGTACCCAGCAGCATCATCTTCGCCGCCGAGGTAGAGAAATAAACATCCTGAGCAATCTGAATCGGATCTGCCCCCTCTTCAACCAGCAATTGCGCCAGCCGGAACGTGGACGCCTGCGTCGATCCGTAACAGAACCCTCCAGTATCGGTCAGCACTGTCGTGTAGAGACATGTCGCCATCTCCGGAGTCATCGTTGCGCCGCAAGCCCTCACCAGCCGATACACCATCTCTCCCACGCTGGCGGCTTCGCGGTCAATCCAGTTCAGGTGCCCCCATGCGCGGCCGCTTGCATGGTGGTCAATGTTGAGGATGAAAAAGGGATCAAGCCCAAGCAGACGGGTCCGCTCAAGGCCGTCACATTCCAGCAAAATGGCCGCGTCGTAAGGTCCATGCACGCGCATTGCGGTCCGGATCGACTCGGCGCCGGGCAACCCACGGTACACGGCTGGAATCCGGTCTGCTGTCACCAGATCGGCGCGCTTGCCCAATTGCGCCAGCAGCATCCCCATTGCCAGCATGCTGCCCACCGCATCGCCGTCAGGACGCGAATGCGAACAGACCAGAAACCTCTCCCCCTCGCGCAGAATACGCAGAATCGCTTCGAGCTGACCGGCCTCAGCGTTCGCGAGCGGCCTTTTCCCATTCGGGCTGTCGGAAACCCTCATCCGCTCTGCTCCTGCGGCGCCTTTTGCCGCTTCCGCGAGCGGCTCATCAACTCATCGATGCGCGCCTGGAAGCGTCCGGAGCGATCCGCAAAGAAGGCCAGTTCCGGCACGTGACGCACGCCCATCCGCTCCTTCAGTTCGTACCGGATATAACCCTTCGCAGCCTCCAGTCCCGCCACGGTCTGTTCTTCGGCCGTGGCGATGTCCGGTACAGCGCCATCCAGGGCGACATACACCCGAGCCGACTTTCCGCCCGGATTCAGCACCACTTCCGTCACATAACAGAAGGCAATACGAGGGTCCGAGAGCTCGCCCTCGATCATCGCGCCAATCTCTTCGCGCAATGTCTCCGCAACGCGGTCCTGGTGGTGCTTGCGCCCCCTGTGCTCCGGCATGCCTTTGAATCCCCCTCAGGTAAACCTCATAGGATAACAAAGGTACAGGGCGCGCCCTGGCCACCCGGAAGAGCTGAGTCAGCTTTCCAAGTAGTCCCAGAAGGCATCCGCCAGCTCC
>VFSW01013323.1_pt1 | contig 11434 bp, 12 predicted proteins | sample 5358111 | NCBI WGS metagenome assembly VFSW01 (sample SAMN11554181, study PRJNA540505) | mine drainage metagenome | isolation source: sediment from site ElyBrook_90M | place: USA: Ely Copper Mine, Vershire, VT | collected 2017 | reverse complement strand
CCGATGCACTGCGGGGGGGGGAGCGGGTCGAGGCGGGGGGTGGCGGATGCGCGGAAGCGGATGGGCGCGGAGTTTAATCTGGGGCGGTTTCACGAGGAGGCGCTGAAAGAGGGCGCGGTGCCGCTGCCGGTCTTGGACGAGCTGCTGGCGGGTAAGTAAAACTGCGATTGTGAGGAGAGCAGCATGGACAAAGCAGTTTCGGCCACGGACGCCAATCGCCGGTTCTCGGTATTACTGAGCATCGTGAAGAAGGGTGGAAGCGTCGTTGTGACGAGTCATGGCAAGCCCGTGGCCAAAATCACGCCTGTCGTCGGGGACGAGCGGACCGCGGGGGAGGCCCGCGCGGCACTTTTCGTCCGGCTGCGACGCGGACGAGTTGTGAATGCCGGCCGCTGGACGCGCGACGAGCTTTACGACGACGCCCCATGAGGCCGCCTTGGACACCGACATCGTGGCATACGCCGAGGGCACGAATGGAGCAGTCATGCGAGACAAGGCGCTGGAGTTGATTCAGCGATTGGACGCGCGCGGGAAGCGGTGTTGAGTTGGTGCGATGCCTATCTCGTGGCTGAAACGTCCTCCACCGTAATGGTTAATGCAATGGATCTGGCGTGCGACCATGGTCTTACGATTTGGGACTCGGTAGTGCTGGCCGCGTCGGCGGAGGCAGAGTGCCGGTTGCTTCTGTCGGAGGATCTACAGGAAGGGTTTACGTGGCGGGGCGTCACGGTAACCAACCCGTTTGCACCGGCGCTACACCCGCTAATGGCGGCGTTACTCACGGCGCCTGGGGAGTGATCCGCGGACGCGGGCGTCCGGCCCGGGATTTCTCGACAGCAGCGGATCGGTGCGGAAGGATCTATCGCTCGGAAGGCGGAATTCGGGGCCAGCGGCCCGGACCAAAGCCCGAGATGGCGACGTCGCGGGCGCGGCGATTTCCCGCCAGCGAGTCGGCTAAACTTAGTTGACTCCGAGATGCCGCTCTCCGTTGGGGCAAAAATCGGCCCGTATGAGATCATTGCCGCCATCGGCAGAGGCGGCATGGGAGAGGTGTGGAAAGCCCGCGACACGCGCCTCGATCGCATCGTGGCAATCAAGTTTTCCATTGGGGAGTTCGGTGAACGATTCGAGCGGGAAGCCAAAGCCATCGCCGCGCTCAATCACTCGAACATCTGCCAGATCTACGATGTCGGGCCGGATTACATCGTCATGGAATACGTCGAAGGCGCGCCGATCGCGCCGGTCGACACGCCGCGCAAGCTGCTCGATATCGCGGTGCAGATCGGCGACGGCTTGGCGGCCGCTCACGCCGCCGGCATCGTGCATCGAGACCTGAAGCCCGACAACATACTGATTACGCGCGACGGCCGCGTCAAGATTCTCGATTTCGGCCTGGCCAAAGCGGCGCGCGGCGAGATTGGCGCCGATGACGCGACGCGGGCGATGAATGCCGGGGAACGGGCCATTACCGACCCCGGCACCACGGTGGGCACGGTTGCCTACATGAGCCCCGAGCAGGCGCGCGGACAGACCAATCTAACCGCGCAATCCGATCAGTTTTCGCTCGGCCTGGTTCTTTACGAACTGGCAGCCGGAAAGCGGGCGTTTCAGCGCGGCGCAAAGGCCGAGACCATGACGGCCATTATTCGCGAAGATGCCGAACCCCTGCCGCCCAGCGTGCCCGCGCCGCTGCGATGGGTGATCGAACGGCTGATGCATAAGGAACCCTCCGAGCGCTACGATTCCACCCGCGACCTGTATCGCGAGCTTCGCCAGGTGCGCGACCACCTGTCGGAATCGGCGTCCGTGAGCGCGATTCCAGCTGTCGCGGGAATTTCCCGAGCGAGACGGCGAGCGATCCTGGGAATCGGTTTGGCGGCGGCGCTGGCGTGCGGCGCGGGGCTGGCGGCGCTGCTGATCCGCCCGCAGGCGACGGATTTCTCCGCTTACAAGTTCAGACCCATCGCACGCTATGGGACCACGCAGAGGTACCCGAAATGGTCCCCGGACGGCAAGAGCATCGTTTACACGGCCGAAATCCATGGCGTTTATCAGATCTTCACGAAAGGCATCGATTCACTGGAAACGGCGCAGCTCACTCACGCCGCCGACTCCTGCACACAACCCTTCTGGTCTCCGGATGGCGCTACCATCTACTACATTTCCGACGGCAATTTGTGGTCTGTGGGAGCCTCCGGCGGCACTCCGGAACTGGCGATGGAAAAGGCCTCGTCAGCGGCGATCCATCCGGATGGCAAGACGGTGGCGTTCCTGCGCGATGGCAAACTGTGGGCCGGTCCGCTGAGAGGCGGTGCGCCGAGGGAAATCGGGTTGGCTCCCGACGCTAACGCCACATGGATGGCTTTCTCTCCGGATGGGTCCAGGCTCGGCGCAATTCTCCTTTGGAAGCTCTGGATTCTGGAGTATCCTTCCGGCGCCTCCCGATACCTGGGCGTTTTCGGGCGCGATGCGAGCTGGTTTCCCGACAGCCGTCACCTTGCCGTCAATGGCGGTGATTTCGAAAACACCATGCTTGTCACGGACGCCACTGACGGAAGCAGCCGGGTGATGTATCGCGTCACGGGGAGGCTTCTCGATCCGTCGGTTTCTCCAGACGGCAAAATGATGCTCTTCAGCGGCGGCGCCGCGGCGGAGTGGGATATTCTCGATGTTTCCCTGGCCGACGGACACGTCCACACTTCGGTGGGCGGCGGCGGTGTCTCCTGGGAGCCGGATTGGGCCCCATCCGCCACTCATTTTTTGTTTTCGACATTCGGCGAGGGTTCCGGCGGGGGAATCGTGGACCGTTCCGCCGCGGAGGGGTTTTCCAGACGCGTGGCCGATGCTCCGCCGGGCGACGATAGCTATGCTCTGGGGCCGCGATGGGCGCCGGACGGCACACGCTTCCTGTTCGCGCAGGGCCAGGTGTCGCACATGCAATTAGCGATTGCGAACGCATCCGGCCGTCGCCCAATCGTGCTTACGGAGGATGTGGCGGAAAACGCCCACGCCTGGTCTCCCGACGGCCAATGGGTGGTTTTCCTGCGGCGTGAAGGCGGCAAAGAGCAGGTGGTGAAGATAAAACCGGTTGCGGGCGCGACTCCAATCGTTCTGGCAAGCGGCGGTCCAGCGGCGGACGACTACTCCATGATTCAATGGTCCCCCGCGGGGGACTGGATCGCATACCGATCGGCCGACGGCACTTCCATGATTTCCCCGGACGGCAAGAACCCCCGCACATTGACCGCTCACAATCTCCTGGCTTTCGCGTTTTCCAAAGATGGCGCTCGAGTTTACGGGGTGGTGCGTAACACGGCGGGTGAGGGCGCTCTGTGGCAGCTTCACTCGATTGACGTCAAGAGCGGCGCGGACCGGCTGCTCGCCCCGCTGGATTTTCCCGCTTACACCGCCAACATTGCGGGATTCAGCCTGCATCCGGATGGCAAGCGTTTCCTTACGTCCATCGCGAAGTGGCCGTACGATATCTGGATGCTCGAAGGCTTCGATCCGCCCAGACAGAAGACCTGGCTCGAGCGGTTATTGCGGCGGTGACAGGCAGGTGGGGCGGCGCGGAATCGGGAGACGTGCCACAAAGAGCCTTCGCGAAGCTTCGCCCCGCCGCTCGTGAATTCCACTGGCGTCAACTTACGTCAAGTTGACGGAAAACGCGCGTTGCCGGCATTTGCTTGACACAGGGGAAGATCCACCGTTGGACGAGCTGCCGGCCGGCAAAAGAATCCTTGCCTGAGCCGCGACTTTTTCCGCGCCATTCCAACGTCGGTCAGCGGTAGGGTAACGTCTGGATGGGATCCAGGTTCGCGGCTAGGCGCGGGAACGAAGCTCGCGAGGAGGGCCACCACCGCCAGCAGTGCCGAGCCTGTACCGAGAACGGCGGGATCCGGCGGACGGGATCCATGGAGCAAGGAACCCAGCAGTCCGCCGGCGCCGATGGAATCCGCGATTCGGAAAGCGGAATCAATCCATATGCCTTGACCTTCGACCTATCATGCGGTATGCTGATAGGTAGAAGGTTGGGGTATTCATGTCTTCCTCTCGTTTTCCCATTCCGCAAGGCACATTGGACATGCTGATTCTGCAGATTCTGTCGCTCGAACCCGCCCATGGCTACGGCATTGCCCAAAGACTGGACCAAATCTCGCGGGCCGTGGTCAAAGTGAACCAGGGTTCTCTTTATCCCGCGCTCCACAGGCTGGAACAAAAGCGATGGCTTCGCGCCGAATGGAAACAATCGGAAACGGGTCGCGAGGCGAAGTTCTATTCCTTGACGGCTTCCGGGCGCAAGCAGCTTGCCTCCGAAAAAGATAGCTGGGCGCGCCTGGCCGGAGCGGTTGAATTGATTTTCAACGAGGGTAGCCAATGAGACAACTGGCGAACTGGTTCCGGCGCAGAACAATGGAAGACAGCCTAGATCGTGAGTTGCGCTACCATCTGGAGCGGCGAATCGGCGATCTCGAGCGAACCGGGCTGCCGGCCAAGGAAGCCCGCAGACAGGCCCTGATAGAGCTGGGCGGCGTCGCGCAAATTCAGGAAGAAGCGCGGGACGTATGGATGACGCGATGGCTGCGGGATTTCGCCTATGATCTCCGCTTCACTGTGCGCTCCTTTCGCAAGACACCGTCGTTCACCGTTACCGCCGTGCTCTCGCTCATGCTGGGCATTGGAGCGACGACGGCGATCTACTCGCTGGTGGACCAGGTGCTGCTGCACGCGCTGCCGGTGCGCCAGCCGGAGCGGTTGGTTTTAGTCGATTGGAAAGGCGACCAGGCCGCAAATGGCTTCGGCAGTTGGAATCTGATGTCTTATCCCATCTGCCGCGATCTGGACGAGCAGTAAAAGATTTTCGACGGTGTATTCTGCCGCGCGCTAACGATCGTCAACCTCTCGACCGCCGGCGATTCCCACGCCGCGACCGCGGAAGTGATTTCCGGCAACTACTTCCCGGTGCTTGGAGTAGGGCCGGCCTTGGGGCAGGTGCTCACGAATGACGACGATCGCGCGCCGAACTCCAATCCGGTGGCGGTCATATCCTACGACTTCTGGAAGACGCAACTCGGAGGCGCTTCCGACATAGTGGGCCGGAAGGTGCTGGTGAACCGGCATCCGCTGACGATTCTCGGAGTGGCCGCATCGACATTCCGGGGCGTCGACGTGGGTGAGGTTCCATCGCTCTGGATTCCGGCGTCGATGGCGACGGAGATCATCCCGGGCTTCAGCGATCTTCACGATCGCCGCACCCGCTGGATGCAAGTGCTGGGCCGGTTGAATCCGGGCATGACGCCGCGAGAAGCCCAAGCGGCGCTGCAACCGTGGTTCAAGGCCATGCTGCATGAGGATATGAGCCGCGTGGGATTTCCCGCGATCACGGCGGAACGCCGGCAGCGATACCTCCGCTCGTCGCTTGTGCTCACTGCCGCGCCGCAAGGCCATTCCGGCCTGAGGCGGCGTCTGCTGGAGCCACTATGGGTGCTCTTCGCGGTGACGGCGGTGTTGCTGGGGCTGGCCTGTCTGAATGTCTCCGGGCTGTTTCTGGCGCGCGGCTCCGCTCGCGAGCGAGAGATCGGCACACGGCTGGCGCTGGGCGCGTCGCGCGGGCGGCTGGGGCGGCAGCTACTGACCGAAAGCCTGCTGATTGCGCTGGCGGGGGGATTGCTTGGATCGGCGGCCGCTCCGCTTGCCGTTCGAACCTTGATCGCTCTCCTTCCGCCCAGTGGGAGCGCGATGATCAGCGGGAGCGCCGGGACCGCTCTGCACGCGAACCTGGACTTGCCGCTTCTGCTCTTTGCGTTTGCCGCCAGCGTGATGGCGGGCGTTTTGAGTGGCCTCGCACCGGCATGGCAGGCCGGGCGGCGGTCGCTGTTGTCGGCGCTCCGTGACCGAGCCGGCGCCGGGTTCAGCAGCGTCCGGCTTCGCAAGGCGATTGTGACGGCGCAGATTGCGTTGACTCTGATCCTGGTGGTCGGCGCCTCCTTGTTTGTCAGGACGTTGGATGCCTTGATGGCGAAAGGGCCGGGATTCGCGACGGCGAGCCTGGTCTCGTTCGGAATCGACTGCCAGCGAAGCGGGTATTCCGAAGAAGAGGGGAACCGGCTGATTCGCCGCATCGACGAAACGATCCGGCGCTCCCCGATCGTTCAAGCGTCCGCGGTAGCGCGATGGCCGCTGCTGACCGGCGGAAGCTGGAACGATCCGATGACGATCCAGGCGGACAAACGATTTTCGACCGACGGCGACGTGAATTTGAATTCGGTTACGCCTGGATTTTTCCCAACCTTGGGCATCCACGTGATTGCGGGACGAAACTTCGACGACCGCGATATCGCCGCTCCGGGGGCGCAAGACTGGCGCTCGGCGATCGTGAACGAGGCATTCGTGAAGCGCTACCTGGGCGGGCGGAACCCCTTGGGGATGCGCATCTGCGAAGGTTCGGGACCGGACGCCCGGCCGAACGTCGAAATTGTCGGCGTGGTGTCGAACTTCAGTTATCGCGGCGTTCGCGAGGAGTCGGAGCAGGCCTTCTTCCCATTCCAGGGCGAAGGCGCGGCCACCTTCTACGTGCGAGTTCGCGGGAGTGGGCAATCGTCCTTCCAGATGCTTCGCGCCATCGTCCGCGGCGTCGATCCGGCGTTGCCCTTGACCAATTTCCGCACTTTAAAGGAGCAGGTCGATCGCTCCTTGAATACAGAGCACATGCTGGCGACGCTATCCGGCGGCTTCGGCGTAGCGGCGCTGCTGCTTTCGGTGGTGGGTCTGTATGGCGTGATGTCTTTTGTCGTGACGCAACGCACGCGCGAGATCGGGATCCGCCTGGCGCTCGGCGCCCGACGCTGGTCGGCAATTTGGCTGGTGCTTCGCGATGCACTGGCGATGGTCGTCTGCGGAATCGGCATCGGTCTGTCGGTTGTCTGGGCGCTCGGCCGGCTGGTGGAGTCGCAGCTCTACGACGTGAAACCCTTCGACCCGAGCGTGATCGCGTTCGCCATGCTGGCGCTTTCTCTGGCAGGATTGGGCGCGGCCTTCTTTCCCGAGCGCCGGGCTTCCAGTGTCAGTCCTACCGAGGCATTGCGAGTCGAGTAGTTAGCGGTTCGAGCGGCGGGACCACGAGTATCTTTCCGGATCTCCAGGATGGGTTGACGGGGCGGGGCTCCTCTCAGAGGGCGGAATTCGGGGCTATAGGCCCGAATCGGAGTCCGAGATAGGGACATCACTGCCATATTGAAGCCCAGGCCGCCGGTTCGGCCGCTATACTGAATACGGAATATGGAAATGCAGCTCGACGAGCGAGAAGCGTCATTGGTGGACGCCTTCCGCCGCCTGCCTCCGGAAACGGCGACGGAGCTATCCGCGCTCGCAGAGCGATTAGCTCGGCTCGCGCCGAACCGAAGAATCGACTGGTCCGATTCCTGGTCCGAAGAAGACCTGAATGAATTCAGGGCCGCATCGCTGCGGCGCCTCGATGCTGAGGAATCAGAGGACCGGGATTGAGGCCCGGCGACGTGGTGGTCGGCGTCCTTGTGGGCGCCCAAGAAACGAAAGTCCGGCCGGCCGTCGTGATCGCAAGCGCCACATATCTGTCCGAACGCCCAGATGTACTCGCTGGGATTCTCACCACCAAGTTGCCCAAGACGCCGGGCTCGACAGATCACATCCTCATCGACTGGCGATCGGCGGGACTCCGCGCGGAGTCCTGCTTCCGAGCATACGTGCTGACGACCCATCGCTCGGAATTGACGGTGATCGGTCATCTCAGCGCCGGCGATTGGGAGTCCGTTAAGGCGCGAGTTCGCGCAGCATTTGCCATTTAAGCAGTTTGCGATTCCCGGTGACGCTTCGCATACGAAGCCGCCGATTCCGGTCTCCTCAGCCCGCGTCATGCTGCTGGCATCCGGTGAGTCAAAGGGCCAAAGAACCCCGGCATTCGCCTTCGTAAACGGGTCACGCTGAACGGGCCGGCAAGGCCCGGCACGCGCAAACGGCGCCAGTTCCAGATTGGCATAGGAGCGCGATCGATTGCTGGCTCGCATCTGCCGGCGTGAGCGCAGGCCACGTGTTTCCGTGGGTTTGGCGCGCAGGCAAGACCCTGGGAAGCGGAGTAACGGAGCGGGTCGTGTGGCACGTCGTAAAAGAATGCGTCAAGAGAGCGGCCACTGAAAATCTAGCGGCGCGCGAGCTTCGCCGGACCGGTGCCCGTTTGTGCCGCGATGCCGGCGGAGAGCTGGACCAAATCCATTTTTGCCGGGCCACGTCTCCGTCCGGATGACCGAGGGGTATTTTGGCTGTCAGCGACGTCTTCAAAATTCGGTCAACGGCCTCGTTGGCATCGAGCCCGGCAGTCGAGCACGGGCAGGTAGGGTATAAGCCGCCAACATCCGCCGAGCGTAAATCCAAGTTTTCGCGCATGCCGATCCCATGCCCCAATTCGTTGCTTGCCCCGCGTGAGTGTTATTCTAAAGCCGAAACAGGAGTGGCGACTCCCAGATGGCGGCACGTTTATCCTGTCTTCGGCATGAAGCCACGCGGAAATTGATCCCGGTGGCAGTCATCGCGCTCACTTTCGCATCACAGCCGTCCGGAAACACGACGGAGCCGGCAAAAGAAATCCGTGTGCGAATAATGGACTCTCGAACACGTCACCCCATCAAGGATCGAAGAGTTCAGGCCTCATTTTCTGGCATCGACGGGGAGTGGTACTCCAAGGGCCTGACCATGATCGGGCGGACGGGCACTGACGGGGTTGTCGTCTTTCAGGTAAAGCAGCCTGTGCCTCCCCGTGTGGACGTGTTGGATCTACAAGCCTATCCGTGTTCACGCCCGGAGGACTTCTCGACAAAGGACATTCTTGAACGAGGGATAGTGGCGCATGTGCCTCCCAGCCCGTTCAAGAAGGTCGCGAAATGGTGCCCCGCTAATTCACAAGCTCCCCAGCCGCAGAGGCAACCGGGGGAAGTGATCTTTTTCATTCACCCGCTTAACCGCTGGCAGTATTCTTGGTACGACTTGTGGAGGTGAGTTGCCGGCGCAACCGGCCGTGAAGTGGATTGCCGGATTCCAACCTTTCCCGATCTGCCTGCGTTCGCTTCGCCGAATAACGTCCGTTGCCGACATTTGCTGGGCGCAGGGTAAGATCCTCCGCTAGCAACGCCGAGACCATACCGAGATCGGCTGGATCCGTCGGACGGACTCCATAGAGCGAGGAGCCCAGCAGTCCGCCGGTGCCGATAGAATCCGCGATGCCGAGCGCGAGTCCGGCGAGCACGTCCGTTCCGCGCGCCATTCGCCATCCGTATCGCTATCTCTTGAGTTCGCCGCGTCACCGAATACCTCACCAGCCCATGATTCCCACGGCGGCAAGCAGCGGAGCCGCCACGGAGAATGCCACGAGGAGCAGTATCGGAACCCGCCGGAGCTGGTTTATTTTGAACTCGATTCGCGCCGGACAACGGCCGTTGAGAACGATTTCGTGAACCCCCGGGGCGGTCACGGGCCGCATGACGGCCAGGTCCCAACGGGACTCAGTTGTGCTGGCAGCGCCGGCGGAGGCCAAATGCCGGTTGCTTCTGTCGGACGATTTCCCGGACGCCCGCATCTACAATCGCCGCTCACCGTTCCCGCTCGAGCAGTTGGATGACACCCAAGAGCGCGCCCCAGTGATAGTATGCGTCGCTGCTCCGTACGTCGTTGCCGGCGCCGGTGATCGCGTTGTAGTTTTCGTAGATGGCGCGATCGCTTTGCCATGACTTCATGAGCAGCCGGGCGGAACGGTCCGCCAAGTCGGAGCGCGCCTCCGGCAAGTCGTAGTTCCGCAGCCCAAGATAGACCAGGAAGTTCATCGGGCCCCAGATGCGGCCCCGCCAATACTCCTGATCCGCGAACGCGGGTACGTTGCGGGCGATCGATGGCATCACCCATTCGCCATGAAACTCCCGCGGGTTGAAATAGTGTTCTTGAATCATGCGGCGCGCTTGGTCTTGCGTGGGCGCCTTCGCGATCAGCGGATAGAAGTTGGTGGGAGAAAGCCGCGTCGAAGCCTCCCCGGTATCGGTGCGGCGGTTCAAGTAGATACCCGACTTCTCGTCCCACAGCGTCGCCAGCGCCGCCTTGTATTTGTCTCCCCGCGCGCGCAACTCCCGCCGGTCCTCCTCCCGGCCCAGGATGGCGGCCATCTCTTCCAGCGCCCGGCAATCGGCAACATACAAGGCATTGAGCCCGACGTCCGAGATCTCCAGCAGGTTTGTCCGGGGATTGAAGGGCACGCCGTCGTACATCGGCGAATTGTCCAGGCCGGATTCAAAGAGCGCGGCCTGAAAGTTGTGGACCGTGCCGTCCACCAGTTGCGGCACGTCGTCGGAGCCCCAACTGAGCAGACCGCCATGATCGCGGGCCGCCGGCCACCATCGATACCACCGCAGCAACTCGTCGTAGACTTCGGCCAGGAACCAACGCGCCGGATGCCGTTGATAAATCTCCATCGCGATCAGGCTCCCCACCGGCGGCTGGGAGCGGTCGTCGCTCCGGATGTTATAGGCGGAGGCGCAATTCGGAATAAATCCGCGCTGCGTAATGGATTTGGTAATCTCCACCGCGTTGGCGAAAGCGAGGTCAGAATTGTAGAGGCTGTACATGAACGACGCGAAGTATGTGTCCCAGTCGAAGAGTACATAGCCGCCCCAGTTCGCGCTCCACAAGCGGCTCACCGGCGAGATCGCGCGGTTGTTCTCGGGATCGTAGGTCAGGTTCCATCCGAGAATCGTCTGCATCGCGGTGAAAATCTCGCGCGCCTCGCCGCGCGCGTCGAGCTTGCTTTGGTGAGCCGCGCGATGCGCATCGATTAGGGCGGCAACCTGGTCGACCGTCTTCTCAGCTCCGGTGTACACCGCCACGCGGCCTTCAAGAGGCACGGCGAAATACGGCCCGTTCACCGTGAGGAAAGGGTCGCTCACTTCGGGGCCGGTGGTGCGCACGGTAAACGCGCGGCCGCCCGCGGCATCCGGCCGTGCTTCGATCACGCTACCCCGGCGCCGCACCGTGCCGGGGCGGTTCCAGTAATATCCGGTCTCGATAATCAAATGCGACGCCCGCAATGCCGCGCGCCGTTCGACGGTAACCAGAATGTACTCTTCGCCATCCTGCTCCGCGCTCTCCACGCGAATCGCGTTGGTTGAGCTGCTATTCCCGCCGGACGCCAGCTCGAGCCGGAGGTCCGTGTAGCTGCCGTCGTCCGTGTGCGCGCCCAGGCGGATCTTCTCCGGCCGTCCGGAGGTCTGGTTGGCCTGGAAGAAGGAGTTCTGGTAAGTCCGTCCCAGGCCGGCCGTTTTTATGCCCAGCGTGATTGCGAAGCCGTCTGGAAGATGGACATGCGCCATCACGCTGTTGGCGCTCCAGGTATTCCAGCCGCGGCACAGGCGCTCCTGTAGCG
>VFSW01013322.1_pt1 | contig 11435 bp, 11 predicted proteins | sample 5358111 | NCBI WGS metagenome assembly VFSW01 (sample SAMN11554181, study PRJNA540505) | mine drainage metagenome | isolation source: sediment from site ElyBrook_90M | place: USA: Ely Copper Mine, Vershire, VT | collected 2017 | reverse complement strand
TGGCCGTGCGGACTGGGCGAGGCGGTGTGGGCGGCCGTGGCGCTGCGGCGCTGGTGGATCAGCGCCAGAGCGCACTGACCCACAGCGCCGCGATGGCTTCCCGCCTACCTCATGAAAGGCCGACGACGCGGCCGGTTTCGAGGTCCAGATCGATCTCGTAGAATCCGGGGCGCGTGGAGAGGCCGGGCATGGTGCTCATGGTGCCGAGCAGCGGATAGAGGAACCCGGCGCCGACGCTGGCGCGAATGTCGCGCACGGGCACGATGAATCCCGTGGGAACGCCCTTCAGGTTCGGGTCGTGGCTCAAGCTCAGGTGCGTCTTGGCCATGCAGATGGGCAGCTTGTCGAAGCCGAGCCGGTTGTACAGGGCGATTTTCTTCTCGGCCTCGGGCGAATATTCGACGCCCGCTCCGCCGTACATTTCCCGGACAATGGTCTCGATCTTTTCCTTGATGGTCGCTTCCAGCGGATACAGGAAGCTGAACTTGCTGGGCTTCTCGCACGCGGCGATGACGGCCTTGCCCAGATCCACGGCGCCCAAGCCACCCTGGGCCCAGTGATTGGACGAGACCGCGTCGCTCGCACCCGCCTGCATGGCCAGCTTGCGCACCAGTTCGATCTCCGCCGGCGTGTCGTACTGGAAGCGATTCACGGCGACCACGACGGGAATTCCGAAGCGGCGCGCATTCTGAATCATCTTGGCCATATTGGCGCAGCCTTTTTCGAGCAGTGGGAGGTTCTCCTCGGTGTAGGCATGATGCAGCGGCTGCCCGGCGACGACTTTCGGGCCGCCTCCATGCATCTTGAGCGCGCGAATCGTCGCCACCAGCACGACGCAGTTGGGAATCAGCCCGCTGTAGCGGCACTTGATGTTGAAGAATTTTTCCATGCCGATGTCGGCGCCGAATCCCGATTCAGTGATCACGTAACCATCGGGCCCCACCAGCTTCAGGGCGATCTGATCGGCCACGATGGAGGAATTTCCGTGGGCGATGTTGGCAAACGGTCCGGCGTGGACGAACGCGGGCGTGCCTTCGAGCGTCTGCATCAGGTTGGGGAAGATGGCGTCCTTCATGAGCACGGTCAACGCGCCGCCGGCTCCCAGATCGTCCGCGGTAATCGCTTCGCCGGCCCGGTTGGTGCCGATGACCATGCGGCCCAGCCGCTCGCGCATGTCCGCCAGGCTGGTGGTGAGCGCCAGGATGGCCATGATCTCGCTGGCCACGGCAATGTCGTAGCCGGTGACGCGCGTCATGCCCTTCTCTTCCGGGCCCTGCCCGATGGTGATCTGCCGCAGCATGCGGTCGTTGGTGTCGGTGACGCGCCGCCAGGTGATGCTGGCGGGATCAATATCCAGGCGCGCGAAGCGGCTGCGCTCTTGCGGCGTCAACTGCGTGGGGTCGGTCTTGGTGATGCCGAGTTTGCGCAGGCGGCGCAACATCACCGGAGAAAAGCGGCGGCTGCCGTCCTTGGCGGGCGGGCAAAGGCGCTCGAACAGGGCTTCATCGGTCTGCGAACTTTCATGGAACACGCGCGTGTCGATCGCGGCGGCCAGCAGGTTGTTGGCGGCGGTGATGGCGTGAATGTCGCCCGTGAGGTGGAGATTGAAATCCTCCATGGGAATGATCTGGCTGTAGCCGCCGCCGGCCGCGCCGCCCTTGATGCCGAAGGTCGGGCCCTGACTGGGCTGGCGCACGCAAGTGAACACCTTCTTGCCCAGATGCGCGCCGAGCGCCTGGCTCAGGCCCACGGTCGTAGTCGTCTTGCCTTCTCCCAGCGGCGTCGGCGTGATGGCCGTGACCACGACGTATTTCCCGTTGGCCACGTCTTTCAGCCGGTCGCGAATGTCCAGGCGGACCTTGGCCTTGCTCTTGCCGTACAGCTCGAGCTCGTCCGGGGTGATGCCCGCCTCCGCGGCAATCTGCGCAATCGGAATCGGCGCAGCGGCCTGAGCAATATCGATATCGCTCGGCACACGAGCGAGCATGTTCTTCAACTTGTGCGGCATTTGTGTCTCCTCCCCGAGGGAACCATCTATGTGAATTGCCGATCAGAACTCGCGCCGGCCGAAGAGCCGTGCGTTCCTACGGTCTTCCTGAAGCCCGCTACGCAAACAGATACCGTATATGGTGGGTCACGGGGTTGTCAAGCGCCTCTCGCAGATGAAAATGAGCCCACGGCGTCCAAAAACCCTGCTCGCGGCGCCGGCGGCCGGGTAGGGCCAGCACGCGACACAATGACCACAATGAATTGACATCGCCCGGCGGCGCGACGTAGGCTCGTAATTAGTCATGGACCTGTTTGAAGAGATCGTCCGGGTACGCCGGGCGGGACAGCGCGCCGCGCTGGCCACGATCGTGCACACCAACGGCTCCATCCCGAGCTATGAGAGCTCGCGCATGCTGGTGCGCGAGGACGGCTCGATCGCCGGGACGATCGGGGGCGGCTGCGTCGAGGCGGAAGTCTGGGCGGCGGCCAAGGAAGCGATGCAGAACGAGCAGCCCCGGAAGATGACCTTCAATCTGAATCACGACGCGGCCTACGATACGGGCCTGATCTGCGGAGGCACCTTGGAAATCTTCGTCGAGCCGATTTTGCCGCAGCCGATGCTCTATATTTTCGGCGGCGGACATATTTCGCTGGCCGTCGCGCGCGCGGCGGGCGCCGCGGGCTTCGGCATCAGCGTGGTGGACGACCGCGAGTCGTTTGCCAATGCCGAGCGCTTCCCCATGGCGCAGCAGCTGTACACGTCCTACGAGGAGGCGTTCGCGAAGATTCAGCCCAATGCCTCGAGCTATCTCCTGATTGTCACGCGGGGGCACAAGGACGACATGCGCGTGCTGGCCTGGGCGGCGCGGACCGAGGCGCGGTACATTGGGATGATCGGCAGCAAGCGCAAGGTTCTGTCCGTCTATCAAGCGCTCGAGCGCGAGGGCTTTTCCGCGTCGGAATTCGCGCGCGTGCACGCGCCCGTGGGCCTGGATATCGGAGCGCTGGCGCCGGAGGAAATCGCCATCAGCATCGCCGCGGAACTGGTCGCCATCCGCCGCAACGCCCGGAACCTGCCGCATAAATCCATCAAGCTGTCGCAGGCCACTAGCCTGCGCAACGGCTGAGCCGTCCGGCGGAACATCCCCATGCTCGCGGTTGCCATTCTCGCGGCCGGCGAATCCCGCCGGATGGGCACGCCCAAGGCGCTGCTTCCCTACCGCGGAAAAACCTTTGTCGAACACCTCCTGGAAGTGACGCGCCATCCGCGCGTGGGCGTCGCGCGCGTGGTGCTGGGCGCTGGAGCGGACACCATCCGCGGGAAATTGCGCCTGGACCCTGCGACGATCGTGGTGAACCCCGATTGGCCCAAAGGCCAGCTCTCGTCGATTCAGGCCGCGATTCGAAGCCTCCCCGACGGCGGCACCGAAGGTTTGATGCTGTGCCCGGTGGACCACCCCCTGGTATCCGCCGCGCTGGTGGCGCGACTCATCGAGGAATTCGATTCCAGCGGGAAGCCGATCATTCTCCCGACGTATCGCGGACGCCGAGGCCATCCCGTGATTTTTCGCGCGGCGCTTTACGCGGAACTCCTGGCCGCCGCGCCGGAGATCGGCGCACGCCAAGTCGTCTGGGCGCACGCCGCGGATCTTTTGGAAGTCGCGACGGATGAAGAAGGCGTGGCCTTGAACCTGAACGACCCCGAAACTCTCAAGCGCGCCACCGACGGAGTCTAACCCGTGCGCGCGCGGAAGCCGCAACCCACAAAGCAATCCTCTTTTTTCAGCTCCCTGCTAAAGTCCATCCGACGCCGGCAAGATGCTGCTGCGGCATCTCCGCCGGTCTCCGAGTTCTCCGCGCCTCCGCGGTGAGTCTTCGTTCCCGCCACCAACCAGCCTACGCGCCGGAGGCCAGCTTGCGCGCCATCGCCGCGACGGCGTCGGCGCAAAGCTGCGCGGCATGAAGCGTTGCCGGGGGCAGGCCGCCCAGCGATTCGGAGATTTTCTGGGGCGTAATCGCGCGGGCGTCCGCCGGCGTCTGCCCCACCAGCATTTCGGTCAGGACGGAGCTGGCAGCAATCGCGGCCACGCAGCCCTGGGTCTTGAACCGGGCGGCGGCGATGCGCCCGGCTTCGACCCGCACCGCGAGGCGCAACACGTCCCCGCAGACCGGATTGGTCACTTCGACCGTAGCGCTGGCGTCGGCCAGATCCCCTGCGTTGCGGGGATTTCGGAAATGGTCGAGAATGGTTTCGTTGAACGGCATTGCGCAGAAGTATATGCCAAATCGCCCGCTTTCGCGGCCGCGCAACGCTCGAACGCAACCCGGCGGCCGCTTTCCGGGTAGTGACTCATTTTGGTTTGGAAAGCCAAGCCACAAGTTCAATTTCCTTACCGACCGGATCTGGGCTGATTGACACCTTGCCGCTGGCGAAAGTGAGTTCAATCGCGTCAAATCGTCGCCCTCGTCTTTTGGAAGCCTTCCGATAAGTAAATCCCAAGAGCTTTTCCCCGAGTACGGGGTTGAGGGTGTCCCCCAGCCAATCATCGGCAACTGATTTTTTGACCTTCATATCCATTCTCCTGTTATACTCGATGCATGAGGCGCTCAAGCAAGCTACCAAGTGACCCGAATCAACGTGCGGCTGAGATTGTACGCCTGTCAGTCGAGGAGCCGGAGCAAACACCATCCGTAACTGAATACCTCGCCAGCATCGGGCGCAAGGGCGGTCTTAAAGGCGGGAAGGCCCGTGCACAGGCCCTCCCAGCCAATAAGAGAAAGGCCATAGCCCGTAAAGCAGCTAAGGCCCGTTGGTCCAAGAAACAGGTATAATCGCGTCGGTTTCGGCGCGATCTCGCGTCCCTACCACGGCCCGTTCCCAGTCATCCGGCAAAGGGTATTGGGAACGGGTCTTGTATTTCTGCGGCCCGCTCTGCCCGTAGGGTCTTGCATCTAGCAGCGCGGGCGGTAGCCCTCCTCATGATTGCCCTGCGGCTTTCTCTCGCGGCTTTACTGTTGCCGGAGCCTTTTCGTAGCCCTGAATCTTATCCACCAGATCGAGGACGAATGTACGGTCGTCTGACGGCATCTTCCATACATCGGCGGTGACATTCATCGTCACCGTGCCCCCGCCTCGCAAATTCACTGACGTCGTACTACCACTGGACGCGGGAGGCGCTGCATTGGGTGTCGAAGCCCCTCCACCATTTGCAGATGCTTTTGCGGAGCGCGGGCGACGTTTGGCGGGAGAGCTGCGCGTTTGGTCGGTCAAGAACGGGGACATAGCCAAGTCTAGATGTTTGGCGAGTTGGAGGAAGAAAGTCACCGACTTGCGAACGGTTCCTCCGCTCACTCCAAACTTCCCCATCTCCTCCGAGAGCATGTTGGGAGTCATCTTTGTCAGATCATGAGAGATGATCGGCTCATAGCACTTTTCAACAAGCGGCTTTAGTAGTTTCTTGCGCTCAATTTCGTCAGCCTTGGCTAGTTTTTCCAATACTGGCATTGCAGGCTCATCGGATTCGTTAAGCAGGCCGAAGAATCGAAGCGCAATCATTATCTGACCCTGTGCAGAGCCGGATTGAGAGCGCCAGATTCCACGGTCAATTCGTTTGGGAACGCCTTCGCGCAAGGCATCTAATGCGCCGAGAAAAGTTTTGAGTGGAAGGTACGGCGGGGCGGGTGTTTGTGTTTCTTGTGCCATCGTAAACTCCTTGTGGAATGCAATGCTACAACATGTGGAGTATACCACAGAAATGCCGCAGCGTGTGGAGTATTTTGGGAACATGCAACCTGCCGTGATAGTCTACCCTGCGGAGGGAGACATGAAGACAGGAGATGTAGTTACTGTATTGGATGTGCATGATACTAAGTTACTTAGAGAGGTTGTGGCGGTTGGTGAGGGGTACATATACGTTTCTCGGCCCGAGGAAGTGGAGAGGGCTCGCTCCGAAGGAAGAGAACCTTCTTGCATTGGATTCAGGCTATCTGACGTGATTGCCAATAAAATCCACAAGTAAGACTTGACAAGCATGAGCCGCTCAAGCATAATTGGGCGTTATGAATCGCTTGAGCAAAGAGCAACGAACACGAGTAATCACGGCACTGGTAGAGGGCAATTCACTTCGCGCCACCGCCCGTATGTGCGATGTGGCGTTCAATACTGTCCTCAAACTGGTGCCTGAGATTGGCGCGGCCTGTTTGGAGTATCAGGACAAGGCGCTCCGCAACCTGACCTGCAAGCGCATCCAGTGCGACGAGATTTGGAGCTTTGTAGGTGCGAAGGAAAAGAACGTTAGCGAAGAAAAGAAGTCCGAAGGCTGGGGCGATGTATGGACATGGGTAGCGATTGATCCGGATACCAAGCTCGTGCCCTCTTTCATGGTTGGTTCGCGCGGGGCGCACACGGCTCAGGCATTCATGGATGATCTAGCAGGACGCCTTGCAAACCGCGTCCAACTCACGACGGACGGCCATCGCGTCTATCTGAATGCCGTCGAGAACGCCTTCGGGAGCAACGTCGACTACGCAATGTTGGTCAAGCTTTATGGGAATGATTCGGAGTCTGAGAAGCGGTACAGCCCGGCTGAATGCATCGGCTGCCAAACGGTAGGAATCACGGGGCGTCCGAATCCTCAGCACATTTCGACTAGCCACGTCGAACGGCAAAACCTCACCATGCGAATGAAGATGCGCCGATTCACGCGCCTTACGAACGCCTTCTCAAAGAAGGTGGAGAATCATCTGTGGGCAATCGCGCTGCACTATATGCACTATAACTTCTGCCGGATCCACCAGACCTTGCGCGTTACCCCGGCAATGGCGGCTGGCATCACAGACCATGTTTGGGAGATCGAAGAAATCGCGGGGCTGCTAGAATCAAAATGAGTCACTACCGCTTTCCGAATCTGATTGACACATGCGGTAATAGAACGCTACTTTTGTATATCCTAGCCAGTGTTCTTCCGTCGGGGCGCGGGAGGACGTGCCATTAACCCGCCTACAGAAATTCAGGAGAAATACAGATGCGACGACTCGGGTACCTCCTCACTCTCATGTTGGCTATCGCCCTGGGCGCGACTGCCGGCTTCGCCCAGACCGGCAAGCTCAAGGTCAAGGTGACGCCAAAGCATGCCTACGTATTCGTGGACGGAAAGGCGATTCGCGACGGCAGCCAGACGATCGCGCTGAACCCGGGCAAACACACGGTCGTGGTGGTGAACTACGGTTACAAAATCTCCACGCAGGATGTCACCGTGGACGCCGGCAAGACGACGCCGCTCGCGGTGGCGCTGGAAGCCTATGGCGGGCCCGTCAATGGCCCGTTTGGGCAGATCGAGATGAAGGGCGATAGCCACACAGCCGTGTTACTCAACGGCAAGACGCCTCCGTTTTTTGTCGGGCACGTCGGCGCCATGAATCACGACTGGTGGTGGCATCGAACACTGCTGGTACCTCCCGGCACATACCATGTCACCGCGACACGCAACGGGAATGACGTCTGGGCCGGTGATGTCACCGTGACCGCAAACCAGAAAGTCTCGATTGATACCACCAAGGCCGGAGCCCAGAAGACTTCCGACAAGAAGAATCTTGCGAAATTGACGAGCCAGCCCCGCTATAAGGGAGGCTGGATCAGCGATACCATCGCGGTGGCAGGCGTCACGGGCAACTTCAGCGTCGCCCCCACGGCCATCAATTGCGGCCAGACGTCCACGCTGACCTGGCAGACCTCCGAGACCGCCGACGCCAGCATCACCGGCATTGGCACGGTGCCGCTGAGCGGCAACCAGAGCGTCTCGCCACACGCCACGACCACCTACGACTTCACCTCGGCCGGCCCGGGCGGCATTGTCAAGGGAACCGGCACGGTCAACGTCAACACGAAGGTGGACGCGAGCCTCAGTGCCAACCCCACCGAATTGCAATATCGCAAGATCGGCGAGAAGGTGGTCACCGAGGGATCCTCGACGCTCACCTGGCAGACCTCCAACGCCGATTCCGTTTCGATCGAGCCCATGGGCAAGGTCGATCCGAGCGGCAGCCAGACGATCAAGGGCGAGCCTGCGGACGCTTCGGAGGTCCCGGAGGGCCAGCCGGCGCGCAAGATCGACGAGACCAAGAGCTTCACGCTGAACGCTACCAACGTTTGCGGCGGCTCGGCCACGCAGTCCGCGTCGGTGCACATCACCGGCACGGTGGAACCGATTCCGACGGTCACGCTGCAGAGCGTGTTCTATCCCACCGATTATCCCGATCGGGCTCACCCGCAGGTTGGGCTCGTCCGCAGCCAGCAACTGGCTCTGGCGACGCTCGCCGGCGGCTTCAAGAAGTACCTGGAGTACGATCCGGACGCCAAACTCTCGGTCGAAGCGCACGCCGATGCGCGCGGCTCCGCCCGTCACAATCAGGACCTCAGCGAGCGCCGCGTCGAGCGCATCAAGCAGTACCTGATCGAACAGGGCGTCCCCGCCGACAAGGTGCAGACGGCCGCCTACGGCAAGGAACGCCCCATGGACCGCAGCACCGTCAAGGGTCTTGAGGCTTCCAACCCGAACACGCCTCCCAAGGCGCGTCTCCGCAATGCCATGGCCGACTGGCTGGCCTACAACCGCCGCGCCGATATCGTGCTCCTGCCTGCCGGCAAGAAGTCCTCGCAGTTCTTCCCGCACACTGCGGATGACGCCGGAATCGTCTGGCAGATGTCGAAAGCGCCGGCGACTAGGATACAAAAAGCGCAGTAGCTGGTTTCTACAAACCAACGCGCCGGGGAGCAGCCGCTTCCCGGCGCGTTGTTGTTTTACGGCCATTTTGAGGTCATGTTCCTTCAGGGGTTTGCCGGATGCTGATCGTGGTTGCGGCTCTGATCGAATCGCAAGGCCAGCTGCTGGTCTGCCAGCGCCGCCGCGGCGACCGGTTCGAGCTGCTGTGGGAATTTCCCGGAGGCAAGGTCCAGCCCGGAGAGACGCTGGCGGCCGCGCTCGTCCGCGAATTGCGCGAGGAGTTGGGCGTCCCCGCGCAAATCGGCCCCGAACTGCATCGCACGCAGCACGCCTACACGGAAATGGCCGAGCCGCTGGAGCTGGTCTTTTTCGCGGCCAGCGCCCCTACCGCACAGATCACCAACCGCGTGTTCGAGCAGATTGCCTGGCGCGAGCCCGCGACCCTTGCTGAGCTGAACTTTCTTCCTGCGGACCGCGAGCTCATCGACCGGCTCGCCGCCGGCGAGCTGCGGCTGCCACACTTGCCCGCGGATCGGGATGACGGCGCGCCTCGCGGACGTTTCTGACGCTGGCCACCAGCGGCGCCAACATTTCACTACTGTCGTCTATCGCCACGCAGGAACACCTGCTCGACGCGCGGCCGCCCGCTTCGCCGGCTCGTGGTATATTGGAAGCTCTTGGGAGTCATGCGCAACCGCAGTCTAAGGAGGTGCCATGGCACCAAGGAACACACAGGCCGTCATCGATTCTGCCATGGGACAATCGGTCCACCCGCCGGAACTTCTGCTAGGTCTATACCGCATGCTCCTGAAGTGCCGCATGTCGGACGAGAAGGCCCGCGTGCTGTTCCGCCAGGGGAAATACGGCGGCAATTTCTACTCCGCCGTGGGCCAGGAAGCGACTAACGTCGGCACCGCCTACGCCCTCCGCGAGGACGACTGGATCGCTCCGTCGCACCGCGACTGGACCTCGAACATCATCAAGGGCGTGGCCCTGAAGCTCTGTTTTGCGCAGCTTTTCGCCAAGGCCACCAGTCCCGACCGCGGCCGCTCCGCCCCGGCGCACATGGGTTATCCCCCGCTGCACGTGATCACACCGGCCAGCAGCATCGCCGGGCAGGTAAGCGTCGGCACGGGCGTGGCTTTCGGTTTGAAGAAGCACGGCGGCGACACCATCGTCGTATCGTATTTCGGCGACGGCGCAACCAGCATCGGCGGCTTCCATGAGGCCTTGAATTTCGCGGGCGTGCACAAGCTGCCGATCGTCTACGTTTGCGCCAACAATCTTTGGGCCGAGTCGGTGCCGCTGCGGCTGCAGACCGCGCTCACCGACCTTTCCGACCGCGCCAAGGCCTACGGCTTCCCCGGCATTTCCGTCGACGGCAACGACGTGCTGGCGGTTTACGATGCCGCGCAGACCGCGATTGCCCGCGCGCGCGCCGGGGATGGTCCGACGCTGCTGGAATGCAAGACCTATCGCTGGTACGGCCACTCGGAAATCGACCCGGCCAAGTACCGCACCCAGGAGGAGGTCGAAGCCTGGAAGAAGAAGTGTCCCCTCGCCACGTTCGAGCAGCGCCTGATCGAGAAGAATATCCTCACCGAGGCCGCCAAGAAGCAGATGGCCGCGGAAATCACCCGCGAAATCGACGAGGCGGTCGCATTTGCCGAGCAAAGCCCGTATCCCGATGCCTCCGAACTGGCCGAGCACATCTGGGCCGAACCCTGAGGCCCGGGAGAGGCCCCGGCTTAGCCCTCCAGCGTCACACGAAAGGATTTTTCAGGAATTATGGCTCGCACGCTCAGTTTGATTGAAGCCGTCAACGAGGCCCTGTCGCAAGAGATGGAGCGCGACGACCGCGTCTTCCTGCTGGGCGAGGATATCGGCCTCTCCGGCGGTGTTTTCAAGGCCACCGACGGACTGCTCGCCAAATTCGGGCAGGAACGGGTGCTCGATACTCCCCTGGCCGAAGGCGCCATCATTGCCGCGGCGATTGGCTCGTCGATGGTGGGCTGGCGCCCGGTGGCGGAAATTCAGTTCGCCGATTTCATCACGCCGGCCACCGACCAGATCATCCAGCAGGCGTCGAAATTGCGCTACCGCAGCGCGGGGGGCTTCACCTGCCCGATCACGATTCGCGTCTGTTGCGGGGGCGGAGGGGGCAGCGGCCTGTACCACTCGCAGGAAAACGCCGCGTGGTTCGCGCACGAGCCGGGGCTGAAGATCGTGATGCCCTCGACGGCCTACGACGCCAAGGGCATGCTCCTGGCGGCCATCCGCGATCCCGACCCCGTCATTTTCTTCGAGCACAAGAGGCTGTACCGCACCGTGAAGGACGAAGTTCCCGAGGGCGATTACACCGTGCCCATCGGCCCCGCGGCCGTGCGCCGCCCGGGGCGCGACCTCACCATCCTCACCTACGGTTCCCTGACGCAGCCGTCGCTCAACGCCGCCGCCGACTTGTCGCAACGCGGCATCGAAGCCGAGGTCGTCGAGATTCGCACGCTCGCGCCACTCGACAAGGAAACCATCCTCCATTCCGCGCGCAAGACGGGCAAGGTCCTCATCGTCCACGAGGACAAACGCACCATGGGAATCGGCGCCGAACTCGCCGCCATCGGCAGCGAGGAGGCCTGCGAGGACCTCGACGGACCCGTCTTGCGCGTCACCGGCCCCGACGTGCCCGCCATCCCCTTCGCGCCGCCGCTGGACAAGGCCTGGCAG
>VFSW01013321.1_pt1 | contig 11435 bp, 11 predicted proteins | sample 5358111 | NCBI WGS metagenome assembly VFSW01 (sample SAMN11554181, study PRJNA540505) | mine drainage metagenome | isolation source: sediment from site ElyBrook_90M | place: USA: Ely Copper Mine, Vershire, VT | collected 2017 | reverse complement strand
ACTTTGTCCGGCGCCGCCCCCCGCCCCCCTCTCCGCCCCGGGGGCCCAACAATAACACCCCAATCGCCCCCCCGCGCGCCCCCCCCCCCCCCCCCCCCCACCACAACTGCACGACGGCTGAGGAACTACTCCAGGCCGAGCTGGACAATCTGTCCGTTCTTCACCTGCGACACGTAGATCGCGGCACCCGCGATGTTGCCGTTCGGCTGGAAGGAGATCGCCTTGGTCATACCCATGAAGTGGATCTTGTGCAGAGCCGCCACAATGTTCTTACGGCTGATCACCTTGAGCGACTTCATCGCCGCAATGATCGTGTTCGCCGCGTCGTAGGACTCCGGCGCGTAGGTCGCCGTAGCCGCACTGAAGTGCGACAGCGCTTGGTACTGAGCCGCGAAGTTCTTGTTGTTCGTCTGGGCGCACGCGCAGCTCAGGTACACACCGTTGGCCGCCGAGTGGGGCGTGGTGCCCTGAATCAGCGAGGGCGAGTTGGATCCGTCACCGGACATCACCTTGCCCTTGAAGCCCACCGAGTGCAACTGAGTCAAGAACAGACCGAGGTCGCAGTAGTAACCACCGTAGAACAGCAGTCCGGCACCCGAGACCTTCGCCTGGATAGCCGCCGCACTGTACTCCGTGGTGGACGCCGTTCCGTTCTGGCACGCCGCCGTACCGGGGACGGTCACAGCCGTCACCGTGGCGTGGTCGGCCTTCGCGGTCATGGCGAACGCCGAGGCGAGGCCCGATCCGTAGGTGCTGGCGTCGTTGACGACGTAGACCTTCTTCACGTGCATCTTCTTCACGGCGTAGTTGGCGTCAGCCGGGCCCTGCACGCTGTCGTCAGCGACGACGCGGAAGAAGTCCGACCAACCGGCGTGAGCAAGCTTCGGGTTGGTCGCCGACGGGCTCACGACGGGCAGTGACGCCGCGAAGTAGTAGCGCATCGAGGCCTGGGTAGCGCCGGAGAACGCCGGTCCCACCATGGCGACGAGGTTCTTGTCCGCCACCGCACTCTGGGCGACCGACGGCGCGACCGTCGGGTCACCCTGGTCGTCGAAGGTCTTCAACTTCAACACGAAAGGCAACTTGCCCGTGGCGTTAGCCTGATTGATGGCCAGCTGCACGGCGAACACCATGTTCAAACCGAGCTGCTGATTACCGCCCGAGAGCGGTCCTTGATATCCGATGGTGTACGTCGGCTTCGCCGCGGCACTCGACGTCGCAACTCCCATGGCCGGAATGGCCAGAAGTGCGAGCGAGCCCGAGGCAATCGCCGCCACCGTCTTGTTAAAACGACGCATTTGTTCGTCTCCCCTTAAATTTTTTTACGTCAGCCGAGTCGTTCTCTATCGAGAGTTCTCGGGTCAACGGGGCCATTCGGCCTGGCCTGAGACTATCAACGGGCATCACGGGTCCGAGGCGGTTTTCGAACAAAAGCATCCATAATTAACACCCTCGTCGTAAAAGCGAACAGGTGTTTGTTGTGGGAACCAATGTTGCCTAGACTACGAACGTCTGTTCGATAGAGGGGGACCCCGTGGCCGAAGTACTTACTCCTATGCGCCGAGCCATTCTCGACTACATCGTGGCCTGCCAGCGCGAGCGCAATTTTCCCCCCACTATTCGAGAGATTGCGGCCCACGTGGGCTTGTCCGGTCCGGCGACGGTGAAGAACCACATCGACGTCCTCGTACAGGCCGGCTATATCGTGAAGAACCCCAAGCAGCCCCGGGCGATCACGGTGCAGTGGGAACCCGCGACTTCCGTCGTGGGCCGGACTCGAGAGATTCCTCTCCTCGGCGCCGTCGCCGCCGGTACTGGAGTGCTCGCGAGTGAAACCGACCACGAGGTGATGAGCCTGCCCGAGGAGTTCACCGGTCGCGGCGAGTCCTTCATGCTCCAGGTTCGCGGAGACTCCATGATCGAAGCGGGAATTCTGCCGGGAGACTACGTAGTCGTCGAACGACGCAGCGAACTTCGCGCGGGAGACATCGTCGTCGCCGGTATCCCGGGAGACGAAGCCACGGTGAAGCGCTACTTCCCGCAGGGATCGCGAATCGTCCTTAAGCCGGAGAACTCCGCCCTCGAACCCATGGAGTTCGACGCTCTCGACGTCAGTCTCTTCGGAAAAGTTATCTCGGTCCTACGTCGCTACTAACCCCGACGACTGAGCCAGAGACGCAGAGTCTCTACGTACTCGTCCATCTCCGCCTCGCGCAGACACTCCTGCGAGGAGTGAGCGAGAAGGGGATCTCCCGCCCCGAAGTTCGCCGAGGCTACTCCCCAGTTCGCGAACGTGGCGACGTCGGTCCACCCCACCTTCGCCCGGGCCGGACGAGACGTCACTGCCACGAGGTCTCTCAAGTCCGAGTGGCTGAGCGCGGGGGGTGCCGCGGGGGCGAGATCTTCCACCACCACGTCATCGGAGGATTCGAGCGCCTGAGCGAGAAAGTCCCGTAACCACTGCTCGGCTCCCGCTTCGTCCCGGTCCGGAGCGAAGCGGAAGTTCAGCACCGCCGACGCCTCGTCGGGAACGACGTTGTTCGCGAGTCCTCCGCCGACTCGCACGACTTGCAACTGCTCGGTGTAGGCCACCTCGTCGATGAGAGCGGTGCGCGGTTCGTACTCACTCACCCGCACTAAGACGGGGGCGAGCCGGTGAATGGCGTTCACTCCCGCGAAGGGCCGTGACGTGTGAGCTCGCCTGCCCGCCACCCTCACCCGGGCGCGCAGTGATCCCTGGCAACCCGCCTCCACGGCGCCGAGCGTGGGTTCTCCCACGACCGCGACCTCTCCTCGGAGAAGGTCGGGGCGTTCGCGGAAGATCTCGAGGAGACCGGACTGCTCTCGGGCAATCTCCTCGCGCGCGTAAAAGACGTAGGTGACCCCCACCGGCCACGCAGTTCGTGCGAGTTCGAGAAGTCCCGCGACCGACCCTTTCGTGTCACAGGCCCCGACCCCGAAGAGGGTGTCGCCCACTCGCCGAGTCGCCCCCGCGTCACCGGGCACGGTGTCGAGGTGAGCGGCGAAAATAGCGTAGGGATCCTGGTCACGGGTTCGCGCGATCACGTTGTCACCGAGGCGCACCACGTCGAGGTGCCCTAGCGGCGCTAACTCCCCCGCCACCAGGTCGGCCAGGGGGCCTTCTCCCCCGGAGACCGAGGCGAGTCGCACGAGCCTCTCGACGAGGTCGAGTCGACTCACGTGGGAATCTCGTGGTCGCGCAGAATCGCGTTGAGGGCGACCTTGTCGTGGGTCTCACCGGGCTCGAGTCGGCGCACCACGAGCACGCAGGGTAGGAAGAACTCTCCTCCGGGGAACTCCCGGCGGCGCTGGGCTTGCACCACCACACAGTTGTCGGGAACGTAGCCGCGCGAGATCTCCTCGCCCGTCTGCGCGTCGATGACCGGAATCGTCGGAGTCACGATCGTTCCCGCTCCGAGCACGGAGTTCTTCCCCACTCGAGCCCCCTCTACGACCATGCAGCGCGATCCAATGAAGGCCCCGTCTTCGATGACGACCGGAACGGCGTTGGCCGGCTCTAAGACGCCACCGATGCCGACTCCGCCCGCGAGGTGGACGTTGGCCCCGATCTGGGCGCAACTCCCCACCGTCGCCCAGGTGTCGACCATGGTTCCCGGCCCGACCCAGGCCCCGATATTGACGTAACTCGGCATCAGAATCACCCCGGGGCTCAGGAACGAACCCTTTCGGGCACTGGCTCCGGGCACCACGCGAACCCCGCGACGGGTGTAGTCGTGCTTCAGCTCTAACTTGTCGTGGTACTCGAAGGGGCCGGCCTCGCTCACCGTCATCCCCCGGGCCCGAAAGAGCAGCAGGATCGCCTGCTTCACCCACTCGTGGACCACGACGTCGTTGTTCTCATCGATGTGAGCGACCCGGAGCTGACCGTCGTCGAGTTGGGAGATCACTAACTCCACGTCCCGTCGCACGTCGAGGTTCTCCGGAGTCACCTCCGCGAGGTGGTCGTACCAGTAGCCAATGCGGGACATGAGATCAGACATAGACCCATGCTAGAAGTCCCCGGCGAGCGCCTCGAGACGGGTGGCGGCGAGTTCGATGCGCTCGTCGGGTTGCACCACGGCGATACGCACGTGACCGGACTCACCCGAGCCGTAGAACTCACCGGGAGAACTCACGACTCCGGCGACCTCGGCGAGTCGAGCGGCGAGGGCCCAGCCGTCGCGACGAGGGTCACGACACCACAGATAGAAGGCTCCCTCGGGATCGTCACACTCCACGTTCACCTCGAGGAGGGCCCGACGGAGTCGACTGAGTCGGGCGCGGTAGCGCGCTCGTTGTTCTTCGACGTGTTCGTCGTCTCGGTAGGCCAGGGCGACCGCCGCCTGCACGGGAGCGGCGACCATCAGTCCGGCGTGCTGGCGCACGAGACGCAGGTACTCCACCACTTCGGGATCGCCCGCGTAGAAACCGGCCCGGAGCCCGGCCAGGTTGGAGCGCTTGGAGACCGAGTGGACGGCGAGCACCCCGTCCTCGCCGTGTTGGAGAATAGAGCGGGGATCTCCCCGCCAGGTGAAGTCGGCGTAGCACTCGTCGCTCGCCACGAGCACCCCGTGGGTGCGACCCCAGGTGGCGGCTCGTTCGAGGTCGTCCAGTCGTCCGGTGGGATTAGACGGGGAGTTCGTCCAGAGCACGAGGGCCCGCTCGCGGTCCTCCGTCGTGATCGAGTCGAGGTCGAGACGGCCCTCGAGGAGCGGCACGGCCCGCGCCCGCAGGCCGGCGAGGGTTGCTCCCATGGCGTAGGTCGGATAACTCACCTCGGGGTAGAGCACGAGGTCTTTCTCCGGGGTGCGCCGGTGCAGGTAGCCGGCGAGGGAGGCGACGAACTCCTTCGTGCCGATACAGGCGGCGAGCGCGCGGGGGGCGACGTCAAGGGAGAACCGCCGGCGCATCCAGTCCCCGGTCGCCTCGCGGTAGTCGGAGCTACCCGCCGAGGGCGGATACCCCCGAGCCCCCACTCCCCTCGCCAACTCGTCGAGGACGCGGGCGGGTGGAGCGTCGATCGGCGTGCCGATCGAGCACTCGATGGCACCCCCCTCGTGGGGGTCGGCTAACGCCTTCACGGCGGCCAGGCGTTCGTAGGGGTACGGGGGCGGGGCGAAACTCACGCGTCTACTCTCCACTCGGCGAACCGGGAGGCCCCGACGTCGTCGAGGGCCACCGTGATGTCGTACTCCTGATCTCCCCCGCCGACGTCGACGACCTCCCCCTCGCGGTGAGCCGCGGCGAGGATATCCCCGCGACTAAAGGGGATGCGCAGGTGGACGACCTGGTCCCGTCGGCGAAGTCGTGCGGACATCGTGTCGACCAGGTCGCTCAAGTGCTCTCCCGTCAGCGCCGAGACCGCGAGTGATCCGTCGTAGTGGCGCACCAGGTCGGCCGCGAGGTCGGGGGCGAGGTCGGCCTTATTAAAGACCACCAACTGGGGAACACCGAGGGCGTCGATCTCGCCGAGCACCTCGGCGACCGCCCCCATCTGCAGTTCGGCGTGAGGACTGGAGGCGTCGACGACGTGCACGAGCAGGTCGGCCAGACGCACCGACTTCAGGGTGCTCATGAACGCCTCGACCAACTCGTGGGGCAGATTGGAGATAAAGCCCACCGTGTCGGTGACGAGGACTATCTCTCCCCCGGGAAGCGCGAGTTGGCGAGTGCGCGGGTCGAGGGTGGCGAAGAGTCGGTTCTCCGCGAGGACCTCGGCCTGGGTGAGGGCGTTCAGGAGGGAGGACTTTCCGGCGTTGGTGTAGCCGACGAGAGTCACCTCACGGTGCCGGCCCCGGTCTCGACCCTGGCGCTGGAGATCTCGCGTTCGGTCAACCTGTTGGAGCTCGCGACGGATCTGGTGGATTCTCGTCACGAGACGACGCCGGTCCACCTCCAGTTGGGTCTCTCCCGGCCCCCGGGTGCCGATGCCTCCGGCCTGCTGGGACAGGGAACCCCCGGCTCGGCGCAGCCGGGGCAGGCGGTACTCGAGCAGCGCCAACTCCACCTGGGCCTTACCCTCCGGCGTGCGGGCGTTCTGGGCGAAGATGTCGAGGATGACCGCGGTGCGGTCGATGGCGGTGCGCCCGAGTTTCTTCTCGAGGTTGCGCTGTTGGCCCGGGGTGAGGGCCTGCTCGAAGACGACGGTGTCGGCGTCGAGGGCCCGACACAGGTCGGCTAACTCCTCGACCTTGCCCGAGCCGAGAAACGTCGCCGGGTCGGGAGATTCACGACGCTGAATGATCCGGGCCACCACGTCGGCGCCCGCGGTGTCGATGAGAAGTTCGAGTTCGTCGAGTTGACGGTCCAAATCGACGGCGGAGGTGTCGGGCAAGAGGACCCCGACGACCACGATCTTCTCGCGAAAACTCCGATCGATCAGGGTCTGGGGCAGGTAGGTCACCGAGCCGACCACTCCACGTTCGCCACAAAACTGACCGGACCGGCGAGTCGGGCCCGCGCGCCGTCGAGACTCACGCGCAACTCACCGCCCGGGTTCGTCACTCCGACCTCGTCTCCGACCCAGCCGTTCTTTCTCGCCACCGCGGCGGCGGCGACCGAACCGGTCCCGCACGCCAGGGTCCAGCCGACCCCGCGCTCGTAGACGATCATCTCGAGGTCCTCACCCCGGCGACGAATGAACTCGACGTTCGCCCCCCCGACCGAGTCCGACAGGGCCTGAGCCCTCAGCGCGAGCTCCCCGAGATCACGGGAGTCAGAGCTCTCCACCACGACGTGGGGATTACCCACCCGGGCGGCCCCGAGCGCTCCGGGGGGCGTGTCGAGAATCTCCACCTCGCCCATCTCCACCGATCCGTAGCCCTCGTCTCCGGAGAGCTCGAGGTGCACGGTGCGCTCGCCGGCGTCGGTCATCACCGTCACGTCCTCGTCCTCGAGACCGGTCGCGCGCCTCACCGCGGCGACGAGACACCGGACGCCGTTACCCGACATCTCGGCTCGCGAGCCGTCGGCGTTAAAGAGAATCATGCCCACGCCCGAGCCCGATCCGACCGAGGCCACGAGCAGTCCGTCGGCCCCGACGCCGCGCTGGCGCTCGAGGACCGCGACGGCGCGCGCCGGCGTCCAAAAGCCCTCGTTTCCCTGTTCGACCACGTCGACGAGGAAGTCGTTACCGGCTCCGTGCCACTTCTGCAGAGTTCGAATCGCCACGGTTCTAGTCTCCCACGTCGCGGGTTCGCTCGAGCGCTCGCGCCAGTAGGTCGTAGGCGACGCTCTCCTCGTCGCACCAGATAACCCGGGGATCTCGGCGAAACCACCGCCACTGGCGGCGCGCGAGACGACGCGTGTGGGCGACCGCCTCTCGGAGGGAGTCCTCGAGAGAACACTCGCCGGCCACGTAGGCGACGAACTCCTTGTAGCCGACCGCCTGGAGAGCGGCCCGCGACACTCCTTCGTCGAGCAGCCCGGCGATCTCCTCGATCAGTCCCTCCTCGACCCAGGAAGAGAGGCGCTCTTCTATTCGCCGATCCAACTCGGCGAACTCGACGAAGAGACCTACTTGGAGAACCGGGCTCTCGGGGTAGGACTCGAGCCCGGGACCAAAGGAGCTAAAGGGTCGCCCGGTCGCCCGACACACCTCGAGGGCCCGGCGAATCCGGCGCAGATTAGTGGGTTCGGTCCGCGAGGCCCCGAGGGGGTCGAGCCGTCTCAGCTCCTCGTAGAGAACGACCGGATCGTGGCAGAGATCTAACTCCGCGCGCACCTCGGGAAAGATTCCGGGAATCTCGAGGTCGTCAATAATCGCCCGGGCGTAGAGCCCCGTTCCGCCCACCCCGAGCAAGAAGCGCTCCGGGGACTCCGTGCGCAGGGCGCGCACCCGCTGGAGGGCGTCGGCGACACTGAACTCTTCTCGGGCGCTCACGACGTCGACGAGGTGGTAGACGACCTCGCGGCGCTCGTCGAGAGTGGGCTTCGCGGTCGCCGTGTCCATTCCCCGGTAGACGCTCATCGAGTCGAGGCTGAGAATCTCGACTCCGGGAAACTCCACCGCGAGTCGGTGGGCCAGGCGAGATTTGCCCGACGCCGTCGGCCCCACGAGGGCCGCGTCGAGATTCACGAGGCGAGCACGCTCAGTCGAGTCTTGTGGCGCGGACCGCGCCGAACGTCGAGGAGAGTTCCGCGCAGGTGGTAGGGCGCACCGTGGGTGATCTCGACGCTCACGAGGGCCCCGCGACGAAGAGAGGCGGTGGGATCGAAGTGGACCAACTTGCCCTGGCGGGTGCGACCACTCCACACCGCGTCGTTCGTGCGCGAGGGACCCTCGACGAGCACCTCTTCGATCACTCCCTCGCGGGCCTCGTGGTGACGAAGGGCACTCCGGTCGAGCACCTCCTTCAGGCGCAGGAATCGCTCGCGCACCACGTCGGGGGCGATGAACTCCTCTACGTACCCGGCCGCCCGGGTCCCCTCGCGGGGGCTGAACTGGAACGGGTAGGCCGAGTCGTAGTCGGCCTCGGCGACGACCTCGAGGGTGCGCACGAAGTCCTCTTCGGTCTCACCGGGAAAGCCCACGATGAGATCGGTCGAGACGTGGAGGTCCTCGATCGCCGCGCGCGCGGCCCGCAGGCGGGTGAGGTAGCGCTCCGCGGTGTAACCCCGGCGCATGGCCGAGAGCACCCGGTCGCTCCCCGACTGCAGGGGTAGGTGGAGCTGGGGACAGACGTTGGCCGTTTCGGCCATGGCGGCGATGGTATCTTCGCGCAGGTCCTTCGGGTGTGGACTGGTGAAGCGCACCCGCTCTAGTCCGTCCAACTCCCCGAGGCGCCGTAGGAGATCGGCGAAGAGAGGGGCGCGCCCGGTCAGGTCCCGTCCGTAGGAGTTGACGTTCTGGCCGAGCACGGTGATCTCGGTCACTCCCCGAGAGGTGAGGAGTTGGGCCTCGCGCACGAGATCCTCGAGGGGCCGAGAGATCTCTCCCCCGCGCACCGAGGGCACGATGCAGTAGGCGCAGGTGTTGTCACAGCCCGTCTGAATCGTCATCCAGGCGGCGAAGTCACTCTCGCGCACCGCGTAGAGCGCGGGAGCCATGTCTCTCGTGGCCTCGGGGTCCGGAGCGGGCCAGATGTCGACGAGGGGTCCCTCTCGTGTCGCGCGCTCGAGTAACGCCGGGGCCTCGGCGAGGTTGTGGGTGCCAAAGACCACGTCGACCCAGGGGGCGCGCTCGAGGATCCGCTCCTGGTCTTTTTGGGCCATGCACCCGCCGACGGCGATCTGCATGTCGGGTCGACGAGCCTTGTCGGCCTTTAGGTGTCCGAGGGCGCTGTAGAGCTTGAGGTCGGCGTTCTCGCGAATCGTGCAGGTGTTAAAGATCACGATGTCCGCACTCTCGCCCTCTCTCACCGGGCGCATCCCGCGGGCCACGAAGAGTCCGGCGAGACGCTCCGAGTCGTGCTCGTTCATCTGGCACCCGAAGGTGCGAATGCTGAAGGTCCGGCTCTCTGGCACCCCTTCAGCCTAACGGTCGAGGACGACTCTCTCCTGGGCTAACCCACCTCTCTCGGGGCGACCGGGGGCGTACTCGCCCAGGTCACTCCGACTCCCGCGACGACCACCGCGACGAGTCCCGACGCGACCCCCGCCGTGAGGTGTTCGTGCAGGGCCACCACCCCGACGGCGAAGGCGACCGCCGGGTCAAAGGAGAGCAGGACCCCGACGACCGAGGGTTTGACGAGACGAAGGGCCTGCATCTCGGCGGCGAATCCCGCCACGATCGAGAGGCTGGCTACCACCACGAGTCGGCCGACGAGCGCCGGATCGTGCACGAGGTGGGCGCTCTCTCCGAGGGCCCAGGGCGCGGTCGCGAGGGCCGACACACTCATGGCGACGGCGAGACCGGCAAAACCCGGGGTGTCTCCCCCGACTCGGTGGGACGCGAAGACGTAACCGCCCCAGCCCACTCCCGAACCGAGCGCGTAGAGGGCCCCCACCAGGGTCACTCCCCCACCGGGCTGGGAGATGAGGACCACGCCCCCCGCCCCGAGCAGGGCCCAGAGGAGGTTCAGCCGGGAGTGGCGTCCGAGTACCGCGACGACCAGGGGTCCGAGAAACTCGATGGTCACCGCCGAGCCGAGCGGTATACGAGCGATGGCCTGGTAGAAGCACATGTTCATAAAGGCCGTCGAGAGACCCATCACGAGCGCCCCGCGCCACTGGGAACGAGTCCAGGACCCTAGACGTGGTCGCGTGAGAAAGAGCAGGACGAGCGCCCCGAAACTGAACCGCCAGGCGCTCGTGGACGCGGCGCCGAGGGTGCTGAAGGCCGGAAGAACGAGGGCGGCGGACGTTTGGATCGAGACCGCTCCCGCGACCACCAGACCGGCGCCGGTGGCTGCGTCGAAGCGTCGACTCACGACACGACGAGTCCGACGCGGTCCACCTCGAGTTCCCACACCCGGCCCGCCACCCCCCGAACGTCCAACAGATCGCGAGCGGCGCCGGCGACCCCCGCACTCGTGGCGTCGTTGACGAGAGCCAGCATGGTCGACCCCGCCCCCGACCAGCACGCTCCGGCGGCCCCCGCGTCGCGCAGGCCCGCGAGAAGTTCTTCCGCGTAACTCAAGAGACCCATCCGGTAGGGCTGGTGGAGAACGTCGGTCATCGCCGTGGGGTGCCAGAGGTGGTGATCTGCGAGCCCGGCGACGAGCAGACCGAGCGCCCCGAGGTTGCTCACCGCGTCGTGGAACGAGACGGTCGCTGGTAGTACCCGTCTCGCCGCTTCGGTCGAGAGTTCCTCGTCGGGCACGACCGCCACGACCCGCCACACGGGGTCGAGCGGGAGGGGACGAGCGACGATCTCGTCGTCCGTCGTGCGGGCGACGACGAGTCCCCCCATCACCGAGGCGGCCGCGTTCTCGGCGTGTCCGTCCACCTCGGTTCCGATGAGGAGCGGGTCCCCGTGACCGGCGGCCGCGGCCGCGGCGACCGCGAGGGCCGCCGAGGAGCCGAGACCCCGCGAGAGGGGGATCTCCGAGTGAACGTGCAGGCGAAAGTCCCAGTGGCCGAGGACTCGGTGCACGACGCGCGCCCCGAGGTGGTCGGGTGAGTCGAAGCGTCCGGCCCCCTCCCCCGAGGAGGTGATGGAGAAACTCGGTCCGACCTCGACACTCACCTCGACGTAGCGCGAGAGGGCGAGACCGAGGGCGTCAAAACCGGGTCCGAGGTTCGCACTGGAGGCGGGAACCCGGGCGAGCACGGCTCCTAGCGTAGGCGCTGCCACCAGGGGGGTGGAGAGACCGCTCGCTGCACGACGACGGGAACCTTGAGGTGAGTGAGTGGTTGGACAATCTCACCGACGACCTCCCCCTTCACCAGACTCCGACGGGGACCGCCGAACGAGAGCCCGAGCCCGGGCCAACTGGCCGACCACTGGGGCCAGTAACTCACGGTGAGGGGGG
>VFSW01013320.1_pt1 | contig 11435 bp, 9 predicted proteins | sample 5358111 | NCBI WGS metagenome assembly VFSW01 (sample SAMN11554181, study PRJNA540505) | mine drainage metagenome | isolation source: sediment from site ElyBrook_90M | place: USA: Ely Copper Mine, Vershire, VT | collected 2017 | reverse complement strand
GCGCCGACCCGAAGAGGGTCGCGCGGTTCGCTTCGACCGTCGCGCCCGCCTCGCGATAGCCGTCGTCCGGGAACCCTGCGGCGGCTCCCGCCCCCGTCTCGACCGACACGACGGCCCCGGCTTTGACGACCGCCCGGACGACCTCGGGAACGAGCGCGACCCTGCGTTCACCCGCCGTGCTCTCCCGAGGGACCGAGATTCGGACCGACATGCGAGGTCGGCGGGCGCGACCCGGGACGAGATTATAACCTAAACCGCGGCCGAGCCAGACCGCGTCGCTCCCCCGCCAGCGGACGGGTCCCCGGCCCTCGCGAAACGGTAGCGATATACCCTCGGGGCGCCCGTTGGCGGCCGGCGTCTTTCGGCCCCGGGCCGTAGGCAGGCGAACGTGAGCGACCGGTTCGACCTCGTCGTCGTCGGCGGGGGGATCGTTGGCCTCGCGAGCGCCCGGGCGATCCGTCGCCGCCACCCTCGACTCTCGGTCGCTGTGCTCGAAAAGGAGCCCGCGGTCGGCCTCCACCAGACCGGCCACAACAGCGGCGTCGTGCACTCGGGCGTCTACTACCGGCCCGGCTCGCTCAAGGCGCGGCTCTGCCACGACGGCCGGGCGGAGTTGCTCGACTTCGCGGCGGCCGAGGGAATCCCGAGCCGGACGGTCGGCAAACTGATCGTCGCCGCGCGGCCGGCGGAGCTCGGCATGCTCGACGAGCTCCACCGTCGCGCCCGGGCGAACGCCGTCGACGGAGTGGCTCGGCTCGGCGCGGCCGAGCTCGTCGGACGGCTTCCCGGCGTCGCCGGGCTCGGGGCGCTTTACGCTCCGACCGCGGCGATCATCGACTACGGCGCGGTCGCTCGACGCCTCGCCGAGCGGCTGTCGGCGGACGGTGTCGCGGTCCTCACCGCCCGCGCGCTCCGTGCGGCCCGTCCGACCGAGGCCGGCTGGCGGCTCGACACGGGGGGCGGCGGGGTCGACGCGGGCTACGTCGTCAACTGCGCCGGCCTCCACTCCGACCTCGTCGCCCGGCTCATGGGAACGGATCCTCCCGTCGCCATCGTGCCGTTCCGGGGGGAGTTCTACCGTCTCTCCGACCGGCTTCGCGACCGCGTCCCCACGCTCGTCTACCCCGTGCCAGATCCCCGGCTCCCGTTCCTGGGAGTCCACCTGACGCCCACGATCTCCGGCGAGCTGCTCGCAGGTCCCAACGCCACCGTCGCGCTCGCCCGGGAGGGGTACCGTCGCGGCCAGTGGGACCCGGCCGAGGTCGCTCGCCAGCTCGCGTTCCGTGGGACGGCCGGCCTCGCCCGCCGGTACGGTCGGTTCGCGGCGGGCGAGTGGTTCAAGTCGTGGAGCCCCGCCGCGTATCTCGCCGCGATCCGATCGGTGTGGCCGTCCGCAACGGCCGACGACCTCGGCGCCCGGACGAGCGGCGTGCGCGCCCAGGCGGTGCGTCCCGATGGGTCCCTCGAGGACGATTTCGTCTTCGTCCGGGCCGATCGGGCCCTCCACGTCCTGAACGCCCCGTCGCCGGCGGCGACCGCCGCGTTCGCGATCGCCGAGGCGGTCGCGGACGCCGCCGGCGTCGTGGGGGGCGGGCGGTGACGCGACCCCCTCGAGAGCGAACGCTCATCAGGCCGCGGACTGTCGACCCGCCGATGGGAAGGTCCCGTGCGAGGGGGCCGGCGAGGCCCGGGCTCGACCGGGTGGTCGAAGGGGATGCGCGCGAGGTCCTCGACCTCCTCCCGAAGGAGTCGGTCCACCTCGCGGTGACGAGCCCGCCGTACAACGTCAAGATCCCCTACCTCGGCTACCACGACGACCTCCCGCCCGACGCCTACCTCGCGTGGCTGAAGGAGGTCTGGCGGTCGCTCTACCGGGTCCTCGTGCCGGGCGGCCGGTTCGTCCTCAACGTCGCGCCGACGTCGATCCGGGACTTCCGACCGATCCACCACGACCTCTCGCGCGACCTGCGGGAGCTGGGCTACATCATGCGCACCGAGATCATCTGGTACAAGCAGACGATGGGACGGCGCACGGCGTGGGGGAGCTGGAAGAGTCCCTCGAACCCGCACATCGTGCCGTCGTGGGAGTACGTCCTCGTCTTCTCGAAGGGGCAGTGGAAGCTCCCCGGGAACCCGGCGGCGGTCGACATCACCGCCCGAGAGTTCGAGAAGTTCTCGGACGGCTTCTGGGCGATCCCGCCCGAGCGACGGCGGAACGGGCACCCGGCGCCGTTCCCCGAGGAGCTGATCCAGCGGATCGTGAAGTTCTACAGCTACCGGGGGAACGTCGTCCTCGACATGTTCGGGGGCACGGGGACGGTCGCGGCGGTCGCCCGACGGCTCGGCCGCCACTACCTCCACATCGACACTTCGCCCGAGTACTGCGCGCTCGCGACCGAGCGCGTTCGCGCGGCCTCCCCACCGGCGGACGCGTGGATCCCTCCGCCCGACTCCCGGCCGGCGCGTCGCCGACGTTCCGAGGACGCCCCGGCCGCCGGTCAGCCGTCGCGCCGCGTCGGCCGCCGCTCCGCGACCGACCTCGCGAGCGAGGGGACGAGCGCGTTCACCGTCGCGTAGATCGGGGCCGCCCAGACGTCGAGGGTCCACGCCCGCTCCGCCGGATGGCGCGCCAGAAAGCGGAGGTACTCCGCCGCCCGACGCGCGGCCGCTTGGCGCCCCTCGCCGCGGACGATCCCCTCGACGAGCGACCCCGAGCGGTAGAGTCGGTCGTAGTGGTCGGCCTCGCGAGCGAGCCAGGACGAGAGCTCGGCGTGGCCGCGGGAGCGGGCGAACGCGGCGAGGTCGCGGTTCGAGAGCTCGGCGTGTCGCAGCCAACCGACCCGGTGGGTGACGTTGCCGCCGTAGTAGCGGAAGCGGGTGAGCCGGCGGTCGTCGAAGTACATCGCCCCCGGACCGAGCGCCCCGAGGACGTAGAGCGCGAGGTCCGGAAGCTGCGTCCGCGCGAACGCTTCCCCGAACGCCCCCTCGAATAGCTCCCGCCGGACGACCATCGTGCTCGAGTTGAAGCCCGCGTTCGCCCCTCCCGAGGCGTACCGCATGACCCCCGACTTCGCTTCGGGCCCGAGGAGGACCGGACCCGACGCGTCGAACGACGCGTCGCGTTCGTGGGCGCGCCAGCGCTCGGTCGGGATCGGGGAGTCGCCGTCGTCGATCACGCGCACCCGGTTGCGGTAGAACCCCACCTCGGGGTGCGCGCGGACGACCGCGAGGACCTCTTCGAGTCGGGTCGGCTCGAACTCGTCGTCGTCGTCCAGGAACGCGACGAGCGGGGCGCGGGTCCGACCGACGGCCCTCCGGAGCCACGGCCCGATGCGAGGGTCGTCGTCGAGAACGGCGGGGACCGCGTCGCGCGCGAGCTCGGCGTCGATCCCCGCGTCCTCGAAGTTCTTCGTGACGAGGAGCTCGAAGCGGTCGCGAGCGAGGGTCTGGGCGAGGACAGACCGGACGGCGCGGGCGAGATACGGCCGGCGACCGTAGGCGCCGACGACGACCGCGATCTCGGGGGGACCCGACACGGCCGTCCCCCTAGCGCGGCGGGAGGAGGGCCGGGGTCGGATCGGGGGGTCCCACCGAACGGGTCCCGGGCGGCGCGCGCGGCGGCCGCAAGCGGCGTTCGAGCTCGTCGACCGCGAGGCCCAGGAGGGGCTCGAGGTTCACCGTGTCCGCCCGGTTGTACTTCACGAGCCGCTCGAGCGCCCCCGAGTGGCCGCGTCGGTACTCCTGCCAGAGGCGGACCGCGTCGAGGCCGTGGATCCCCTCGACGCCCGAGCGGTCCCCGATGCCGAGACGCTGCTCGATCCGCTTGAGCCCGCCCGAGTGGCCGAGCCGGTAGAGGACGAACCGGAGGTCGATGTGGACGGGCGGAGGCTCGAACTCGGGAAACCGTACGCGCAGGAAGGGAACGTCGAACCGGCTCCCGTTGAACGTGACGAGGAGGGCGTAGCGGCTCAAGTAGGCCGGAAGCTCCTCGAGGTCCTCGCCGGCGACGAACGAGCGCGTGCCGAGAGAGCCGTGGACGGTGACGACGGTGACGATCCCCTCGTACGGCGACAGGCCGGTCGTCTCGATGTCGAGGAACGCGGTCTCGCGCTCGAACTCGGGGTAGAGGCGCCAGTGCTCCCGGTCCGGGAGACGACGTCCGAAGTACGCCGCGTCGCGGCCGGAGAACGCGCTCTCGCTCGAGGCGACCTCGCGCTCGAGGTGTCGGAGCCCCGCACCCGAGAGACCCAGCGCCTCGGGCCGGTCGACGAGCTCGCGCCAGTCGCCGACCCCGGCGCGCCAGAGGTCGGCCTCCGTCACCGGGCCGATCCCCGAGAAGTGGAGGAACGTCGCGCGCAGCACGCCGGGGGCGACGGGCTGGCGGCCTTTAGCCTTCGCGCGTTCGTCCGGGCGCTACGGCCGGGGGTCGGCCGACTCGACGGCGAGCGGGGCGATCGGGGCGACGAGCGTCTTCACCGCGGCCCAGAACGCTGCGACCTTGTCGGCCGGAAGCCGGCCCCGGTAGAGCGGGGCGCGGCACTCGGCTTCGAGGAGGCCGGGGTCCTCGCTGTCCCAGACGAGCCGCACGACGAACTCGTCGTGCTCCTCCTCGAAGGCGAAGACGCGGCGGCGGGGATCGGTCGGCACGGGATTCGGGGCGAGGAACTCGAGCGGCGGGTCAGGCGGCGGGGCGACGCCCGGGATCAACGTGAGCGGCACCGGACGTTCGGGAAGCTCGAGGCGGATCCAGGCGACCACGGGCCAACGGCTCTTCGGGGCGCCGAGCGACGGCACGGCCCGCCCGAGCCACCGGACGGGAAAACCCCGTCGGGCCTACCGGCTCGTCGCGATTCTTTCTGGGAAGATAAAAAAAAGAACCACACGCGTTCTGCTTAACTGCCAAGCGCAACCAGTTAACGTAGCTGCGGACGTTAGTGGCCGCGGGCTGAACGGATCGCCCGAAGGCTTTCCGCGTACACCCCGGCTCTATCGAGCTCGTCTTCTACGAATGTCCTTGAAGGTCTCTCTTTTTCGAGGGGGTTTCGGGCTTAGATGCTTTCAGCCCTTATCCCGGAGCGCGTGGCTGCTCAGCGATGCCCTGCCGGACAACTGATGGACTAGAGGCGCCGATTCCCCGTTCCTCTCGTACTGTGGGAACCTTCTCGTCAGAGACCCTTGCACTTCCGCCAAAAAGCAACACACCTGTCTCGCGACGGTGTAAACCCAGCTCACGATCCCTTTTAATGGGCGAACAACCCCACCCTTGGTAGCTGCTGCACCACCAGGATAGGCAGAACCGACATCGAAGTAGCAAGCCTCCAGGTCGATAGGGACTCTTGCTGGAGACAACTCAGTTATCCCCGGGGTAACTTTTCTCTTATCACTGGCCCCTACAGGGGAGGCACAGTGGTTCGCTAGGCCCTGCTTTCGCATCGGGAATCCTCGTTAAGCAGATTCCCGTCAAGCCGGCTTTTGCCCTTGCACTCTACGGTGGATTTCTGACCCACCTGAGCCGACCTTTGGGGGCCCTTGTTACATTTTGGAGGGCGTGGCGCCCCACCCAAACTGCCTACCTACGGGTGTCCCCCTCGCGGGGTGAGCGATACAAACCCGAAAGGGTGGTGTTTCATTGGCCTCTCGGAACGGGCCTTGGAGCCCGCCCTGATAACGAGTCCCACCTACGCTACACATTCGAATTCGTACCACAACCGCAGGCTGCAGTAAAGCTCCACGGGGTCTTCGCTTTCAGACGGAAGACATTGGACTGCTCGCCAATGAGTCAGTTTCGCCGGCTTCCGAGCGGGGACAGTAGAGCTCTCGTTGGTCCTTCATGCAAGTCGCCAATTAAGCGACAAGGTATTACGCTACCTTAAGAGGGTCATAGTTACCCCCGCCGTTTATCGGTCCTTCGTCCCGTTGTACCGGGCTTTCAGATGCCGACACTGGGCAGGATTCAGCGGCCATACACAACCTTTCGGTCTCGCGGCCACCTATGTTTTTATTAAACAGTCGGAGCTCCCTGGTCACTGCGACCAGACACCCTCGTGTCTGGCACCCCTTCTCCCGAAGTTACGGGGCTAATTTGCCGAATTCCCTCGCTCGAATTCTCGCCGACACGCCTTGGGCTTCTCACCCAGGGGCACCTGTGTCAGTTCTCGGTACGAGCCCAAGTTGCCGTCCTCGACTTTTCACGGACCACCCGCATTGCAAAGAGTCCCCTCGCGGGAACATGATCTCCCTTCCCCCGGTTCTCACCATAACGGTACTTCCCGGGGCGACGGGGGATCAGTAGACCGGCATGTGTCTACCTCTCCTAGCGGCTGGCTTCCTCGAGGACGCTTTAACCTTGGGGTCACAGAATATTAACTGTGTTTCCGTTCGCGAGTGCCGATTAAGGACTCGCTTAGGCTCGACTAACCCACGGCGGATGAACGTTGCCGTGGAACCCTGGCCCCTACGGCGGACGGGATTCTCACCCGTCTTTGCTGCTACTCCTCCCAGGATTTTCGATGGAACCCGGTCCATAGGAGCTCACGCCCCTACTTCTACCCAGGCACCACGCCTCCTTACACGGTTACCGCTACGGCGGCACGCTCGCATATCGGGGGTCGGTTTAGCCCCGTCCATTTTCGGTGCCCATGCCCTCGACTGGTGAGCTGTTACGCACTCTTTGAAGGATGGCTGCTTCTGAGCCCACCTCCCAGTTGTCTTCGAACACGGACGCCCTTTGCATAACACTGAACCGGCACTTGGGGCCCTTAATGCGGGGCTGGGTTGCATTCCCTTTCGCACGGCGGGCTTACCCCTGCCGCGCTCACTCCCGGCGTCTACGCCGCACCGAACTTCGGAGTTCGACAACAGGCCGAGACCTTTCGGTCCCGCTTCCCGTAATCGGTGCTCTACATCCCGTGCCAGCTCGGCCGAGACCTACCTGCGAGTAGTTTCAGGAGGAACCAGCCATCCCCAGTCTAGATTGGCCTTTCACCCCTAAGCACAGGTCATCCGAGTGATTTGCACGTCAACACCGGTTCGGTCCTCCACCTACCTTTCGGCAGGCTTCAACCTACCCACGCTTAGATCGATTGGCTTCGGGTCTTCCACCTATGACTTCGGGCGAGCGCACCCCGTCCCTGGCCCCTTGCGGGGTTGCGGACTGTCGGTTTCCCTGCGGCTGCGGCCGTGCGGGCCTTAGCCTCGCCATAGATCAAAACTCCCTGGCCCGTTATTCAAAACGGACGCATGGATCCTGTGTCCACGGCCTTGCGACCGCTTCGCTCCTTGGGGACCACATGCGGCTTATCGTCAGCTGGTTTCAGGCTCTTTTCACCTCCCTTCCGAGGTACTTTTCAGCGTTCGCTCGCGCTACTAGTGCGCTATCGGTCTCGGGACGTATTTAGGATCGGAAGACTGTACCTCCCAGCTTCCCGCGCGATATCCAACGCACGGTACTCGGGATCCCTCCAATCTCGCCTCTTCCGTTCGCGTACGGGACTTTCACCCTCTACGGTCCGTCGTTCCAGGCACGTTCGGCTCCGGAAGCCAGCGAGTACGGAGGTCCACTACTCCACATCTCCCCGCCCTCACCGGGCGGGGATTCGGTTTGTCCTTGGCCGTTTTCGATCGCCTTTACTAACGGCATCTCGGTTGATTTCTTGTCCTCCCCCTACTAGAATGCTTTACTTCGGGGGGTTCCCCTTCCTTGCGGAATGTCCCTTGCGGGACCGGAGTTCCGATTCGGTGATCGGTGGATCACAGGTTCCTTGCGCCTACCCACCGCTTATCGCAGCTTGGCACGACCTTCATCGGCGCCCGAGCCTAGCCATTCCCCAACTGACAGGAGTCAGCTACACTGATTACGCTTGACAAGCGTCCAGAACGCGTGTGATCGGCGTCATCGGTCCCCTCACCGGCACGGCGAAGGGACCCTCGCCCTTCCCCGGAGAGGCCAAGGCCTCTGCGGGTGCATGTGCCGACCGAACAGCTGCGCCGTGGCGCGGCTCCCTTGCGAGCGCGGGTCCTTATTTAACGCCTGCGAGCCGGAGGTCGAGCCCGCTCGCCCCGAATCGGGCGGGGGCGGCTCACCGGCCGCGGTCGACCGTGCTCACGACCGACGGACCGTCGACAGGAACGACTGTCGGTGGTGCGGTCCCTCGTAGCGAGCGGCGGCGTACCGGCAGAGCCCCAAGGCGTTTGGCTCGCATCCCCCGCAGTTGCGCTCGGCCGGCACTGGGGCCCGGACCGTGTCCGCGCGGACCTGCCCGAGCGCGACCTTGAGCCAGCGCTCCTCCGCGTCGTCGTACGGGATCTCGACCCAGCCTTCCCGGCTCCCGTCGCCGACGGAGTCGCCGTAGAGGACGATGCCGAACGGCGGTCGCCGCCCGAAGACCGCGTGGACGAGCCGACACTCGGCGATCGCCTGCACGGTATCGAACACGCGCCCGTGCGCTTCGTGGTAGCCGACGAAGAGGTGCGTCGCTTTGTATTCGACCGGTACGAGGCTTCCGTCGGCCCGCTGGATGATGAGGTCGGGCCGGCCCGAGAGCCCAAGTTCCGCGTCGATGAGGTTCCCGTGGCCGTTCGAGAAGCGGGGGTCGAGGCGGACCCGCTCGGGCGGGAACAGCATCGGAAGGTCGTCCTCCCCCGGGTCCTCGTAGATCAGCAGGTCGTGGTCCGAGAGGTCGAGGCGCCCCTCGTTGACCCCCACGCGGCCGAGGGGAGGGGCGAACAGAGGTGAGTGACGCAGCGGCACGACGCTCGACGGCGCCGCCGGGCTCACCGCCACCGCGCGGCCTCGCTCCCTCGACAGTTCCATCTCGTGAGGGCAGCGGAAGTACGTGACGAGGTCGTGGGGCGTCAGATGCTCGGGTACGGCGACCGCGGTGGGACTCATCATGGGCCGCGCGTCGAACTCCCGGGCTATGAAGGTAGGGCTCGAAGGGCAGGCGAGGTTCCCGCGGGACGCGGAGCGAGGCGGTCGGAAGGCCTACGCGAGGGCCTGTCGCAGCGATTCCCGAGCGGGTTCCGGCAGACCGGAGCGCGTCAGGAGCGCCCCGAGCAGCTCGCGGTCGACCCCGAGGCGCCGGACGAGCTCGGTCAGGGCCGGCAGGCGGTCCGACCGACCTTTCTCGGCGGCGCGCACGAGAGCGTACTCGGGGCGCGTCGCGCGGACCGTCGTTCCGTGAAACGGGGTCGGGACGAGGCGGGGGACCCCGCTCCGCGCGTCCCACTCGTCGAACGGCTGGGGGGGCCCCGGCTCGATCGGGACCGCCCACTCGACCCGGACCCCCTCCTGGAACGTCCCCACGAACGCGCGGGCCCCGCGCACGATCCCCCTCACGGGCCAGTCGGTCGGGGCGACGGGCTCGATGAGATACTCGGTGAGGAGGGCGCCGAGCCGATCGACCCCGTCGCGGGAGGTGCCGAGGTCGATATCGTGCGGCGCGACGGAGGCCCCGAGCAGCCACGCCGCGGTCGAGCCGCCGACGTACCAGACGACCCCGTCGGCGGCGAGCGGGGAGGCGACCCGATCGACGAGCTCCTCGAGCCCGCGCGCGATCGGCACCGGTCGCTGCGCGTAGACCTGGTCGACCATCGTCTCGAGCACGAACCGCATCCGGTTGTACGCGCGTCGGACCGCCGAGGCTTCGGCGAACGGGAGGAGGAAACGGCGGTGCCAGCACCGCGGACCTCCGAACATGCAGGGGGAGGGCGGGTGGACGAAGCCGAAGACGTCGAGCGGCCCTTTCGAGGGCCCGCCGGCGTCCGACCCGCCGTCCTGGGCATGGAAGGTGAACGTCGTCGGTTCGCCGTCGTGCTCGACCGAGAGCTGGTGGAGGAAACCTCCGCCGAGGTCGGGTCCCGAGAGCAACTCGCTGGTCACGGCCCCTCCGCGCCGCCGCGGACCGCCCCGAGACCCCCTAGGTCGGCGACGGCCCGAGCTCGAGCGCGGCCGGGAATGGGAGCTTCCCCGTGGTGAGGGCGATTCGGTGCTCGTGCCGTCGGGCCACGAGGTACGTGCCGCTCGTGAGGGAGTGCCACGACCCGGGCTCGCCGTCGAACGGTTCGCTTCCGACGAGCACGCGGTGGGGGGTGACGTGGTACGCCATCTCGTAGTACCGGCGGCCCGTGTCGATAAGTCCCGTTCCGTGGTCGCCCGTCCAGAGGCAGAATGCCCAGAGCTCGTCGGGCCCGCGCGAGAAGAGCACGTTGAGCCCCGAGAACGGCGGGACCGGCGGGCGCTTCAACCCTTGCCAGACTCGAACGAGGTCCTCGACGGTCCTCAGGTAGCCGACGAGAGGGTCGCCGACCTCCTCGGTGTTGCGGACGAGCAGCCAGAAGAGCACCTCGCTGTCGTTCACGCCACGGACCTTGGATTCGTGGACGCCGAGGAGGGGGCGCGTCTCGATGGGGAACGGAATCGACCCGTTGTGCGCGAAGAGCGCCGTGTGGTTCTCGAACGGCTGGGAGTTCTCGAGCGCGATGAGCTTCTCGCGCGGCAGTTGGAGCGGGTTGCTCGCGTGGCGCAGGTGGCCGAGGACGAGGGGGCCGTTCGCGCCGACGGCGGCCGCGAGGAACCGGTCGCGCTCGGAAGGCTCGAACGCCCCTCCGATCCCCTTCTCCACGCGCGCCCGCCCTCCGTTTTCGAACCATCCTACTCCCCAGCCGTCCTTCTGCGCGGTCTCCGGAGAGACGTTCGATTGGGCGAGGAGCGAGCGGTCGGAGTGCGCCAGCCAAGTCTCGGCCGACTCGTTACGGGTCGTGAGGAATCCGAGCAACCGGCACATGGTCGCGGCCACCCCGGTCGCGTAGATAAGCGTCCGTACGGAATCGAGGGCCGCCGCCCCCTCGTAAGCAAGGCTTTTGAGCGGCGGCGGGACTAGTAGTCTCCCAGGTTCGAAATGGTCGCCATCGAGGTCACTCCCGCAGCTCGGGACCAGGTACTCAAGATCATGGAGAAGCAGGCGAAGCCCGGAGCGGCCCTGCGACTCTACGTCCAAGGCGGCGGTTGCTCGGGACTCACGTACGGCATGTCGTTCGACCACCGGGAGTCGGGCGACGAGGTCGCGTTCAACGACCGGGGCCTCCTCGTCGTTGTCGACCGCGCGAGCGCCCCTCTGCTCGAGGGAGTGAAGGTCGACTTCCTGCTCGGGCTCGAGGCGTCGGGGTTCAAGATCTACAACCCGAACGCGAAAGAGACCTGCTCGTGCGGGAAATCCTTCTCCGCGTGAACCGCTCACCTGACCGCCAGCGGAGTTTTATAGCCCCGGCTTCGTTGAGCGAGTGGGCGAGTCAGGAGGGCCCGACGAATGAGCGATAGTGGAATGAAGCTCGAAGTCACCAAGGAAGCGCAGGAACAGGTCCGGGACCTCATCAAGGCCCAGAAGCCCGGCACCGCCGTGCGCGTCTACCTCCAATCCGGCGGGGGCGGCGGAGGC
>VFSW01013319.1_pt1 | contig 11437 bp, 11 predicted proteins | sample 5358111 | NCBI WGS metagenome assembly VFSW01 (sample SAMN11554181, study PRJNA540505) | mine drainage metagenome | isolation source: sediment from site ElyBrook_90M | place: USA: Ely Copper Mine, Vershire, VT | collected 2017 | reverse complement strand
GCATCTCGATACGCCGCGATCCATGGAGGATTTCGACACGCTGTTGTGGCAGGTTTCTCATCAAAATACTCAGGCCTACAAGGACGAGGACGGCTGGTTCCTTCTGGTCAATAACCGTTGTGGACACCTCCTGCAAGACGGGCGCTGCGGGATCTACGAGGACCGTCCGCAGATCTGCCGCGAACACTCGAACGACGGCTGCGAGTTTGATGGCCCCGCCAGTGCCGAAGACTTTGACCTGTTTTTCCCCAGTTATGCCTCACTGCTCAAATACTGCAGGAAAAAGTTCAAGAACTGGGACAGGCGCCTAAAGAAAGCCGCTCCAAAAAGCACTGGGTGCAAGCGCGACTGAACGCCGCCGGTGCTTTATGCTCAATCGTCGGCTTCCATTATCAGACGGGCGGCGGCGCCTACATCGGTTACCCAGTGAACACCGGAAGCGAGCGCCGACCGTGATTCGGCGCCATAGCCTGTGGCGACCAGGATGGGCGTGACTCCGGCAGCAAGACCGGCCTCGACATCGGCGAGTTTGTCGCCAACGATATAGGAGTGCGACAGATCGATGTCCCAATCCCTGCTGGCCTGCAGAATCATCCCTGGCGACGGCTTTCGGCAGCTGCAGGCGATACGCGCTCCGAAATCGGGGTGGTCGGGGCAGTAATAGTAGGCATCGATACGGGCACCTAGGGGGGCCAGCTCGGCGTCTATCTGCTCATGAAGCCTGCGGACATCTTCTTCTCCATACATACCGCGTGCAATCCCCGCCTGGTTTGTCACGACGATGACTAGGTATCCGGCGCGGTTGAGGTTACGAATCGCGTCGATTGCACCGGGTATCCATTCCCAGTCCTCGAGACGATACAGATAGCTTTTCTCTACGTTGATTGTTCCGTCCCGGTCGAGGAAGACTGCGCGTCTGGACATCGATTTACTACCGCTGCTCAAGCCGGCACGCGACGCGGCCGTGCATGAGCAGCGCCTCGCCGCATACCCGGTTTCGGCTGCTTACCCTCCAAAGACCGCCTCTTCCACGCATTCGCACAGAGAATGCGCGAGCACGATGTGCAGTTCCTGGATGGTGCTTGTATTGCGTCCGCAAGCAATGACGCAATGGTCTGCCAGCCCTCGTGCCTGGCCGCCGTCGTGCCCGCAGAACACAATGCTTGAAAGTTCCATCGAGCGGCATTGCTCGAGAGCCCGCAGAATGTTGCGCGAGTTGCCGGATGTGGTGATGCCAAGGAACACGTCGGGACTGCGCATCTTGCCGGCCACCTGGCGCGAAAACACTTCATCGTAGCCGTAGTCGTTGCTGATCGCAGTTAGGGTCGAGGTGTCAGTGGTCAACGCCTCGGCCGGCAGCGACGCCCGCTCGCGCGTCCCGAGGCGTCCCACAAATTCCGCAGCGAGGTGCTGGGCGTCTGCAGCCGATCCGCCATTGCCAGCGATGTACAGTCTGCCGCCATGACGGTAGGCGCGCACCACCGTTTCTACCGCTCGGCTGAAGCTTTCGATCTGCTCCGCACGCCTCATGAACTCCTGCTTTGCAGTGATCGACGCCTGCAGATTGTTGAACAACTTGTCTCGGATGTTCATAGTCATGTCTCGATCCCTGTGTCACCCCGGCCGGCTACTTTGTATTGAGCCACTGCATGTATTCGTGGACTCCCTGCTCCACCGTCTTGAACGGCTCCCGGTAGCCGGCCGTACGGATGGCGTCGATGTCCGCCTGAGTAAAACTCTGATAGCGGCCTTGCAGCTGCTCGGGAAAAGGGATGTATTCAATCTCGCCGTGTCCGTGCCAAGCAATTACCGCCCGAGCTACGTCATTGAAGCTCTGACTGCGTCCGGTGCCGACGTTGAATATTCCGGAGCGGGCGGGATGGTCAAGGAACCACAGCTTGACGGAACAGGCATCGCCGACGAAAATGAAATCACGCCGTTGCTCGCCGTTGCCGTAGCCATCCGTGCCCTCAAACAGCCTGACCCGGCCGTTGTTGATCACCTGGCTGTTGAAATGATAGGCGACGCTCGCCATGGACCCCTTGTGCTGCTCACGCTGGCCGTAGACGTTGAAATACCGCAATCCGACTACCTGGCTCGTCGCTGACGGCATGATCCGCCGCACATACTGGTCAAAAAGAAATTTGGAATAACCGTAGACGTTGAGCGGGGCCTCCAGTTCCCGATCCTCGCGAAACACCTTGCCACCGCCGTAGACCGATGCCGAAGACGCATAAATGAATGAAACACGTCTTTCCAGGCAGTAGTGCAGAAGCACCTTGGAGTATTCATAGTTGTTGCGCATCATGTAGCGTCCGTCCCATTCGGTGGTGCTGGAACAGGCGCCCAGGTGAAACACCGCATCGACCGGTTCGGCCAGTTCGCCGGCAGCCGCAACAGTACGCAGGAAATCCTCCTTATCCTGGTAGTCAAGAATCTCGCAATCAGCGAGGTTCCTGAATTTGACACCGTTGCTGAGGTTGTCCACCACAAGTACGTCGCGACGTCCGCGCGCGTTGAGCGCCGCAACCAAGTTTGCGCCGATGAAGCCGGCACCGCCGGTTACTATGATCACTGTCGTCCTTCCATTGTTGAACCGTCCAGGGCGGCTCTGTCCGTACTAGCGTCCGGCCCCGTGTTGTATGGCTGCGATAATGTTGCTGGTGGAGCAGCCGTTCTCGTAGGGAAGGATCCGTACTTCGCCGCCACGTGCCGTTACGCAGCTGTAACCGGCGACGTACGTCCTGCGGGCGGTAGTCGCCCCCCTTTACCAGAAAATCCGGTCCGAGCTCGCAGATCAGCCGCTCCGGGGTGTCCCCCGAGAAAGGCACGACCCAGTCTACTGCGGCCAGCCCCGCCAGTACCGCCATGCGCCGTTCCAGCGAGTTGACCGGCCGTCCCGCGCCTTTAAGCCGTCGCACGGAATCATCGTCGTTGACTGCCACGATCAGTCGGTTTCCCATACGCCTTGCCTGTTCGAGGTACGTGACGTGGCCGGCATGCAGAATGTCGAAACAGCCGTTAGTCATAACGATCGTTTCGCCATGCGCGCGCGCATCCTCCACCGCCACCCGCAGCTGCTCCTCGGACATCACACCGCGTGTCGGCGCCTGTTCGCCCTGCAGTGCCCGTCTCAGTTCCGGCACGCTGACTGTCGCGGCGCCGAGTTTCGCGACCGATATTCCTGCTGCCATGTTGGCGAGCGCAGTGGCCGCATCCATGTCCATGCCCGTCGCCAGCGCCGCAGCAAGAACTGAAATCACGGTGTCGCCCGCGCCGGTTACGTCATAGACCTCGCGCGCCTGTGCCGGCAAATGAAGCACCTCGGCGCTGTCGCGTATCAGAGTCATGCCATGTTCGCCCCTGGTGATGAGCACGGCGCCAAAACCGTGAGTGCGCAGCAGCGCAACGCCTTTTTCAACGATGTCGTGTTCGTTGGCGCATAGACCGACGACCGCTTCAAACTCGGTCAGGTTTGGCGTGATGATGCTGGCGCCGTGATAGTGATTGAAATCGCGGCTCTTTGGGTCGACCAACACGGCCTTGCCGGCAGCGCGCGCAATGGCGATGAACTCGCGTGCCGACCGCAGGGTGCCCTTGCCGTAGTCCGAAAGTACCACGATGTCCGCCTCCGGCAGGCTGCGCTCGAACTCGGTGCGCAGCAAACCCGGGTCAGAACCCTGGAATCCGTCCTCGAAGTCCAGCCTGATCAGCTGCTGATGCCGGCTCATCACCCGCAGCTTCGTCACCGTGGAAACCCCGCTGCAACGTATGAACAGGCAATCTACGCCGGCCGCAACCAGACGCTGTTCGAGGATGTCGGCCGCCTCGTCCGTGCCGGTCAGACCAAGGACCGTCGCCTGACTGCCGAGCGATGCAACGTTAAGAGCGACATTGCCGGCTCCACCTGGACGCTCCTCAGTGTTTTCCACAAGCACGACCGGTACCGGCGCCTCGGGCGATATGCGTGCTGCCGAACCGTGCCAATAGCGATCCAGCATGAGGTCGCCGGCTATCAGTACGCGGGCGTTCTCGAAAGCGGGTATCAGAATGCGCATAAATTCCGAATGGCGAGAGAATCCCAATTTCAAAGGGCTTTTCGGGCCGTTATCATACCATGTGCCCCCGTTTTTGGCGTGAGCCCGCGCCGAAATCGGGATCATCGGCCGGAATCGCGCGATGCTGGTCCGTGCGCCCGGGCGGGGTCCGGTGCCGCCAGCCCCGGGGCGAGGTTCCCGAGCGCCGGCGGCTGTCCGTTCGTCCGGTTCACATTGCGCGAGGTCGGGTAGAGAATCCGGCCTTCCGGCACCGAATCGAATGGTCCGCCCGCTGCGTATCCCCGAGGTGGGTGGCGGGTACCGCCCAGTGCCGTAACGGGAATGTCCGCTGCCGGTTTTAGCGCGGGTGGGCTATCCTTCGGCTCCACTCCAATGGCTGTATACTGGCTGAAGCGATTTTCTGGCTCGGTGCTGCCGGGCAGCTTGCTATTGCGGCATGATATCCAGAAACGAGCGAATCGCCGCAAAATCGCCTGCGTCCTTTTCGGGACCTCTGGAGTCCGGGTTCGTGACGGCAAGCAGCTGGGCAATCCCGTAGTTTCGGGCGGAGCGCAATACCGGCAGGCTGTCATCTATGAGCAGCGTTTGGCGGCGATCGAAGGATTCGATGTCCTGCATGCGACTCCAGAATTCATTGTGCTCTTTGGGCATGCCGAGCTCATGTGCGCATACGATTGCATCGAATTCTACGCCCAGCTTGGTGCAATCCAGTTTCAGGGTGAGACTCTTGGCATGCGCGTTGGTCACCATAACGATGCGTTTTCCACGTGCGCGTACCGCACCGAGGAAATCGATAACATGCGGGCGTATCGAAATCAGGTGAGCAACCTCCCGTTTGAGCTGCGCAATGTCCATGCCGAGCTCCCGGCTCCAGTAATCCACGCAATACCAATCGAGCGTGCCCTCAGCCCGGCGAAAGCGCGGAAACAGATCCTCCTTCGCCGCATCAAGCGTGAGGTCATTTTTTTCGGCAAAGCGCTGCGGAACATGCACCTGCCAGAAATGGTTGTCGTAGTGCAGATCGAGCAGTGTGCCGTCCATGTCCAGCAGGACCGTGCAAATGTTTTCCCAGTTCACCATAACGATAGATTCTTCAGAGAGGACGAAAGTGGATGCCGCGTCCGCCAGCGGAACATTCTCGCGCCCATGCCATTTGAATGCACCTGTTCGGGAACGGCTGCTGGTGGGTATTATACGCGTTTACCCGCGGCTTTCCGACATCGGAGAACTGTGTGAATCTCTATTTGCGGCTCTTGGTTGTATTGATCAGGACGCTGTTTTCGCGTCAGCGCGGGCTCCTGGAACCATCGCGACTTTCGTTTCGCGTGATGCCGCTCGACTGCGACTTCAACATGCATATGAACAATGGTCGCTATCTGACCTTCATGGATCTCGGGCGCATACATATGCTCGGGCAGACCCGCATGCTGAGACCGATGTTGCGAGCCCGGTGGATGCCAGTGCTGGGAGCAGCCGAGATCAATTTTATTTGCCCGCTCAGGCCGCTGCGCAAGTTCCATCTGCTGACCCGCCTGGTCACCTGGGATGAAAAGTACTTTTACGTCGAACAACGTTTCGAGTCGGGAGGCAGGCTGTGTGCCATAGCTCTGGTCAAGGGGTTGTTCGTGACCAAGGGACGGCGGGTCGAAAGCAGCACGGTGCTGAAGGTGTTGAATTTCGACATCGATGCGCCGCGGATGCCCGAGGTCGTCCGGCATTGGAATGATCTCGCAGCCCTCAAGAAGAAACACTACAGATGAAACAAGACGCGCCGGACCCACAGGTATCGTGCCCGCTGTGCCGTGCGCACGGCGAAAACGTGCTGTGGCATAGCGCCCGCTGTCGTGTTGTCCTCGTCGACGATGCCGATCATGCCGGGTATTGCCGGGTGATCTGGAATGCCCATGTAAAGGAGATGACTGACCTTGCCGCCGGCGCGCGCATATACCTCATGCAGGCGGTGTTTGCCGCGGAACAGGCAGTACGCGCCGTAATGCATCCAGATAAGATAAATCTCGCGACGCTTGGCAATCAGGTGCCGCATCTTCACTGGCACGTGATCCCGCGCTTTGTCGATGATGCTAGCTTTCCCGATTCGATCTGGTCGCCGCCGCGGCGCGGCGGTGCGCACCGCAATGCCGACGCCTCCGGACTCGTGCAGATGCTTCGGCGGCATCTGGGGCCGGGAAAGTAGAAAATCATGCGGGGCGGCAAGGATCGGCTTTCGGATGTCTGAGTCAATTCGCCCGGGGCCCGGGTAGCTCGCGAATCCACCGGTCCACCAAGAAACGCTTTCCATGGAATCGGACCGTGCCCCCGCTGTCTGGTGCGCGAGCACGTGCACTTTCTGCGTTCAAAACGTCAGAGGACGTGTTCCCTGCAATCGATGAATCTGTCCGTGAAGGAATGCAAGTCCGCCATGATCCACAGCGATTGGGTGGGGCAGACGCCCCGGACATTGAAACAATTCCGCCCAAACGTGCCGGACCCTTCCTGCCTTGCGGGTTCGAAATCGACTACGGTGGAGGGCTGAAAAGTCTGGCTGCGGGTTCCGAATCAATGCCCGCGCGCCCAGGTTTCCGCCGGGCTGAGATCGGTAAAGCTGCCGATCTGCGCGTCTGTGAACGCTGTTGCGAGCCAGCCCAGCCAGCCTCTCCACTGATCGCTGGCAAGCACGGCAATCCGGGCGAAATCGTGTGGATGGCTGCGTGTGAACTTGATGTCTTCCCAAGCGACGTCGAGAGTGAATCCGGCCATGCTGGTCAGGTCCAGCAGCAAATTGAGCTTCTTGTGTGCCTTGAGCCTCGCAATGATCGCGTTTTCAAGCTCACGAAAGTCGGCAAGCGTGAATTCGGCAAAGATGCTGACCTTGAGCAGGCCTCTTTCTTCCTGGATAACGATCATACCTTGCGCTCTGGGATATAATGTCGGGCTACGAAGATCGGACGCCCCGCGTGGCAGGCCACACGTCCTGCGCCGTCCGGCCAAGTGGCACATAGATTACCATAATGTAGCCCTGGAAGATCCTGCCACAGACCGGTCGGCTTTCGAAAACGTTGGTCAGGCAAGGGCCGCCAGGTGACCTGGAGGTATGGCATGGCAGAGGATCAGAAGCGATGTGCAGAGCTGGAGCAGGTTGTAGCGATTGCGGCTGCAGCCGGTGACCGCATTCTCGAAGTCTACGAGCGGGATTTCCAGGTTGACAGCAAGGCCGACGGTTCGCCGCTCACGGAAGCAGACACCGCTGCCAATCACCTCATTGTCGAGCGGCTTGCGAGCATGGTGCCGCGCCGCCCCCTGCTTTCCGAGGAGGAGAAGCTGGTAGAGTACAGCGAGCGTGCAGGCTGGCACCGGTTCTGGCTCGTCGATCCCCTTGATGGCACGCGGGAGTTTACCCGGCGCAACGGCGAATTCACCGTGAATATCGCACTCGTCGAGGACGGCCGACCTCTGCTTGGTGTCGTCTATGTGCCGGTCTCCGGGATAACGTACCTCGCTTGTCATGGCGTCGGTGCCTTCAAGCAGGATGCGGACGGGACGCGCCGCAGGATTCAGGTGCGCCACTACGACGGCGGCCGCGCTACGGTAGTCGCCAGCCGCTCCCATCCCGGTGCCGAGCTCGACGGGTTTCTCACACGGCTCAGGGCGCGCGAAGGTGAATATGAAACCACAAGTCTCGGCAGCTCGCTCAAGATCTGTCTGGTTGCCGAAGGTAGTGCCGATATCTATCCGCGACTCGGACCTACCAGCGAATGGGATACGGCGGCTGCCCAGTGTGTTCTCGAGGTTGCCGGTGGACGGCTCACAGACCTGGAGGGTCGGACGCTCTCCTACAACAAGGAGTCGCTGCTCAACCCATGGTTTCTTGCCAGCGGAGGAGGTAGCTACGACTGGACATCCGTAATGAGCGGCGGCGACTGACCCCGATGCAAGAGTGAGTGCACGCAGCGTGCATGCGTCCCTTTTTCTTGCAATCGATCAGGGTGGACATGCGAGCCGCACACTGCTGTTCGACGAAGCCGGCAACGTCGTCGGACGTGGTATCCAGTCAGTGCATTCGCATGAACCGTATCCCGGATGGGTCGAACAAGACCCGGAAGAGGTAGTGCGCACCGTGACTGCAAGCATCGAGCAGGCGCTTGCCGGTCAGGAACTTCGCGCAGTGACTGCGGCCGGACTCGCAACCCAGCGCTCTAGCATCGTGTGCTGGCGGCGCCACAACGGCGAACCGCTGTCACCGATTATCAGTTGGCAGGATAGACGTGCCCGCGACTGGATTGAACGTTTCGTACCGCAGCAAGGGCAGGTGCAGGTTTCCACCGGTCTCAGGTTGTCGCCCCACTACGGTGCTAGCAAGCTGCGCTGGTGCCTAGACCACCTGCCTGCGGTCCGGGATGCGCACGTGCGAGGCGATCTGTGTTTCGGCCCGCTTGCGAGCTTCCTGGTCTACCATCTCACCCTGGAGCATTCGTTTCTCGTAGACCCCGCCAATGCTGCGCGCACGCTTCTTTACAGTCTAAAGACACGCAACTGGGATCCCGGGTTGCTGCAGCTGTTCGGTATTCCCCGTGCGGCACTTCCGCAATGTGTTCCGACGCGACACTGCTTTGGAAGCCTGCCGATCGGCGGCCGGTCCATCCCGCTGCGTGTCGTTACGGGTGATCAATCCGCGGCGCTTTTTGCGTGGGGAGTACCGCAGAGCAAGTTTGCCTACGCGAACATTGGTACCGGCGCATTTGTTCAGCGTCCCTGCGGGACACGTCCGGAATATCACCAACGGCTGCTTTCCGGCATTGTGCTCGCAGAGCACGGTAGCGGCAGTTACGTTCTCGAGGGCACCGTCAATGGTGCCGGCAGCGCGCTGCAGTGGGCGCAGCGAGAGCTCGGGTTGGCCGACATCGAGGACCATCTGGTTGAATGGCTGGCGAGCGTGCGCGACCCAACGCCGTTTCTTAACGGCATTGGAGGGCTGGGCGCACCGTTCTGGGTCGCAGATTTTGCATCGCGCTTCATTGGTCCGGGCAGTGCACGGCAGAAGGCTGTCGGTGTCGCGGAAAGTATCGTGTTCCTGATTCATGAAAATCTCCAGGAGATGAGCAGCTCCGCCCCACCGCTTGAGCGTGTCGTAGCAAGTGGTGGCTTGGCGCGGTTCGGCGGGCTGTGCCAGCGTTTGGCCGACATCTGTCGTCTGCTGGTGTACCGGCCGGCCGAACAGGAGGCGACCGCCCGCGGCATCGCGTATTTGCTCGGCGATCCATCACGGGACTGGCCCGAGCCGGAGCCTGGCGCGAGTTTCCAACCCAGCACCGACGCCCCGCTCGATGAGCGATATCGGCTTTGGCGGGCGGCGATGGGTCGGGCGCTCGATCCACGGCAGTCTTCCGCGTGATAGAATAATCTTCCAGCCGGCGAAGTCGTGACCTGCTGCTACGACCGAGCTTTAGCCCCAGGAGTCGATCGATGAGTGTCAGCCAGGAACAGCGTGAACGCGTCATGACCCAGGCCCAGGGCGCGGTTGCGCTCGAAATCGCGTTTATAGGCATAGCCAACGGACTGTTGTCGCAACTTGATCGCCTGCGACAAGCGACTGCCGACCAGCTTGCTGCCGCTGCCGGCGCCGACGCCGGTTATGTCACGCGCTGGTGCGATGCGGCCTATGCGTTCGGCTATCTGTCGGAATCGGAAGGGCAGTTTCAGCTGACCGAACTGGGACGTGCGTTCCGGCCGGAGGTCCCCGGGACGCTCATGTCGTTCGCGGTTCAGTCGGTGCTTTCGGCGCATATGGCAGAGCGCGCCGCGACGTACATGAAAACCGGGGAGCGCCCCGGGGAGAAGGTGCTGGCCGAGCGCGAGAGCATTCTTCCTTGGTTCGGTGCGATGCTTGAAAACAATTTCGGCGCCTTGTTCGAACAACAAATCCTGCCGCAGATTGCCGCATTTGCCGAGCTCGAAGCGCGTCAGGGGGTGGCAGTTGATCTGGGTTGCGGAAATGGCTGGTATCTGCGCAGGCTCGCCGCGCATTTCCCGCATATTCGCGGCATCGGCCTTGACGGATTCGCAGAGAATGTACGCCAGGCGCAGGAACGTGCCGCCGCCGCAGGATTCGGTGCACGCCTGCACTTCCAGGTCGGCGATATCTACAACTACACCGTGCCCGAGCAGGTGGATCTCATTGCCATGACGCGTGCGCTACACCATGTGTGGGATCAAAGGGAAAAAGTCTTCACCACATTGCGGGATTCGCTTAAGCCCACAGGAATGGCGGTAATCTGGGAGCCGTGCTGGCCACGGCAGCGAGCCGATCTCGCGCAACCAGGACGAAGGATGATGGCGTTCCAGAATCTTACGGAACATGTTCAAGGCAATCATTTTCTGAATCCTGACGAGATTGCAGACGCGTTCCGGCAGGCTGGCATGGTTCCCAGCGTGTACCTGTTTGCCAACGGCAACGAAGCGGTGGTGGTCGGGCGAAATTCCGGCTGATCAGGAGGCGTCGCGCGGCGGCGCAGGAACAGTACCGTCGACCCCGGGTCAACCGGACGTTGGGATCGTGCGTACGGCCGGTCCGTACTGTTCGGGAAATTTCAGCAGTAATTCCGGGACATGAATTGCATTTCCCTGCACATAGTCGACCCCCAGGTCCCGCAGCTTCAACAGTATGGCCTCGCTTTCCGCGGATTCCGCAACGGTGTGAATTCCAAGCACGTGACCGATGCGGTTTATCGCCTCAACAAGCGCGAAATCTACAGGATCATGGGCCATGTCGGAGACGAACGAGCCGTCGATCTTCAGAAAGTCGACCGGTAGATGCTTGAGATAGGCAAACGACGACATTCCAGTGCCGAAGTCATCCAGGGCAAAGCGGCAGCCGATGTCCTTCAGTTCGTGCATGAACCGTGATGCCTTGTTCAGGTTGGTGATCGCGGCCGTTTCCGTTATTTCGAAACATATCGCCGCGGGAGGAATGCGATGGATGGCAATCTGGTCCTGTACGAAGTCGCGGAAGGCGTCATCGCTGATGCTGGTACCAGAGAGGTTAACTGCGCATAGTGGTCGGACCGCCACACCGTTCTGGTCCACGTGGCTTCTCAGGGACGGGCCTTGGGTATTGAACAAATTGCGTATCACCCAGCGGTCTATGGACGGCATCATGCGGTAGCGTTCTGCCGCCGGTATGAACGCCATGGGAGGGACGATGTTTCCTTCCTCATCCAGCATGCGCAGCAGTATCTCGTAGTATGCATCAGCAGACGGGCCGGCGAGAGGCGAAATGGTCTGGTAGAACAGGCGGAATCGCTTTTCCTCCAGTGCGCTGCCGATGCGTGCAATCCAGCGCATTTCTCCGCGTCGCTGTACCAGTTCGCGATCGTCCGAGCGGT
>VFSW01013318.1_pt1 | contig 11437 bp, 12 predicted proteins | sample 5358111 | NCBI WGS metagenome assembly VFSW01 (sample SAMN11554181, study PRJNA540505) | mine drainage metagenome | isolation source: sediment from site ElyBrook_90M | place: USA: Ely Copper Mine, Vershire, VT | collected 2017 | reverse complement strand
CCACGATCAGCAAGATCATCGAGCAGGCGGAGGCGGGCACCGCCGGGCTGGGCCTGTCCTGGGAAGAGCACATGGAGAACCCGGACCTCACCGTGTTCCGGGAGGCGTACCCGAAGGTGTTCGAGGTGGCCGGGCGGCTGGTGGACCGCGCGTGCGCCCTGGGCCAGCACCCGGCAGGGCTGATCATCTCCCCGGGGAAGCCGCTGACCGGCTGGATGCCGATGCGGCACGCCAACCCGGGCGACAAGCTGCTGGTGTCCCAGTGGGACTTCCGGGCCGCCGAGCAGCTCAACCTCCTCAAGCTGGACATACTCACCCTCCGCACCCTGGACACCGTGGCGGAGGCCATCCGGCTGGTGGAGGCGCGCACGGGAATGCGGCTCGACCCGCGTGAGTGGGACGCCGAGCACCTGGACCCGCAGGTGTACGACGCGGTGGACTCCGGGCTGACCCTCGGGGTGTTCCAGCTCGAAACCCGGCTGTGCTCGGACTACGCCCGGCGGATGCGCCCGCGCACCCTCGCCGACCTGGCCGACCTCACGACGTTCATCCGCCCCGGCCCCCGCAACTCCGGGGCCACCGAGCGGTACCTGAAGCGCCGCGCCGGGGCGGAGCCGGTGGACTACCCGCACCCGCTGCTGGAGGAGATGCTCCGCACCTCCTACGGCGTGATGCTCTACCAGGAGGACGTGCTGCGGGCCTGCAAGGTCGTGGCCGGGTACAGCGACCTGGAAGCCGATGACGTCCGCAAGATCCTCGGCAAGAAGCTGGTGCACAAGATCGCGGCGGCCGGGGAGGAGTTCATCCGCCGGTCGGTGGAGCGCGGCCACGACGAGCGGGTGGTCACCGCGATGTGGGAGGCGATGGCCGAGTTCGGGAGGTACGCCTTCAACAAGGCGCACGGCTTCAGCTACGGCGTGCTCAGCTACTGGACGGCGTGGCTGAAGGAGCACTACCCCGCCGAGTTCCTCTGCGCCGTCATGTCCACCGTGAAGGCCGAGCGGCTGCCGGAGTTCGCCACCGAGGCGAGGCGCATCGGGATGGCGGTGCTCCCCCCGGACGTCTCCTACTGCCAGGGCGGCTTCACCGTCCACGGGATCACCCTGCGGTACGGGCTGCTGGCCGTCCCCGACGTGGGGAACGCCGCCGTGAAGGCGGTTGTCCGGGCCCAGCCGTACAGCAGCTACCAGGACTTCCTGACCCGCTCCGGCGTGGACGCCGGGGTGCTGTACGCGCTGGCGAGGGCGGGCGCGCTGGACGGCCTCGTGCCGTCCCGCAAGGGCCTGGTCCGGGTGATCGAGGCGGACCGGGACGGGTCCTCGGTGCGGTGCGTGCACAAGACCGACGACGAGAGCGGCCCCGGCGGCCTGCCGTGCGCGCTCGACTGGGCGCAGGACCTGGCCGAGCAGCAGCAGCGCTACGAGGTCCTGATGGGGCCGCGCATGGCGGAGGGCAAGAGGCTGCTGAAGTTCGCCCCCAAGATGCCCCCGGCCCGGTGCACCCGGGCCTGCCGCCGGTACACGCCCCCGGCGCAGCAGGACATGGCCGCCTGGGGCCAGTACCCGGCCGACGCGCTGTTCCGCTCCGACATGGAGATGTACGGGACGTGGATGTCGGACGAGGTGTTCGCCCGCCTGGACGCCCTGTCCCCGGGGCTGCGGGCAATGGCCCGGGAGATGGCCCAGTCGCTGGTGACCGCCCCGGCGGGCAGCTACCCGGCCGCTGCCGTCGTCGGCGGGGTGCGCCAGGCGGTCACGAGGACGGGGAACGCCATGTGGTGGGTGAAGCTGCTCACCGAGGTGTCGGTCCTGGACCTGGCGTGCTTCTCCCCCCGCCGGGAGGAGGACCTGGACGTCTCCTCGATGGTGCGCCGGCTGCGCGCCGGGACGCTGGTCCAGGCGGAGGTGGTGAAGCGCACCTACATGAGCAAGGGCAGCCCCCGGATGGGGTGGCGTCTGGCTGCGCTTTACCCGCTGGGAGCGTAAGATGAATACAGGATTTCAAGATAACCGAGGGGATACTGAATGAGCCCTGCGGCAGCGAAGAAGAAGCGGCCGTCGCTCCCGGCGGCGAAGAGCCTGGCGCAGTTCAGCCTGGCGATGGAGGCCCGGTACGGGGAGGAGCGCGTCGCCGACGAGCTGCCGGCGGTCATTGTCCCCACCGGGTCGGCGGGCCTGGACAAGGCGCTGCGGGTGGGCGGCTGGCAGCTCGGCCGCGTCTACGAGATCGTCGGGCCGCCGGACTCCGGCAAGACCACCCTGATGATCGCCTCCATGGTCAGCTTCCGCCGGGTGTTCCCCGACCGGGCCGTCTGCTACATCAACATGGAGGGGACCTTCTCGGCCAGGCGCGCGCTGGCGATGGGACTGGACTGCTCGAAGGAGGCGAAGGCGGCCGGGACCTGGCTGCCGCTGCTGCCCGAGCACAGCGAGGACGTCAGCGACATGGCGCGGGACGTCGTGCAGAGCGGCTTCGCCTCTGTCGTGGTGGTGGACTCGATCGGCGCGATGGAGTCGAAGAAGGTCCTGTTCGAGAAGGACGCCGAGGAGGACACGGTAGGCAGGAACGCCGGGATCATCACCAAGATGAACAAGGCGCTCGCCACCCTGGCGCGGATGAAGCAGTGCACCGTCCTGCTGGTCAACCAGCCCCGAGCCAACCTGTCCGGCTACGGCGGGGACATCTCAGCCGGCCCGAAGCACATGCGGCACGTCACCACCGCCAAGGTTGACATGTCGGGCCGGGGCGGCGAGGAGGATGTCCGGAAGATCAAGTACGCCGATGACGAGAACCCCACCGTCATCAGCCACGCGGTGGTTGCCCGGGTCACCCGGGCGAAGAACGCCGTGTCCGGCGGGTCGGCCAAGTTCTACGTCAACAAGGAAGAGACGGAGGACTTCGGCCCGGCCGGCATCGACTGGGCCGACGAGTACCTGACCCTCGGCCACCGGGCCGGGGCGGTCAAGATCGGCGGTGCCTGGTACACCTTCCCGGACGGGACCAAGGCCAACGGGAAGATCGCCGCCGGGCGTCACCTGCGGGAGCACCCGGAGACCCTGGAGGCAGTCCGGGCCTCGCTGGGATTCGAGGCACCCTTGCCCGAGCTACCAGAAGGAGACGACGAGTTATGCCGCCAGCACCGCCCACCGCAGAGATGGGCCGCCTGCACGAGGAGTACCTGGCCCGGGTCAACGCCGGGCGCAAGTCCAAGAGCAGCGGGAACCAGTGGCAGGACCCGGGAGACGGCCGCAACAGCCACGACACCCCGTTCGCGCTCGCCTGGGACGGGAAGTCCACCCTGGGAAAGGGCAACACGATCACCCTGGCGATGATCGAGAAGATCCGCGAGCAGGCCCTCGGCGAGATCCCCGAGATCGGGCTTCGCTGGTACGCCAACGGCTCGCTCCGCGACGTCATCGAGGACTGGGTGGCCGTTCCCGGCAGCGACTGGGAGGAGATCCTGCCAGCCGCCCGGGAGTACCGCGCGCTCGCCGAGATGATCGCCGCCGACCCGGAGTGGACGCAACTGGCGGCCGAGCAGGGCGTCGCGACGGCGGTCCGGATGATGGCCCGGATGGCGGCAGCGGCGGAGGGGCTGCGCCGGGAGCTGGCCGAGGCGCACAGGACGCTGCTGGCGGCCGGGGAGAGGGCCGCCGTCCAGCAGGTTGAGCTGGACACGCTGCGCGGCCAGGCGGAGTCCCAGTCCCACGCCCTGGCAGCCCAGGCGGTCCAGCACGTGCCGATGCTCCCCTGGGCGCTGATCCGGATGCTGCCGAAGACAGACGGCATCGGGTCAGCGGGGGACGACAGCGCCACCGTCACCAGCTACGCCGCCGACGGGACGCTGAGCACCTCGCGGGCCAGGCAGGTCCGGGTGGAGCACTCCGCCGACGGTCACCCGAAGATCTTCGTCGATGACGTGCAGGTGCGCGACGCCGACCTGCACGACGCCGACGGGAAGCACCTGGTGCGGGCGTGCCGGTCAGACCCGTCCATCGAGGTCGGGTAGTGCCGACGTTCACCCGGCTGGCGGAGGTCACCGCGCGGGGCACCCTGGTCAAGCCGCTGCTGCACCAGTTCGCCATGAGCGACGACGTGGCCCCCATCAACATCATCGTGGACCGGCCGGTGATCCGGGGGCACGACGGGTGGTTCCACGCCTCCCAGCACCCGCTGGGCAGCGCGTACGAGCTGTACCAGTGGATGACGGCCCGGTCCGAGCCGGAGGACATGAACTACACCTCGCGGATGTCGGTGATGTTCGGCTCCTGCGCCCACGGGATCATGGAGGCGTTCCTCGCCTGGGCGGGGATCGCCGAGCCGCTCCCGCAGGGCGACTGCCCGGCCTGCGGGCGTCCCTACCGGCCGCTGCGCGCCCGGCCTGACCCGCGCAAGTACTGCACCGAGCACGGGTTCCGGCACGACGCCACCCGGGCCCGCTGCCACCTGGACTCGATCCTCAGGTTCGGGGACGGCATCCGGCGGGGATTCGACTTCAAGTGCCTGGCACCAGAGACCATGGTCTCCATGGCTGACGGATCGCTGACTCCAGCCGGCAAGATATCGGCGGGCGACATGATCGTCGGCTGGGACGAAGAAGTCCGGGCACTGGCTCCCAGGCGCGTGCTTCATGCCTGGGACAACGGAATTGCCCCGGTCGTGAAGGTAAGAACGCGCGGTGGCCGGGAGATTACGGTCACCGACGAGCACCCGCTCCTGACAAAGCGCGGCTGGGTGAGGGCTGCCGATCTCATTCCGTTCAGCAGTGCCTATAAGAACGGCAGGCACAGGTCCATCCCTCATGACTCGATCCGTACAGCCTGGGGATGTGAGTGGTGGACCGGCCCTGACGGGGACGAGGACGAAGCCTCCCTGCTCGGGCTCCTGGTCGGCGACGGATGTCTTACCCAGAACCGTGTTACCTTCACGAACTGCGATCCCGGAGTAAACGAGTTTGTCGCTTCTTACGCCAGCCGTTTCGGCTGCAATATGACACCGACAGGCTCTCGCAAGTCCGTTACCCATTACATCAGCGCCCGCAGGGGAGCCAACGGGTTCAACGGAGGGAACCACTTCCTGACCTTGCTGCGTAAGGAAGACCTGATGGGCAAGGGAGCGCGCGAGAAGCGGGTCCCCCCGTCTGTCTGGACCGGCGGCCCGCGATCCTGGGCCGGGTTCCTTTCCGGATACCTGGACGCTGACGGGTCGGTGCGCTCTGACCCTGGCAGCTATCCGCTGGTTAAGTGGTCGAGCGTGAACAGGGGCCTGCTCCTGGACTGCCAGGTCCTGCTCTCTTACCTCGGGGTAAAGTCGTCGGTCAACATACACCGCTCTCGCTATAAGGGCGCAGATCATGTCTCGTGGGACCTGTGGGTGCGGGATGCCAGAAGCGTTGAGCGGCTGAGGCAGGTCCTCCGGCCGCACCACTCGCTGAAGCGAGAGGCGCTTGCCGCACTAATGCCTGCGACTCGCGCTGACGGGAAGTTCATTCGCGACAACCTGGAATGGGACCCGGTAGTAGAAGTCGTCCGGCAACTCGATCAGCCTACTGTTGCCATCGAGGTTGATGGTCATACTCACGTGACGAGCGGCCTTGTCACGCACAACACGATCCACCAGTTCGGCCTCAAGGGCGTCCGGGACATGGACCTGGACTGCTTCCGGGACAAGTGGCCCGGCTACTGGGCGCAGGGCCAGGAGTGCATGCGGCTGTCCGGCCTGCGGAGGTACATCTTCCTGTTCATGACCCTCGGCAACCCGTGGGAGACCCGGGAGTTCCACTTCGACTTCGACCCGGAGTTCGCGATGGCCACCGAGCAGAAGTACCTGGACGTCATCTCGCACCTGGAGCGGGGGGTCCCCATTGTCGGCTAGCACCCTCACGGAGGCGGCCCGGACCCAGCTCCGCGCCAGGCGCGCGGCGGCCCCCGTCAAGCCGCCGTGGCACCCGCCTGCGATCACCGACTTCATGCCGCACCTGCGCATGCTCGCCTGGGACGCCTCCCTGGCGAACGTCGGCTGGGTGCTCTTCCGGGTGGCGGGCCAGGTGGAGGTCGAGGATCACGCCACGATCCACCCGCACCAGGAAGACGACGGCTACATGGGCACCTGGCAGCGCATGAGGGGCCTCCGGGACGCCCTGTGGGACCACCCGCACCTGATCAGGTGGATGGGCGACCCGGAGATCCTGAAGGCCCTTGAGGCCCCGCCGGTAGGGGGCGGGCACCGCAGGGAGTCGTCGCTGGCCGCAGGCGGCATCGTCTGGGGAGAGTGCGGCGAGTGCACGCCGGTCGTGCCCACCCACGTGTCGGCGGTGCTGCTGGGCAGGCCGAGGATCCTCAGCGCCGAGCGCAAGCCGGCGATCAAGGCGGCGATGCTCCGCTATGTTCCCGGGTGCGCGTCGCGCGGCTGGGACGAGCACCAGAGGGACGCTTTGTCAGTGGGCCTTACTAGGCTGTTTGACCTGAGGGAGGCAGCATGAGCGACATGCACGACCAGATCGACCGGAAGCTGGCCGAGTCGGACGTGCCGGAGGACGTCACGACCGAGGAGCCGATGTCGTCCGACCCGCACCCGGACCGGACCCGCGAGAACGCGCGGACCAGCTTCAGCCGGATGCGCGGCTCCTGGGACGGCGACGACGCCCGGATGCTCATGGAGATGGAGGCGCTGGCCGAGAAGATCGTGCGGCGGCGCTTCGCGGTGATCTTCGGGGTCCGCAGCCGGGTCCACGCCCACGTCCGTACCCAGGCGCACAACGAGAGCACGGGCGAGTACCTCACCTACGAGGACGGCACCCCCGTCTGGGTGACGGACGAGTGGGGCGTCCCCGTCGAGGACTGGGGGATGCTGGCCGACAGGGACCGGCTCAGCCTGCTCGGCGTCATCGCCACGCACATGTTCGAGTGGGAGATCGCCAAGGCGAACACCTGGTTCGAGGCGATGGTCGCGAAGGGCCAGTGGGAGGAGATCTTCTCGCGCGGCTACACCGCGCTCCCCGGGCACGTGGTCAGCGGGAAGCCGACGATCGAGGACAGGACGCACCATTCCCAGAAGAACGCGGCGAAAGAGCGCTACTTCGCCCTGTTCGAGTCGTATATCTCCCGGATGGCGGACGGCCTCGTTTCCTCAGTTAAGGGCCTTCAGAGGGTGCTGGAGAACACCCAGCCACGATAAGCCGGTTACCCTCGCAAAAGGCAGGGGGAGCGTCTTGTGATGCTCCCCCTTCCGTGCTTTATCATCTCGCTTGTGAACCCCTTTCGGTCCCTTTTCTCACTGGCGTATGCCCAGGCAGGGGGTGCGAGATAGACCCTAAGCTGCTCATCAGGTTCCTCCGTAACCTCCAGTTCTTCTATTCTCTTTACCTTTCCGAGGGTATAGACGCCGTAACGGCTCCCGACGGCGATATCTATTCGATATTCGACATCATTGACATATTCGATCGCAGGAACGTCCTGCTGAGCCCGCAGCGGGCGAAAGCAGTCGAACTGGTCTTTTACCGGTACATGACGGAGAGGGACGCCGCCCTGGCGATGGGGCTCGCCCCGGGCGCGCCGGTCTCCTCCTACGCCAGCCAGGGAGCGAAGGCCCTCGCGGCAGCGTGGCCCGGCCCGCCGTGGGAGGAGGAGGCAGTTGCCTTACGCGCGCAAGAACATGAGGCTCCGCAACGGCACGTGCCGGGAGCTGGAGGACCAGGCCGACGCCATCCTGTGGGAGAGCCTGAAGGGGGTGACCTCGCGGGAGGCGAAGTCCGACGTGCTCACCCCGTGGAAGCAGCAGTACCGCGACGACCACGAGGTCTACACCGGCACCGGGACCGCCGACCCGGCGGTCCGCAAGGGCCAGTTCACCCGCGTGTGGAACAGCAAGTACCCCCACCTGAACAGCCGTGACGGGCACTACCCGGTCCGGCGCGCCCAGGACGGCCTCGACACCTTCGTGAGCGGCGATGACGGGCCAGACGAGGGGGAGTAAAGCCGGGATCAAGGTTGTCGTCACCGACGAGCGGGAGTGGGAGAAGCCGTTCGAGTGGAGCTGCGGCGCGTGCCGCAGCCCCTACGGCGAGCACATCGACCAGGCCCTCGCCGAGGGGTGGAGTTACCGGGCGGTCCGCAAGTTCTTCGCGGGCCGCAAGCCGGCCTGCCCCAACGAGGTGATCCTCCGCCACCACGTGGAGATGGGCCACCTGATCGAGCCGCACCTGAAGGCCCGGCTGGCGTTCGAGGAGGCGGCGGCCGGTCGCGGCGACGACACCGGCACCGTCTCCGCGAAGGGCGAGGACGTCCTGGCGGCGGTGCTGAGGCACGGCACCGCCCAGCTCCTGGGCGGGATGGTGGACGTCCGCGCCTCCGACATGGTGGCCGCCGTCCGCCTCCAGGAGCAGATCGCCGCGCGCCGCGACGGCGAAGGGGTGGAGGCTTCTGCCTGGCAGGCCGCCTTGATGGCCTTCTTCGAGATCGTCAAGGGATACCTGACCCCGGCCCAGTGGAAGCAGTTCGTGGGCGAGGTCTACAGCTCGCAGGAGCTGCGGCAGGTGCTCACCCGTGATGACCGAACGCTGCCGCCTGGAGGCACGAATGGCTGATGTCCTCGACATCCATGACTCGGAGATGGCCCAGGCGCTGGACGTCCTGGCGAGGCTCCGCGACCGCTCCCGCTTCCGCCGGCACAACTACAACGACTTCGACCGGGAGATCCGCGAGGCGTTCGCCGAGATCGGCCTGACCGTCGAGGTCAACTGGTACGGGTTCGCGGTCGGCGGCCAGGTGCAGGAGGGCGCGATGCCGGAGGTGACCATCACCGGCCGCACCGACCCGTCCTTCGTCTTCGACAAGGACCGCCAGGTGCACGAGGTGACGAGTAACGTCCTCGGGCTGCCCGGGGAGGACGCCGGGGTCATCAAGACCGACCGGGACACCGTGCGGAACTTCCTGGAGGGCAACGGCGGTCATGACCACGGTCACCCTCATCCTCGCTGACCCGGAGGCGATGCACTCGGCCGCCACCCGCATCGTCACGACGGTGGTGCCCCTCGTGGTGCTGGTGACCGCCTGGATGCTCGCCTGCCTGCGGGTGCTGCCGGGGCAGCGGCGGCGCAGGCGGAAGGAGGTAGATGATGACTGACCCGCTGATGAGTCACCCGGCGGCCCCCGCTCCGGGGCTGGTGCAGCCGCCGTTCCGCGTGGGCTTCTTCACTTGGTACTGGGCACTGTGGATCGCGATGTTTCTCGGCCCGGAACTGTACTGGGTGTTCCGCAACCCGCAGGGCACCCTGTCCTGGTCGGTCTGGGACCTGGAGTCCGTCAACCTGTCCCAGCCGTTCGACTTCCCGATGTGGACGGCAGTCCACTGGTCCGTGGCCGTCCTCGTCTGGGCGCTGTTCGGCTGGCTCTCGATCCATCTGCCGTTCGGCCTGATTCGATGAGCATCGATACCTTCCCTCACTGCGACCAGCGCATCCTGCACGCGCCAGGGGAGTGCGAGTACTGCGACGGGCACCCGGAGTGGCAGGCACTGCGCCAGTCGTGGGGCATCGCCTTCACCGGGCACCTCCCGCGCGCCTCCCTGCCAGAGTGCGGCGTTAAAGGCTCCTACGGACCCGGTGGCGACGCATGGCGGTGCCGCCAGGCGCGCGGCCACGACGAGGGAGATCACCCCACTATCCACTCCCCGGTGCGCGAGCAGGAGATCATGCCGTGCCCGGCAGATTACGACCGGCCGCCGGATTCCTCTTCAGATCACCGAAGGTGGGGCGGTAACAAGCCGACTAGCGCGACCGGGAATTCAGAGTGGCCGGCAGAGAGCGCGGCGTCGGTGATGATGTACGGCGACAAGGGCGGCCGGAAGCCATGGCCGCGACTGGAGCGTATTCGCGCCCGTCTTGCCCGCCCGCTGAAAGAGCGCCGGATGCGCAGAGCCAGATGGCACCGCGACAGCTCGGGCGGCTGGCACTTCCCCTGATCGCTTCCCCGGAAGTTACGGGAGGAAGCGATGGCGATCAGCAGGTGGGAAGCTCCTGACACCCAGGTAGCGGGGCCGCTCGACGTACTGACGTTCCTGTACGATCGAAGAAAGTTGCCCAGGCGCTGCGCTAACAGCCCTGGGCTGATTGACCTGTACTGGAGGTCAACCCATGGCTACAGCGTACGTCGAGGTCCCGCTGGGCGGCCAGAAGGCCGCCGGGCGTGTGGCAATAATCGACGTCGAGGACTACGACCTGATCTCGCCCTGGAACTGGTGCCTGTTCGAGCAGGTACGACAGGGCCGCCTGCACGGTCCCTACGCGATTCGCCGCACTCCTCCTGGTGGCGGCACCACGCTGATGCACAAGCTGATCACCGGGTTCGACTCGACAGATCACCAGGATCACGACGGCTTGAACAACCGCCGGTCGAACCTGCGAGACGGTGCGCGCAATCAGCAGAACGTCCGGATGCACCTCAGCGGATCTTCCCGGTTCAAGGGAGTCACCAGGCGTCCTCACGGATGGGTGGCTCAGCTAGGGCACCGGGGGAAGAACTACTACCTCGGGTTCTTCTCCGACGAGGAGGACGCGGCCCTGGCGTACGACGCAGCCGCCTGGCAGATGTTCGGGGAGTACGCCTGCCTGAACTTCCCGGAGGCCACCCGTGGCCATAAGCCGATGGCAGCCTCCGGACACTGATTCAGTAGGACCCCTCGACATAATCAATTGGTTCGACGGCCCCCCGGTGCCTGACCCGATCACCTTCGTCATCGGCGAGGACTGGCTGGGCAAGCCGAACCTGTACCCCCGCCAGGCGACGCTGCTGAAGATCGTCTTCCTGCGGGACGACCTGTTCACCGACTACGACCTGGCGGTGATCGCCGACTGGCAGCAGCGGTTCCGGGACACCAACCCGGACGCGGCCGACAACAAGTTCAGCGCGCAGACCAAGGGGATCCAGCCCGACCTGCTGGAGCGCATCGCCTACCTGAAGCGGCGCGGCTACAAGTGGTTCCCCGAGTTCATCATCGCCCTGGGCCGCCGGGCCGGGAAAGGCTACATCGCGGCGCTGTGCATGGCGTACGTGCTGTGGCACTACATCAGCAAGGGGAACCCCCAGGAGTTCTACGGGATCGACGAGAACAAGCCGCTGGCGTGCGCTGTCTTCGCAGGTAAAAAGGAGCAAGCGAAAGAGAATTTGTGGGGCGACCTGTACTCGGTGATCACCTCGGCCCCCTGCTTCACCGGGTACATCTCGGAGGCCCTGGCGGAGAGCCTCACGGTGTACGCGCCCTACGACTTCGTGCGGATGCGGAAGCTGGCCGCGAGGGGCATCGCGTCCTCCAAGGACATGGCGACGTTCCGGATCGTGCCCCGGGAGTCCACCCCGCTGGCCCCCCGGGGGCCGGCCGGCTGCATCCTGGGCTTCGACGAGGCGGCCCACGTCAAGAACGCCGGGGTGACCAGGGAGTT
>VFSW01013317.1_pt1 | contig 11438 bp, 10 predicted proteins | sample 5358111 | NCBI WGS metagenome assembly VFSW01 (sample SAMN11554181, study PRJNA540505) | mine drainage metagenome | isolation source: sediment from site ElyBrook_90M | place: USA: Ely Copper Mine, Vershire, VT | collected 2017 | reverse complement strand
GCATCGTGTTGAGCATGTTATAGGTGTGCGGGCGCGTCAGCGATGCTCCGATCACCACCGGCACCGCTGCCGCGGGAAGAGTGCGCACTCGCGCGGCGAGCACCCAACGCTGTAGCGCGCCCGGCGGGACCGGCCCGCTCATGGGCGCTTGGGGAAACGTGAGAAGTCGGGCTTGCGGTGCTCGACGAAGGCGTTGCGACCTTCCTGCCCCTCTTCGGACATGTAAAAGAGCATCGTCGCATCGCCAGCCAATTGCTGTACTCCGGCGAGACCATCCTCGGCAGCGTTGAAACCAGCCTTGAGCATGCGCAATGCCATGGGCGAAAGCGTCAATATCTGACGGCACCACGCCACGGTCTCGGCCTCGAGATCATCAAGGGGTACGACAGTATTGACGAGCCCCCACTCGAGGGCCTGGGCGGCGTCGTATTGACGGCACAAGAACCACACCTCTTTGGCACGCTTAAGTCCAATGGTGTTCGCGAGCAACGATGAACCGTACCCCCCGTCAAATGACCCCACTCGTGGTCCGGTTTGCCCGAAGCGCGCATTATCGCCCGCAATGGAAAGGTCGCAGACCAGATGCAAAATGTGTCCACCACCGATGGCGTAACCCGCGATCTGGGCGATGACGGGCTTGGGCAGCCTGCGGATCTGGATCTGCAGATCCAAGACGTTGAGCCTCCCGACGCCTCGTCGGGCCACGTCGTCGTCTCCCATGTACCCGTCATCACCGCGAATCTTCTGGTCCCCCCCGGAACAAAAGGCGTCGCCCCCCGCCCCGGTCAGTATGATCGCTCCCACTTCGATGTCGTCGCGTGCTCGCTCGAACGCGTCAGAGAGCTCGAAGAGGGTCTGCGGGCGAAACGCGTTGCGCCGCTCGGGTCGATTGATGGTGATGCGCGCAATTCCCTCCGCCACTTCGTACACGATGTCGTCATAATCACCCGACGTCTCCCACACGGGTGCGGGCAAGCCACGAAATTCGTCCACGGGGTCGTGCGGAGGTCCAGATATACCTGTCGTTACCATGTACCCACGCTACCGCCGGCACCCGGGCCAGTCCTCGACGACCACCTCACGCGCGTCGACCTAAGGTTCCTACGTGGGTTCGCTCCTCGCTCTCGATTTCGCCCTCGGACCAGTCCTCGAAGGGGCGCTGCGCGACTGCGTCGACAAAGCCCAGGCGTTCTGCGTACTCGACCAACGCACCATCCCCGCCCGTCGCCATGAAGAATTGAGGGCATTGGGAGCCACGCACGTACGAGATGTCTCGGGCGTGCATGCCCTCGAGGGAGGTGAGGGCGTCGACGATGAGATCGGTCTCGTGATGCTGACCTCGGGCTCGAGCGGAAGTCCCAAAGGCGTCGAGCTCTCCTGGGACGCATTGCGCGCCAGTGCGGAGATCACTCAGTCCTCGGTACGAGGAGGGGCTCCCCCCGTCTGGTTTCCGTGCCTACCCGCCAATCACATCGGTGGGCTCGCCGTGCTCCTGCGCTCGATTCTCAGCGACGCTCGACTCGTGTGGGGAAACGGCGACGAGATCTCCTTGGCGCCCACTCGAGGTGCAACCCACGTCGCCCTCGTACGCGCCCAACTCTTTCGCTACGACGTCAGCGGTTTCGACGCGGTCCTGCTCGGCGGTGCGCGCCCACCCGGCGAATTGCCCGAGAATGTCGTGGCAACGTGGGGTATGACCGAGACGGGGTCCGGGGTGGTCTATAACGGGCGACCGTTGCGCGACGTCCAGGTGGCGGCCGTGGACGGGCAGATCTGTGTCAAGTCGCCCACTCTCTTCCGCTCCTATCGTGACGGTTCGCGACCACGCATCACCGGTCCCGATGGAGACGACAATTGGTTCCCCACCGGTGATGTCGGCGACGTCACCGATGGTGTGGTGCGCGTGCGCGGGCGCCTGGGCTACGTCATCAATACCGGTGGTGAAAAGGTTTGGCCCGACGACCTCGAAGCCGTCATCGCTCAGATCCCAGGCGTGCGGGACGTCGCCGTCACGGCGGTCGACGATCACGAGTGGGGCCAACGCATCGTGGCGCTGGTCGTCAGTGAAGGCACTGGTCTCGACGAAGAGATCGTCGCGATGACGAGCGAACGAATCGGACCGTGGGCCAAACCCAAGGAGATTATTTACGTTGGACGCATTCCGCGTACGTCGAACGGCAAGATTCGCCGTCATCTGCTCGGCACTGTTCGATACCTCGAACGCTAATCGTCCAACATCTTCGCGCCCACCTAGGGTTCGCGCATCGTTGAGGCGCGAAATGGTAGGCGGACGGCACGACAGCGTGCGTCACAACCTAATGATGAAACCTGGGCGGCGAAAGAGGGCTGAGAAGAGCCCTAGTCGAAATTGCGAGAGATGCCGGCCGCGGAATAGATGCCGTCGATGGCAGTCATATTGGCGATAGCGTCCTCCCCCTCGGTCAGCAATCTCTCACCGCTTGCCAAACCCCGAACAATCGCGTCGAGTTGGTGGTCGTAGGTGGTGGATCCGCGTACGGTCCATTCTCGTAGGACACCTCTTGATTCCTCACTGATCGAATGACCCTTGGAGGGAAACACCAAATTGTTAGCCCGCACCGTCGCACGGGTGCCGACGACTTCGAGCGAGTTCGTCATCGACACCTCCTCAGACATATTGGAAGAGATGATGGCAGTGGCGCCACTGGGAAACACCAGGTGGGCCTCCATGCTCTGATCTGCCCCCACCGGATTAAGTACGGCCGAGGCCGATACAACGCGAGGTTCCTCTCGCATCAGTGCTCGCACCCAATGTACGGCGTAGCACCCGAGGTCCATGAGCGAACCGCCTCCGAGCTCTGGTTTGTGTCGAAGGGCGCCAGGATCGAACGCATTCGGGCCCCAGAAGACCGCCCGCATCGACACGATGTCGCCAATGCGACCACTCGATCTCAGCTCGTCAAGCTCGCCACTCAGCGGATGGTAACGATCGTGAAATGCCTCGACGAGGCGTCGTTGTGTCGACCTCGCCGCCTGACACATTCGTCGTGCTTCTCGAGCATTCATGGCGAATGGCTTCTCACAAAGCACGTCCTTGTCTGCTTCGAGAGCCGCGATCGACCACTTCGCGTGCTCCGACGGCGGCAACGCCACGTACACGAGGTCGATCTCGGGGTCCGAAAGAAGCGAGGAATATTCGCCGTAGGCCCTGGCGAGACGATGTCGTTTCGCGAACTGGTCGGCGGCATCCTTAGAGCGACTGGCCACCGCCTGAACGACGACGTCGTCACGTCGACTCGCGGGATGGATAATCGACGCCGGCGCGATCCGGGCGGCCCCCAAGACGCCAATACGAAGCATGACGATGTCCTCCTCTGGTTGTACCCGTCCACACCCTGGTTCGGCCAGACACAGACTTTACGCGTTACCGATTCACCGACTCGCGACCACTCGTCGCGGCCCGCAGCGTGTCGGGAGCGTGTCGCGCACTATCTCTTCGGCTGATCACGAAGTATGGTCCGCGGCGGCGCGAGGAGGTCGGGTTGCTCTCACGAAGCGCTTTCGGGGCGACGCGACGATTCGACCGATTCGACCAAGGTCTGAGCACAGTGACGCGACCCGAGGACGATGGAGGGCTTTCTCTGGAGGATGTGCCGACCGAGTCCACGGCGGTGTCGCGTGTCGCCGCCCGCGGCGCCGACTCAGGCACCCCACACCTACGCCTTCAGTCGCACCATGGAACCCGGATCATTGAGTACGGTGGAGAACGCCAACTCGGCGGCTCCCACCAATAGGTGTTGTGAGCGAAGACCCGCGCGCACCAGTGCGACGTTGGCGCTGAGTTGGTGAAAGGACTGCGAGGCCACCCGGTCGATCAGTCGTTCGGGATTCACTTCGAGCAGACCGCCGAGGAATCCAGCGAGGACGACGATTTCGGGATTGAAGATACTTATGAAGTTGGAGATGGCTACCGACAAGATGTCCAATTGTCGCTCCACCTCCCTGCGCAGACGCCGATCCGGCGACGCGAGAACGAAAGTCCCGAGGTCGTCGGGATCGATGCTGGCCCGTCCCATAATGCCTAGGAGGCGTGAGAGACTGACCTCCGTCTCCAGGCACCCACGCCGACCGCAGTAGCACGGAAGGCCCCCGGATTTCACTGACGTGTGGCCCAATTCGGCCCCGAAGCCGTGGATGCCACTCAACGGACGATCATTGACGATTACCCCTCCGCCGATGCCACTCGTGCTCCCGTTCAGGTAGATAACGTCACTCTTGCCCGCCGCCGTGCCGTACAGACGCTCGGCGATAGTGCCGAGATTAGCGTCGTTGGCGACGAAGGTCGCGTAACCGAGCCGTTGTTCCATCAATTTGGCCACGGGTTCATCCTCCCAACCCAGGTGCGGTGCAAACGCAACCACTCCTTTGTCGACGCGGACGATGCCCGGCACCGCGACGCCCATGGCGACGATACGGCATTCGTCCGCCAACTCAACCAGCGAACCGCGAACCACTTCCTCCACGATGGAAATCATCTCTTCGACGGTGGGGGCTCGATCCGTTTCGTACCTTTCGCGACTGATGATTTTTCCACCAAGCCCGACGAGCCCGACGGCGATCGCGTCGACATCTGGATTGACGCACACTGCGAGAATGTCATCATTCGCTCGCACCACGGGACTCGGCCGACCGACCACTCCGGTCTCGCGCGGTTCGGATTCTCGAATGAGGTCTAGGTTCACCAACTCACCCACTAGTCGCGCGATGGTCGAGCGATTGAGGCCGGACCGCCTCGTAAGCTCCGCCCTGTTCTGCGGACCTCCCTCGTGCAGGAGCGCGAGGACGTCGGAAAGGTTCTTTCGGCGCACGGGATCGCCCGCGTTGATGACATTGGCGCTCAAACGATCCGAAAGTTCGTCATCAGACATTTACTTCGACCCCGATGCATGTTTGTACCGTCCCCGTCAACCTGAGGGTGAGCTCTGGGGCTGACGAGGATATATACGGTGATAGATACGATATCGATGAAATCCATTGACGTAAGGCCAATTTCTTTCGCCGCCGTGGACCGACGCTCAGACTGACGTCGCCGCGACGCCGTCCCTGCGAGACTCTGGGATCAATCGCAACGACACAAGTCGCCCGTCCGCCGCTGCCCGGTCAGTTCATTCCCCGACGTAGAGCCGGGCCAGGTCGCGAAGGACCATGGGTCGCGTCCGTATCCGCAAGCGCGAAGTCAACGTCGCGACCGCAATGACCCGGGGGTACGGCGATTGACCAACGCGTCGGAATCTTGCACCGTGCGCACCGAGTTTGGACGTGACGTCGCCCCACAGGCGGTGTGGAGCAACGGCTCACCCCGTCAGCGTTCGTGGCCCCGAAGTCCCGACCCGGTGCGTCCATCGAAAGTGTCCAGGCCCTGTGATATGTTGGGGACCACAACTAATTGATTTGTCATCGCATTGATGACTTTTGAGGAGTCAAAAATGGTACGCAAGCCCACCAAAGATGACAAATTCTCCTTTGGACTCTGGACGATCGGATACAGCGGTATCGATACGTTCGGGAGCCCGACAAGAGCGCCCATGGACATCGTTCACGTCGTCGAGAAGCTCGCGGAGATCGGCGCCTACGGCCTTTCATTTCACGATGACGACCTCTTCGCATTCGGCTCCACCGACTCCCACCGCCAAAGTCAGATCGAGCGTCTGAAGCAGGCCCTGGCGGACACGGGCTTGATCGTGCCGATGGTGACGACCAATCTCTTTTCGGCCCCGGCGTTCAAAGACGGCGGATTCACTTCCAATGATCGCGACGTTCGCCGATTCGCACTTCGCAAGGTACAGCGTCAGCTCGAACTCGGGGTGGAGCTCGGCGCTAAGACCTTCGTCATGTGGGGTGGGCGCGAAGGAGCGGAATACGACTCGGCCAAGAACGTCCGAGTAGCGCTCGAGCGTTATCGCGAAGCAGTCGATTTCCTAGGCGATTACGTTCTCTCGCAGGGCTGGGACATCCGTTTCGCAATCGAACCGAAGCCGAACGAGCCCCGCGGTGACATATTGCTGCCCACGCTGGGACACGCTCTGGCGTTCATCAATTCTTTGGCGCATCCAGAGATTGTTGGCCTCAATCCTGAAGTCGGTCACGAGCAGATGGCGGGTCTCAACTACGCGGCAGGCATCGCGCAAGCTCTCTATCACGGCAAGCTGTTCCACATTGACCTCAATGGACAGCGAGGCATCAAGTACGACCAAGACTTGGTCTTCGGCCACGGGGATCTACACAATGCATTCGCTCTCGTCGACCTCCTCGAGAACGGCGGCCCGAACGGCGGACAGGCCTATCTCGGACCACGCCACTTCGACTACAAGCCCAGTCGGACCGAAGACGAGAGCGGCGTCTGGGATTCAGCCGCCGCCAACATGAGCAATTACATAATGCTCAAGGAGCGCGCCGCGTCCTTCCGGTCCGACCCCGAAGTGCAAAGTGCCCTCGCCGCCGCCAAGGTCATGGAGCTCGAGGAGCCCACTCTGAACCCGGGGGAAACAGTGGAGTCGCTGAAGTCCGATCGATCCCTCTGGGAAGACTTCGACGCCCAATCGTTTTTCGACGGCAAGGGCTTCGGCTTCGTTCGCCTCCAACAGTTGGCCATGGAGCACCTTCTCGGCGAGCGTTGAGTCGTGGCGCTCGTCGCAGGGATTGACTCGTCAACTCAAAGTTGCAAGGTCGTCATCAAAGACCTGGCGACGGGTTCGACCGTCCGCGAGGGTCGAGCATCGCATCCGGGAGGGACGGAAGTCGACCCCGAGCTGTGGTGGCATGCCCTGCGGGTGGCGATCGCCAACGCCGGCGGAATTGACGACGTGGCGGCTCTCTCCGTAGGAGCGCAGCAGCACGGCATGGTCGTCCTTGATCAGGATGGCAGCGTCATCCGCCCGGCGCTTCTGTGGAACGACGTGCGCTCCGCGAACGCCGCGGAAGAGCTGATCGAACATTTTGGTCGGAGTGCGCTCGCCGATCGAACCGGATCGGTACCGGTCGCCTCGTTCACCGCCACCAAATTGCGATGGTTGCACAATGTGGAACCCGAGAATGCCCGTCGCGTGGCTGCGGTCGCTCTCCCACACGACTGGTTGACGTGGCGCTTATTGGGCTATGGACCGCGCGGCGCTTCTGCGCTCGGTCCAGATTTGGCGGCACTGGTCACCGATCGCTCCGACGCGAGTGGCACTCTCTATTGGAGTCCGCGAAACGGCAACTACGACGAGGAAATAATCCGTTGGGCGCTCGGACATGTCCCAATGCTTCCTCGCGTCGTCGCGCCGGGGCAACCCGCCGGTACGACGGTACGCGACGTCGAATCGGGCATTCCTGAGGCAATCGTCGTGGGCGGCGGGGCGGGCGACAATGCCGCGGCCGCGTTGGGCCTCGGCGCGACGACGGGAGACGTCGTCATCTCCATCGGCACGAGCGGCACCGTCTTCGCGGTGACCGAGAATCCGGTCACCGATCCGACCGGCACCGTATGTGGCTTCGCCGACGCGGCCGGGCAATATCTACCACTGGTGGCGACACTGAACGCCGCGCGCATCCTCGACGCCGTCGCCGATTTGTTGGCGATCGATCACGACGAACTCAGCCGCTTGGCGCAAATGGCTGCGCCGGGTTCGGGTGGACTTGTTCTTCAGCCTTATTTCGAAGGGGAGAGAACCCCCAATCTGCCTTTCGCCACCGCAACGCTTTTCGGGATGACTCTCTCCAACACCACGAGATCCAATCTCGCACGGGCGGCGATAGAAGGACTACTCTGCGGCCTCGCCGACGGTGTCGGCGCCCTCGTTACCGTGGGAGTCGAACCCCAGCGTATTCTTCTCATTGGCGGCGCTTCGTCCAACGCAGCAGTGATCGAAGCATCCTCACAAGTCTTCGACGTGCCGGTCACAGTTCCGCGACGCGACGAATACGTCGCCAATGGCGCTGCCCGACAGGCGGCGTGGGCGTACACGGGCCAGCCCATTGAATGGGATCTCGCCATCGACGCCAACCCGCACATCGACTTTCAGCCGCAGATCCTGCGGCAGTACGCACGCCGCCGTGGCGGCAACAATTGACCATGCGGCAATCCTTCGTCGTAGTGGGGCCAGGTGCCTGACATCGGCGCCGGGGAGAACTGGGCGGGGACCCATCGATACGGAGCATCAGCCGTCGTCGAGGTGCATTCAATCGACCACATATCGTCGCTCGTTCGTTCGCAGAGCCATATCAAGGCCCTCGGCACTCGTCATTCATTCAACGACATCGCTGATTGCACCGGCATCCTCCTTAACGTCGCCGAACTGGGTGGTGAGCCGGGCCTGAACGAAGATCGCCAACGGGTCACGGTCCCCGCGGGGATGACCTACGGCGTGCTGGGCGCTTACCTCGAGGCTCACGGCTGGGCGCTGCACAATCTGGGATCCTTGCCCCACATCTCCGTGGCGGGGGCCTGCGCCACGGGAACGCACGGTTCGGGAGCGAGGAACAAGTCCCTCGCGGCGGCCGTTTGCGGCATTGAACTCGTCACCGGAACGGGTCAATTAGTACACATCGACGATGACGACCCCCAGTTCTTGGGTAGCATGGTGTCTCTCGGTGCGCTGGGAATTCTCACGTCACTCACCTTGCGCATTGAACCGACGTACGCCGTACGCCAGGACGTGTACCTCGACGTGCCTTGGAGTGAACTCCAGAGGTTGGACTCGATGATGTCCAGCGCTTACAGCGTCAGTCTCTTCACCCGTTGGAGGGGCGTCATCGACCAAGTGTGGAGCAAGTCCAAATTGGACCATGGCGTTTCCGCACCACTTCTGCCCAGTCGTGAAGGAATCCGCGCGCGGGGACCCGTATCCCCAACCGGCACCGATCAAGCCAGCACCACCGTCCAAGGGGGTATTCCAGGACCATGGAACGAGCGACTCCCGCATTTTAGATTCGAGGGCTCACCCAGCCACGGCCAAGAGATCCAAAGTGAATATTTTGTGCCGCGCGAGTGCGGACTGTCCGCGCTCCACTCTTTGGAGGCGATTGCCGACGAGTTCGCGCCGCACCTCATAATCTCCGAATTGCGCTACATCGCCGCTGACGAATTGTGGCTCAGCCCCGCGTTCCAGCGTGACTCCCTCGCCATCCATTTCACGTGGCAGAAGAAGCCGGAGGTGGTGCGCTCACTTCTGCCTCGGATTGAGGAGATTCTTCGGCCCTTTGACCCGCGCCCCCACTGGGGAAAATGGTTTTCGATGAATCATTCTGACATCTCGGCGATGTATCCCCGCTTAACGGACTTCATTGGTATCGCACGTCGTTACGACCCCGAAGGGAAGTTCTACAACAGTTATCTCGATCGCGTCCTCGGTCCACGCCAGTGATGGCATTCACTCCCTCGGGCAACCAATACGAACTTCGAGGGTCGCAGTACACGGCCGTCGTGACGGGGATTGGCGCGAGTCTACGGGCATTACGGTATCGCGATCGCGATCTCGTGGTGCCCTTCGGCCCCGAGGAACTCCGGCCCGGTTACCGCGGCGCCATCCTCGCTCCTTGGCCCAATCGAATCGTCGACGGGCGCTATTCATTTGAGGGCGCAGACTACCAACTGCCGTTGAATGAACCAGAACGCGGTCACGCCCTGCACGGACTCGCCCTGTGGTTGAACAGTGTCGTCATCGATCGCCGGCCGTCGATGGTTGAGTTGGCGATGACGATCGAGCCCCAGAGCGGCTACCCCTTCAGAATCGACCTGGCCGTAAAATATGAGCTTGACGAGGCCGGCCTACACCTTAGAGTTGCCGCAAGAAACCTGAGTGACCACGACGCGCCATTCGCCACGGGACCGCATCCCTATTTCGTGGCGCCGGAGGGTCACCTCGACGAGTGGTCGCTGTCACTCCCCGCGTCGAAAGTTCTCACGGTCACCCCCGACCGTCTAATTCCCATCGGTCTGGATACGGTCGACCACGCCTACGGCGGTATCTTGGACTTCCGCCAACCACGAACGATCGGCGCGACGATGATTGACCACGCATTCACAGAACTTTCCCTCGATGAATCGGGATTGGCATCGGTCACTTTGACCGATCGCCTTGCACGGGGTGTCAAGGTGAGCTGGGGGGCGCACTCGCCTTGGGTTCAAATACACACCGCAGATCTGCCAGACCCACGCCGCAACCGCTTAGGTCTGGCCATCGAACCGATGACCGGTCCTCCCGATGCCTTCAACTCCCCCGTAGATGCGTACGGGCTTTTGCCCGGCGGCGTCGTCAGCGCCGAATGGCACATCAGCGCCATTGATCCAATGGCGTAAAAGCGATCGGCCGACGTGCCCCTGAAGGAAACCAGTCCTTCGAATCTCAGCGGGGTGGGGCGTCTCGAGCAGTCCGCGCGAGGCGGACGTGGCTCACGACCGGCGAACAATCGTGTTCGACGCAGCGGTAGCTTTCCACGATGGGGCCGAGATCGTCGAAGGGGCGTTCGCCGCTACCGAGCAGCACGGGCACAATAGCGAGATGCATATCATCGATGAGCGAAGCACGAAGATATTACCTGATGGTGGACGCCCCGCCCCCCACCAGAACATCACGGCCACCAGCAGCATCACGAGCTGCGCTCAGAGCCTCGTCAATCCCGCCGTCAATGAAATGGAAGGTGGTTCCCCCTCGCATTTCGATGGAGGCATGCGGTTGGTGGGTGAGCACGAAGACCGGATGGCGAAAGGGGGCTCCTCTCCCCACCAGCCGGTCCACTCGCTGTCGCCCCACGGTCCACGTATCGGACCGAACATGTTCCGACCCATGATGGTGGCGCCCACGCCAGATTGCCGCTCCGAGAAGAAGTCATCGTCGACTCCCTGACTGCCACCCTCTCCGCCGGTCATTTCCGCGAAGCTGCGAGTAGCGAATATCCACTCATGGAGCCGCATACCCCCAATCCCGAGAGGATTGTCGAGATCTTGGTGGGGTCCGGCGGCGTAGCCGTCGAGCGAGACCGAGTAGTTACGCACAAGCAATCTCGACATCGAGTCCTCTTTCCGGGCTCACTCTACAGGCTCTAGATTTCAGCGGGAGGTGATGGTGGCCAGCGATAATCATCGAGGCTTGCCTGCATCGAGAAGGGCGCGGAAGTTCCTGAAGTTAGTGAATCCGAACGCTACGCGCGTCGACTGCTTTATGAGGTAGTTCATCGCTTCGGTCGGTCCGTCGGACAGCAGTGACGAATACCCGGCGAAGATCTGTTCCGTCCACCGTCGCAGTGTGCGACCAAGTGAGCAGACTTCGACTGGGGTGTCGGAATCTCGCATGTCGTCAATGAGCCGGTCTATCCACTCGTCGGCGAGTTCTGGGTCATTGTGGGAATAAGGTTCGCGCACCGCCTCCTTGGCGTGCCGGGCTGTCGTGACACCGCCATGAGAGTCGCCCGCCCTGAGC
>VFSW01013316.1_pt1 | contig 11439 bp, 12 predicted proteins | sample 5358111 | NCBI WGS metagenome assembly VFSW01 (sample SAMN11554181, study PRJNA540505) | mine drainage metagenome | isolation source: sediment from site ElyBrook_90M | place: USA: Ely Copper Mine, Vershire, VT | collected 2017 | reverse complement strand
CGACCAGCTCCGCCGCCCCGGGCATCGGTGGCGACCCGGCGAAGACCGAGACCGCGTGAACCCACTTGTGGTCGCCGGGGGCTCGTTGGATCAGCGAGGCGAGATCGTCGTCTTCGACGACGCCGTCTTCGGCCTGTTCGACGATGCCCAGTCCCGCAAAGCGCACTTCGCCGCAGAACGGCGCCGATGGGCCGATGAGGTGCGCGTACTTGAACGCTCCAAGAGCGAGTGTGACGTCGGCGCGAAGCGGACTGCCGAGCAGGGCTCCGGTGTCGGAGTCGACGCCTGATGGCAGGTCGGCGGCGAGCACCCGGGTACCCGCGCTGAGACTCGGCGGCGAATACGGCCTCGAACACCCCAGGCCGAAGGCCGCGTCGACCACCAGGTCGCACTGCTCGATGGCGCGGGGCTGATTGGCGACCTCGACGATCCGGACCTGTGAACCGCGACCCTTGAGCCACCTCGCGGCGACTCGTCCGTCGGCTCCGTTGAGACCGGGACCGACGATGACCACGACGCGCTTTCCGTAACAAGTTCCGAGTAACCGCTGTGCTTCGCGCCCGAGCGCGTAGCCCGCCAGTTCAACGAGTGCGTCACTCCCGCGCACGCTGACGGCCCTGGCGTCGGCGGCGCGCATCTGCGCGACGCTGAGTACGGGGATCATCCGTGGTGATCCGCGAGGGAGTGGTTGCTCACATCACCATCGCCGATCAAACCACTTCGTCGATGACGACGGCAGTTCCGTAGGCGAGTATCTCCTGGAACGTCCCACCGAGCTCATTCGAGTCGTAGCGCATCGCCACCACGGCGTTCGCCCCCAGGGAGCTCGCCGCTTCGCCCAGGCGCTCGAGCGCCTCGTGGCGGGCCTCTTCCATCTGCTTGGTGAGACCTCGTAACTCGCCCCCACCGAGGGCCTTGAGTGACGCGCCGAGTTGGGCACCCACATTGCGCGTACGTACCGTCAGTCCGTTCACCTCACCGATCACCTTCGTGATTCGCCTGCCGGCAACGTCATTCGTGGTGACGATCAGCACCGGGTCCTCCTTCGTTCGATACCGCCAACTCTAAACCCGGCTCGCGATAGACCGACGGCGAGCCCGGTGAACGCCGAGCCAGCGAGATCACGGCGTTACGCTTCTAGTCCCTGCTCAAAAGAAGAGAGCACAGAGGTCGAAGATCTCGCGCGGAACCTTGCGCTGGCCCTCGGCGACCGTGGCGAGCGGAGCCAGGACCACTTCGTCGCCGCGTACCACGGGAATCATCCCGAACTTGCCAGCGACGACGGCCTCGTAGGCTCCGGCTCCCACACGCGTTGCCCAGATTCGATCATGCGCGGTAGGACTACCCCCTCGTTGGAGGTGACCGAGCACGGTGGTGCGCACTTCGAAGTTGCCGCGGCTCTCGATCTGCGACGCGACGAACTGTCCGACGCCTCGTGTAGCGAGTCGCACGCCACCGACTCCCTCGCTGGACAGATCACCCGCTTCGACCCCACCGAGCGTGGCGAGGTTGACGCCCTCGGCGACGACCACGATGGAAAAGGCGAGCCCCGCCTTGCGTCGGCGTTCGAGATGAGTGACGATTTCCTCCATCGTCACCGGGAACTCTGGTATCACAATCATGTCGGCGCCGCCAGCCAGTCCACCGAGCGCGGCCACCCACCCCGTCGCGCGTCCCATGGTCTCGACGACCATCACACGGTGGTGCGATGCCGCCGTGGTGTAGAGGCGGTCGAGGGACTCGGTCACGATGCTGATCGCGGTGTCGAAGCCAATGCAGTAGTCGGTACCCATCAAGTCGTTGTCCAAGGTCTTTGGCACGCCCACGACCGGGGCACCTCGCTCGGCGAGCCAGTTCGAGATTCGCTGGGTACCGTCACCACCGATGGCGACGAGGGCGTCGAGGTGTTCGTCCATCGCTTGGAGGACTCGCTCGCGTCCCCCGGCAGGCTTGTCGAGGTTGAAACGAGCCGTGCCGAGCAGGGTTCCGCCTTGACCGATCACCCCGCGCAGACTTTCGCCACTGAGGGCGAACCCCGCGTATTCAGCAGCTAATCCAGCCCATCCGTTGGCCACACCGATGACTTCGTGCCCGTCTCGAATGGCCATCTCGCCAATGGCCCGGATGGCAGCGTTGAGGCCGGGGGCATCTCCGCCGGCAGTCAGAACACCGATGCGCATGCCTTCTCCCCGTTCGTTTCAACACTCAGTCTAGGAGCGTCCACCCCCGCCACCGCGCGACGAAGCGTTTCGCAGTTCTCCGATGACGTGACCTCGACCACTCGACGCCAACCGGGCCGAGCATTTGGCGCGTCGACTTGATCCGTGCTTCGACGACGCCCTCACTAGGGTGTAGGCGATGAGTCATCGATCACGATTGTTCTGTCTTGACACCGTCATGATGGACATCGTGGTCATGGTCAACGAGGTGCCCACTCGCGGGTCGGACGTTCTCGCACATCGTGGTCTCATCACTACCGGTGGCGGCTTCAACGCCATGAGTTCGGCGACTCGCCAGGGAATGTCGGTGGTCTACGCGGGCCGACTGGGAACGGGACCGTTCTCCGACGTCGCGCGCCGCTCCCTCGCCGATGAAGGGATCGCCACGCCCGTCCAACCCGACGATACGATCGACGCCGGATTCTGCGTGGTCGTCGTTGACGATGCGGGTGAACGAACGTTCATCACCACCAGGGGTTCAGAGGCCCGGCTCCGTGGCGACGACCTTCACCGGCTCGACGTACGCGATGGGGACTACGTGTTGGTCTCGGGCTACAACGTGATGTACCCCACCTTGGGCGAGGCCGTGCTCGACTGGCTCGACACGCTGGGCCAAGGCGTCGTCGTGAACTTCGATCCGAGCAATCGGGTGTACGACATTGCCGAGCCGTTGCTGGGTCGCGCGTTGGCGCGCGCGGACTGGCTGCTCTGCAACGAGGTTGAGGCGCGCCACTTGGTTTCGGGTGAGTCGCCGTCGCAGTTGGCCGAGTCGCTGGCGGGGTTGGTCCGAGGTGGCCAGAGTGTCGTGCGTCATGGCGCAACTGGTTGCACGGTGTCGCAGTCCACGAGGACGACGGCGGTGGCGAGCTATGCGACGACGGTGATCGACACCAACGGCGCGGGAGACACCCACAACGGTGTCTTCATCGCGGAACTGGCGCGCGGATCTGACGCCATCGAGGCTGCGAGGCGGGCCAACGCGGCGGCATCGATTGCGATTAGTCTCGCGGGACCCGCCAACTGTCCGGCGCGTTCGGTCATCGACCGGCTCGTGGCATAGGCGGACCGCTCTTTGGGTGACCAAGCAGCGTACGAGGCGTCTGGGGGGGGATTGAGTGGAGCAGTACGAGCCATTTGAAGGGGTGATCGGTCGCACGCTCGACGACTCCACTGCGTGGTGGCCGACGCCGGCACGCCCAGCCCCCGATTCGCCCAACGTCGTGGTGATCTTGATTGACGACCTCGGTTTCTCGCATTTTGGCTGTTTCGGTTCGGATCTCACCACGCCCAACATCGATGCGCTAGCCCAGGGGGGCCTTCGCTACACGAACTTCCACGTGACCCCACTGTGTTCGCCTACCCGAGCGGCCCTGCTCACGGGGCGCAATCACCACAGCGTCGGCATGCGCGGCCTCTCCAACTGGAACTCTGGATTTCCGAACATGCGCGGGCACGTGACGAACCACGCCGCGACGATGGCCGAGGTGCTGAGGGAGGGCGGATACACCACGTTTGGTGTCGGCAAGTGGCACCTCGTGTCGATGGAAGACTCGTCTTCGGCCGGCCCCTTCGATCAGTGGCCACTGCAGCGGGGTTTCGACCGCTTCTACGGTTTCTTGGATGGTGAGACCGACCAGTTCGCACCTGACCTCATCTATGACAATCACCGAATCGAACAACCCAGAAGCGCTCAAGACGGCTATCACCTCAGCGAAGACCTCGTCGAGCACGCGCTGGGCTTCATCCCCGATTCGCAGTCGGTCCGTCCGGACCGTCCGTTCTTCACCTACCTCGCCTTCGGGGCTACGCACGCCCCACATCAGGCGCCGGCGCCGTACTTGGCGCGTCACCGGGGCCGATACGACGATGGTTGGGACGCCGCTCGCGCTCGCTGGTTCGCTCGCCAAAAGCAGATGGGGGTGATCGGCGAGCACACGCAGTTGGCTCCGCGCAACGACGGAGTGGAGCCCTGGGACAGCCTGAGTGATAATGAGCGACGTCTGGCCGCACGTCTGCAAGAGGCGTTCGCGGCCTTTTTGGAACACACCGACGAACAGATCGGTCGATTGGTGCGCGGTCTCACGTCCATCGGGGAGATTGATAACACCCTGATCCTGCTGATGAGTGACAACGGAGCGAGTCAGGAGGGTGGACCGTTTGGTGTCTTGCACGAGATGAAGTACTTCAACTTCATCCCGGAAAGTCCTGACGAAGCGGTGAAGCGACTCGAGGAGATCGGTGGGCCGAGCAGTCACTCCAACTACCCGTGGGGGTGGGCCCAGGCCGGTAACACTCCATTCAAGTGGTACAAGCAAAACACTCACGAGGGCGGTGTCCACGTGCCCCTCATCGCCCACTGGCCCCGCGCGATCAGCGACCACGGAGGACTTCGCCATCAGTTCCACTACGTCACCGACATCGCGGCGACGGTATTGGGCGTTGCTGGAGTCGAAATGCCCCAGGTCTATCGAGGTCTTGAGCAGATGCCCCTCGCTGGTTCGTCGATCGCGTACAGCTTCGCAAGCGGCGACGTCGAAGGCACCCGCACCACGCAGTATTTCGAGATGAGCGGACACCGGGCGATCTATCACGAGGGCTGGAAGGCGGTGACTCGCCACCAACGCGGTGTCTCCTTTGACGACGACGACTGGGAGCTCTATCACGTTGGCGAAGATCAGTCCGAGTGTAGAAATCTGGCCGGGACGATGCCCGAGAAGCTCGCGGAATTGATCGACCTCTGGTGGCGCGAGGCGCAGGAGTTCGGTGCCCTGCCCCTGGACGATCGAGGTATCGAACTCTTCGGCGCTCGGTTCCGTGATTCGTCGCCGCATCCGCGAAGTCGCCACTACACCTACCTACCACCGCTCAGTCCCGTCCCACCACAGGCGGCTGCGGGGATCGGCGGACGTAGTTGGGACCTGAAGGCGCAGATCGAACGCCCGCTAGGCGCAGGTGGGGTCATCATGGCGTCGGGTACCGAGAACGCGGGGATCAGTATCTTCATTCAAGACGAGTTGCTCGTCGTTGACTACAACATCTTTGGCGAACACCACGTGGTTCGCTCCACCGACCAGGTGCCGACCGGACTGAGCGAAGTCGGGCTCGAGTTTCGACGAGGGGGCAACGACGCCGACGTGACGCTCATGATCGACGCTCAACCTTCAGGCTCGATGCACGTTCCATTCCTGATGCGGACCTTCGCTACAACGCCGATGAGCTTCGGACGGGACCGTGGTTCTCCGGTCTCTAACGCCTACACCGGAGAGAATGAGTTCGCTGGTCGATTAGTGCGCGTGGACATTCAATTGGTTTCGACGCGCGGCGCCGATGAGCAAGTTGTCGCACAGCGCGAAGGTATGGCCCGTCAGTAGGAGAGATCATGGAGAGACTGAGAACACCCGATCATCGTTTCGAAGGCCTTCCGGACTTCGACTTCGTGGCGCACTATGGGGAGGTGGCCGATCCCACCGGCGATGCGCCGCTACGCATGGCCTACCTCGACGAGGGTCCCGGTGACTCCGAGGTGGTCGTGCTCTTGCACGGCGAGCCCACGTGGTCATTCCTCTATCGATTCATGGTTCGAGGACTCACGAGCGCTGGACATCGAGTCATCGTGCCGGACATGATCGGATTCGGACGTTCCGACAAACCATCTGATCGAGAGCAGTACACCTTCGCGCGCCAGGTCGAATGGATGAGGGAACTCCTCTTCGACGACCTCGAGTTGCGTGGGATCACCCTCTTTGCCCAAGACTGGGGGAGCCTGGTCGGGCTTCGCTTGGTGGGTGAGCACCCAGAGCGCTTCGCTCGCGTGGCGATCGGCAACGGTGGCCTGCCTACCGGAGACGAGCGGATCAGCGACGCCTTTCGCAATTGGCAGGAATTCAGTCAGAAGGCCGAGACCTTGCCCATTGGCGCGATCGTTTCGGGAGGCTGCACGAAGCGCCTCGGTGACGATGTCGGCGCGGCCTATGACGCGCCGTTCCCCGACGAGTCCTACAAGGAAGGTGCGCGCCAGTATCCCAAGCTCGTGCCCACATCGCGTGAGGACCCCGCGCACGACGCCAACGTCGCGGCGTGGGCGGTGCTCGCGACGTGGAGAAAACCGTTCCTCTGCTGTTTCTCCGACGGCGATCCGATCACGAGGGGAGGTGACCGAAAGTTCTTGGAGGTGATCCCGGGCACCAAGGGGCAAGCGCACGTGACCATCGAGGGAGCCGGTCACTTCCTACAAGAAGAGCAGGGTCCCCAATTGGCCGCGGTGCTCAATCGCTTCATCGCCGAGAACTAGAAGTAACCCTCTGCGAGTTCTTCGCTCCAAGGTGCCACGCGAAGCTCTCCGCTCGGCACGCTCCATCGAAACACCGGCTTGATGTCGAGCACCGGGGTCCCGTCGATTCCGTCGAGACCGCGCACGGTGAACGATCGCTCGCCAATTGCATCGATGGCCACGCTCGTCAGCAGGATCCGGTTCGGACGATCCTTGTTGCGCTGGGCGAATACCCCCACGTCGGGCCACTGTTCGTTGCCGCGCGGATGGCGGTGCCACGCTCCGGGCGGGACCTCTTCGGCCCAGTCGGCGAAGAAGACGATCTCGGCGTGCGAGAAGGCGCTCAGGCCCATCAAGGCTTCGCTCGGGACGTCCTGGGCGAGTTCAACGGTGCTGGTGACGTCGGCCCAGTTGTCGTCGAGTGGCTCACTACGTTCGTTTCTGATGTACGCGATAGGTCGCACGTGGTATTCCATCCCCACAATCTACCGATGTCTCGATGATCCGTGGGCGAAGGATCGATCACGTTGACTTCTTGGTGCGGGGGTATCGTGGGGATTCGATTTATCCACACGAGGGGCCGATGGCAGAGCTGACCTTTACCTATGGGACCATGGCCGCGGGCAAGTCGACCTTGGCCCTCCAGTTGTGCTGGCAACTTCGTCAAGGACGCAGCGATGTCACGCTGTGGACCTTCGGCGATCGAAGTGACAACGGCATGGTGACGAGCCGCATCGGCATCGAGGCCGAAGCCGACGAGGTCGCTCCGGGTGCGGACATGAGAAAGAACATCGAGGAGCTAATCGACGCCGGAACGAGGATTCTGGTGATCGATGAAGCCCAGTTCGCCAGCGTGGACCAGGTTGATGCGTTGGCTCGCCTGGTCGACGATCACGACGTCGACGTCCACGCCTTCGGGTTGTCGGCGGACTTCCTGCTCAACATCTTTCCCGGCTCCGCGCGGCTCTTCGCCATCGCTGATTGGGCGCATGAACTACCTCTCACCTCTACGTGTTGGTGTGGGAAAAAGGGGCGGTGCAACGCGCGCGTCGTCGACGGGATCGTCGCGCGCGTCGGTTCACAGTTCTTCACCGGCGACGTGCGCGAAGGTGTCGTCCACTATCAGGTCTTGTGCCGTACCCACTACCGATTGGGTCAATTGACCCCGGATGAGTAGTGCCCCGGGAAACTGCGGCGTTGCAGTCGTGGCGCCTCGCACGACGCGGGGACGGTCTTTTGGACAGGGTGATGGCGGCTGGTCGCTCGCAAGTGAACGCAACTCGAAGGTGACGTTGCGCCCGGAGTGCTCCTCGAGCGTCGTCATCGCAGCGGCTACCCTCGATTCAGGTTGAGACAGGAGTCGATATGACGAGAGAACTTTGGCAGGAGTCCGCGACCGCGCTGGCCGCGATGATCCGTGATGGAAGCACCTCATCGCGCGAGGTCGTCCAATCACACCTCGATCGCATCGAGTCGGTCAACGGATCGATCAACGCCGTCGTTGAAGTGCGCGCGAGCGAGGTCCTCGGCGAGGCTGACGCCGCTGACGCGCACCAGAGGTCTGGCGGCGAACTGGGATCGCTCCACGGGGTGCCCTTCACCATCAAGACGAACCTCGACGTCGCGGGATACGCCACGAGCGAAGGCTGCGAGGCGCTGAAGGATCTGATGGCCACCGCCGACTCGCCAACGGTTGAGCGCATGCGCGGCGCCGGAGCGGTGGCCCTCGCGCGTACCAACATGCCCGATCTCGGCCTGCGGATGAACACCGAATCCTCGCTCTACGGCATCACGCACAATCCGTGGAAGCGGGGCCGTACGGTTGGGGGATCCTCCGGCGGCGAGGCCGCGGCCATCGCTTCGGGCATGAGCCCCATTGGGCTGGGTAACGACATCGGTGGATCGCTGCGCAATCCCGCCTACGCCTGCGGGATCGCCTCGATCAAGCCATCGCGTGGTCGCGTTCCCCAGGGAAATCCGAGCGCCGTGGACGAGATGGCCTTCAACTCCCAGGTCATGGCCGTCGAAGGCGTCATGGCCCGCCACGTCGGTGACGTTCGCGTCGGACTCGAAGCGCTCATGGGTTCCTATCACCGCGACCCGCAGTCCGTGGACGTCCCACTTCGCGGTCCACAGCGGGTCAAGCGGGTGGCGCTGGTGCCCACGCCCAGTGGAGGCGAGACCGATCCCAACGTGGCCGAGGGGGTCCGCATCGCGGGGCGCGCGCTCCAAGACGCCGGCTACGAGGTCGAGGAGATCGAGCCCCCGATGCTCTTTGAGGTGTATCTGGGCTGGGCCGAACTCATGACGACGAGCATGGCCCTCATCGCGCCCGAGCTCGAGGCGGTGATGGGTGAAGGCGGTCGACGGTTCTTAGAGCTCACGGCGGTCGAGTTTCCCGCACCCACCCAGGCGTCGATCGAACAGATGAATCAGAGTCGCTACCGGGTGGCCCGTGCGTGGCGTGAGTTCATGACCCGATACCCCCTGGTCGTCGGTCCCACGTGGACCCAAGCACCGTACGAACACGGCTTCGACACCCGCGATCGAGAGTCGGCCGTTCAGGCCGTCGAGATGATCCGTTTCGTACTGCCCGCGAATCTCTTGGGCTTGCCGGCCGCGTGCGTAGCAACGGGCGTGGCGAACGGTCTGCCCACCGGCGCCCAGATCATCGGTGACATGTACCGCGAGGACCTCTGTCTGGACGCCGCAGAAGCGATCGAGCGAAGCGTGGGGGTGCTCACCCCGATCGATCCGCGTAACTAGATCATGCTGGTCGTCCGTCCGATTGCCATCGAGGATGTCGCCGCGGCGGCCCAGCTGGTTCGCGAAGGTTCGCTCACCCCCGATGCGGAGCGCGTGGAGGATGTGGACGCCTACTGGAGCGCCGTCCAAGAGACGCGGCGCCGATTCGGTGACGTGCTGGTCGCCGACGACGGCGAGGTGATCGGCGTGGTCCAAGTCATGGTGTTTCCACATTTCCAGCACACCGGACGCTGGTGTTGTGAGCTCGAGAGCGTTCACGTGCGCGCCGATCGCCGCGATTGCGGGATCGGGACCCGCCTGATCGACGCCGCCGAGAAACTCGCTCGAGAGCGCAACTGCTACCGAGTCCAGTTGACCAGTCGAAACGTACGTGACGACGCTCACCGCTTCTATCGCCGACTGGGTTTTGAGCAGACCAGTCAGGGTTTCAAGAAGATCCTAATCGCTGAGGACTTCGCGTAGGTCACCGTCGTCGACGTCAAAGACGAAGCCCCGTATGTCGGTGTCCATCACGAAGGGGCTCGCTCGAAGGGTGGCGACGGTCGCGCGCACGTCGGCGTCCACGTCTCGGTACGCACCGAGACGAAAGGGAGGACGCTCGCCCAATTCAGCCTCTAACTCGCCCTGGAGTTCATCTTCGTCGAACGACTCGAGACCGCAGCGAGTGTGGTGGATCACCATCACCGTACGCGTCGCGAGTAGGCGCTGACTGAGCAGCAGCGAACGTACCGCGTCGTCGGTGGCGATTCCGCCGGCGTTTCGTATGAGGTGGGCTTCACCGAGATTGAGACCCAGTGCTCCAAAGAGGTCGAGTCGCGAGTCCATGCACGTGAGCACCGCCAGGTGCAGTTGGGGCACGGTGGGCAGGACCAGGTGACCGTGGCGCGCTACGTAGGCGCGGTTGTGATCGACGAGCTCATCGATGACGTTCATGAGTTCAGTATAAAACGCTATAACTACGCTGGACTCTGAACGAACCTTCAGCCGGTACGCTCAGCATCGGAGGTGATTATGGAAAGCATGACCGAGGTACGAGAGGAACTGCGTCAACCCGCACTGAACCTGCGCGGTCTCATACCCGACGTCCTCAAGGGTTACGCCGAACTGTCCAAGGCCGCAATGGCCGAAGGTGAGCTCAGCGCCGCCACCAAGGAGTTGCTCGCGTTGGTGATCGCGGTGACCCGAGAATGCGATGGCTGCATTGTCTCGCACGTCAGAGGGGCCGTACGACAAGGGGTCACGCGCCAGCAGGTCGCCGAGGCGCTCGGCGTCGCGATCATGATGAACGGCGGACCGGGCACGGTGTGGGGTCCGCGGGCGCTCAATGCGTTCGACGAGGCGCTCGCGGATCGGACCGCCAAGGCCTAGAACTCGTAGGCGAGCCGCTTGATGCCGTTGACGAAGTTGGTCTCGAGTTGGACCGGGGCACTGGTGGTTCGTATCTGAGGGAACCGGTTGAGCAGTTCTTTGAACATCACCGTGATCTCACGGCGCGCCAGATGGGCGCCGAGACAGAAGTGGGGACCGGGCGCTCCGAAACCAAAGTGATTGTTCGGGGTGCGTCCCACGTCGAACACTTCGGGTCGGTCGAACGCTTCGGCGTCACGATTGGCCGAGTTGTAGAACATGAGCACCTTGTCACCCTGCTTGAGCTCGAAGCCGGACAACGTGTGGTCCTGGGCCAGGGTGCGCCGCATCCAGATCACTGGTGAAGCCCACCGTACGATCTCGTCGGCGAAGGTGGGCGCCAGAGCCTCGTAATCGCTCACCAGCCGAGCTCGTTGGTCAGGATGATCGGTGATCGCGACGAGGCCGTGGGCAATGGCGGTGCGCGTCGTTTCGTTTCCAGCGGTGATGAGCAGAACGAAGAACGAGGAGAGTTCCTGGCGAGTCAGCCGTTCGGTCTCGATCTCTGAATTTACTAGGGCGCTCGTGATGTCATCGATGGGATGGTCAATGCGGTATTGACCAAGCTCGTCCATGATCGAGGTCAAGGTCACGCCGGCCTCGAGGGCTGCGACCAGTGGATCGGTGCCCGCCGGAACGATATCGGGGTCTCCGCCTGAGAGGATGACGTTGGAACAATGAAGCACGCTCTCGTGTTCGCTCGGCGGTACGCCCATCATCGAACAGATAATCTCGAGAGGAAGGGGCGCCGCGATGTCGGTGACGAAGTCCCCGGTT
>VFSW01013315.1_pt1 | contig 11439 bp, 4 predicted proteins | sample 5358111 | NCBI WGS metagenome assembly VFSW01 (sample SAMN11554181, study PRJNA540505) | mine drainage metagenome | isolation source: sediment from site ElyBrook_90M | place: USA: Ely Copper Mine, Vershire, VT | collected 2017 | reverse complement strand
ATCTACTCGAGCGTGACGCCCATGAGTCCGTGGAACGGCTGAACCGGTACCTGGACTTCACGCGCGTCCGATCCGGCGACGCGCTCACTGCGGCCCGTTCCGACTACAGGGATGCTGCACGTGTAAGGCAGATTAGGGCGACACTCCCGAGTGCGTGGTGTTCACTGGTGGAGGAACAAGATTCGCTGCTGATTGACCTTCTTGCAGACAAAGTTGAGGACATGTGCGGGTACAAACCTGACCCCGACGCATGCTCGACCTTTCTGAGTGAACTCTCTCGGCAGGCCGCACCGACAATCCCGTCAGTCCCAGATCGATCGCCGTCGCTTCCCGATCGGATGCGGCGCGACAAGGGTACCGGCGAAAGGGCCTCCGGTCAGGCGTTCGTGATTCTCGAGGGCCAAACGCACCGCGCGCGCGTGGCCCGTGAGGTAATGCTCAGAGTGTTCTCACTCCTCAACGAGCGAGACCCGAACTTCCTTGACCGTTTTGCGGCTCGCAAGCACGGCAAGAAGCGACGGTACATCGCCCGAGACAGGTCCGAGCTCTATCCAGGCCAGCCAGGCCTATGCGACACGGCCGCGGAAGAAATTATCCCGGGGTGGTGGCTTGGCACCAACTACAGCCGTCGGTCTATTGACAAGATTATTAGGATGGCCTGCGAGGTTGCTGGCCTGCGGTTCGGCCGCGACCTTCGGATCGACCTCGGCAAACCGCAATAGCTCGACGGCCCTCGGGTCCCTGCAGCGGATTGTCTGGCTCCCGCGTTGATGCGCGCAAGGGAATTGACTCCCGCGGGGGTCAGGCGGTTAAGGCAAAGCGGCCTTCCAAGGCACCTAGGGTCGCAGATACGGTTACTGCGTCGTGGGGAATTAATAGATACCTCCACGGCTTGCCACCGTTCTCGTTAGCGTGGGCCGTGGCGTGCTTGCAGAAGGTGACTGCGGCTTCGGCCTTGTCCTTGACTTCCGGGTCATCCATTTCGGTGGCGCGCTTGATCTCGCAAAGAAGTTTGTCGTTGTTCGTCTCGACAACGAAGTCCGGCTCGTAGCCTTGGCCATGGCGGTAGTCGATGCGGACGAGGCCGGGAAGGGGCTTCACCCACTTGAGGACGCTCACGTCACTCTCGAGCACGATGGCGAAGAGGCGCTCCGGGTCGGAGTCGAACTTCTGGGTCTCATAGACGCACCGCTGGAAGCCGCCGAACGCCAGACTGCGAATGTCCTTGCCTGGCGGCACCGGTTCCCTTAGGGGCCGGATCTTCTCCCCCGCGAGCGTTGCGGCTTCGGTGGTATGAAGCGTGATGAACCCTTTGCTGACTCTGGCCTCGAACCCGGCGGCCTCCTCGTAAGAGTGCGCCTGCATCTGGGCGTGGATTAACTCAGCGAGCTTGCGCTGGTGGTACTGGAGGACGTTTTCCACGGCATCGTCGTCTGGCAGGTACGAACGCAGGTGTGCCACGAGCTGTCCGGCGAGCTTGTAGAGCAGATCCGAATGCTCGTCGTAGCACACGTCGTCAAAGTCGATGAGGCTCCGAACGAGGTAGTCTTCGAGTCGCCGCTCACCGACGACTCCGTCGCCACTGACGAGCTTCTCCCGCTCATTGGTCCGCAGGAGCTGGATCAAGATGTCCTTGTCGACCGGCTGCAGGTGGACACTTGCGGCCTCGAGGTCAAAGTCGTGGAAGCCTGCTCGGACCTGACCCTTCGGGACGACCGTGATGCGGGGGATGTCGATGGTGTGCTCTTCGTGGACCTGGGTTGCCTTGGCAACGGTCGCGGCGATGTCCGCGGGCTCCATCAGCTCACCCAGCGTGGTCTGGGTCTTGTAGGCTGCCTCGACCTCCCGCACCAATGCAGCCTGCACCTTCGGCTCGTAAAGCGCCTTGGACGAGGGCAGCCGCTCATGCCGGCGGATTGCCTCGAACGTGAGCTTTGCGACGGTCTTCTCCGCGGGCGTCTCGAACACAATCACTTGTTGCTCAGAGGGTACCGTCGCAGTGCCATCCACGATAGCCTCAACGGTCGGGCGTACCGTCACGATCTGCCGCCGTTCGATCGGGATGTCACGGCCGATCACGACCCCAGCCCGGATGATCGAGTCTGGCCTGTTAGCCTCGTCGATGATCTCCTGGAAACGGTCGTGTGACACGATGGTAAGCCGGTCCACGGCGGCCACGCCCGTTCGCCGGCCGTACGGCAGCCGCAAACCCCGCCCGATCGATTGCTCAACCAGCGTGCGCGAGTTGGCAGCGCGCAGCGGCACAATCGTGTAGAGGTTCGTGACGTCCCACCCTTCCTTGAGCATATTGACGTGGACGACAATCTCGGTTGACTCGGCAGGATCCTCGACCGCCAGCAAGCGCTGAACCGTCTCGTCCTTCTCGTCCCCGCGCAGCGCCGAGTGCACGGTGATGACGCGGTTCTTGTAGCGACCGTCAAAGAAGTCGTCGGCCTTAATCCGCTCGACCAGGGCGTTGGCGTGGTTGGTATCCTGGGCCACGACGAGTATGAACGGCTTGACGACCGACTTCTCGTTCTGCCGCGCATACACCTCCAGCTCGATCTTGGTGTGCTCGTGGATTCGGACGCCGTCCTCGAGCTTGAGCAGCTCCAGCTCGTTCTCGGAGTAATTGGTTTTGTCGAAATTCTCGCGGGTTGCCACGGCCGGCTCTTTGACGAACCCATCGGTGATTGCGGTCGCGAGCGGATAGGCGTAGATCACGTTCTTGAACGCCTCGGTGCGCGCGCCGGCTTCGATCTGGGGCGTGGCGGTCAGTTCGAGACCGAGAATTGGCTTCAACTCGTTGATCGCGCGCACGCCGGCGCTGGCCCGGTACCGGTGGGACTCGTCCATCAGTAGCACGAGGTCGTCGAGACCCGCGAGATACTCGAAGTAGCTCTGCCCTATATACTCGGACAGGCGCTTGATCCGGGGAGCGTTGCCGCCGCGGACCTCGGTGTTGATCTTGGAGATGTTGAAGATATTGATGTGGACGTCGGTGCCTGCGAGCCACCGCTCTTGCCGCACGCCCCGTCCGCTCTCGTAGTTGTCGCCGGTGACAATCTCCGGCGGATTGGTCGCAAACTCGGCGAGCCCCTGTAGGACGTATTTTGGCGTGTTGGGCGTGAAGTCGCGGATGAGCTTGTCGTAAATCGTCAGATTGGGCGCGAGGACGAAGAAGTTGCGAATGCCCCGCGCGACATAGAGGTAGGCGACAAACGCGCCCATGAGCCGCGTCTTGCCAACACCCGTGGCCAGCGCGAAGCACAGCGAAGGAAACTCGCGCTCGAAGTCGGTGACGGTCGGAAATTCGGAGCGAATCGTTTCAAGCGCCGTGGCGACATCCTGATCCTTAGTCAGCGGGATGATCTCGGCAACCCGCGCGAGGATCTCGAGCGAGTCCCGCTGTGGGGCCCGGAGCGAGAGACGTCCGGCGATGGCGTTGACGTGTCGGTTCATCGGCCGCCTCCCGGTTCATGATCGCCAAACGGTAATGTTGGCGGGTCGAATGCCTTCCGGCGCCGCCCCGCTCTGCCGTCATTGCGAACCGGCGCAGCCGAGGGAGCAGTCTCGGCCTCGGCTTGCGCAGCCGGCGGCGGCAGGTTTGCGATCCGGAGCGAGTAGTCGTCGCGGCCGAACTCGCAGCGTCCGAGCACCGCGTTCGGGATCTTCTTGAGTGTGAGGTTGGGAAACGCTCCGGCCCTTGAACGGAACGCGCCGCAGCAGATCAGGAGCGACCGGTCTTCACCCACGTCTTCGGAGATCTGGGCGAGCTGCTCATGGGTGAGCGTTTGCGTCGTCACGTAGATGAAGTCGCGCTCGGTCGAGTGGCCGTGCTGCCAGTACACCTCCTGCGACGGGGCGTAGACGAACCCCTCGTGCTTGCACATCGCCTCGGCCAGCATCGCCGGGTTGTACTGCTTCGAGATCACCCAGTTGTCCCAGCGGTCGCGCTCGAGCAGCGACGGCGCAAGCCGGTAGTAGCGGAAGCCACCGCCGCCTTTCCATCCAGTCGCCTTCGTGATGCCGCTCAGGTCCTCACCATCTACCACACGCCTCATCCTAGGGAGAATGTGAGTATCGCAGTGGTCGCGTAGTTCGACCATAATCCACCGACGGCCTGCCTTGTGCGCAGCAGCACCCGTTGTACCTGAGCCAGCAAACGAGTCCAAAACCCAGTCACCCTGCACCGTGCAGAGGTCAAGCACCCGCTTCACGAGGGCTTCTGGCTTCTTTCCTTTCGGAAACTCAACACCACCCTCGGCATGGAGGTTGTTTGACAGGACGTCATCCCATAGGGTCGTTAGGGGTTCCCCGGCAACGAGCAAGCCATCGATAGTCTTCAGTTTGTCCGTATAGAAGAGGATCCGTTTTCCGCCCTTAAGGTAGATGTCAGAGTACCCCTTCCGGACCAGACGAAGGATCTGCTCGGGCCTGCTCTGCGATCGATCAATGAGCGCCCTGGCCTCTGCACTTACCGCTTCGTAGCTTGGTCGGGCAAGCTGTACAACGCTGTGGGCGTGAGCGACTACGAAGTCGTCAAGGCGCCCTGGCTCAGCTTCCAAGAGGGCGCGGGCCGTTCTCACATCAGTTCCCTCGGCCGTTGCGAAGGCTTTCATGAGCGTGGTGATTCTCCACTGCGTGAACTCGTCGCCGATGTTTTCGATGAACTGTCCATATCGTTCGTCGCGCTCCCGGCCCGTGAAGACGCGATTGGGTGCCCAGCGCGACTTGTCTTTGGCGTACATCAGGATGAAGTTCGTGGTGCTGACGCAACCGGGGTTGATAGATTTGTGACCGGTCGCCGAGCCCTGTTTGAACGTCACCACATAGAGGCGGTTGGAGCGCCCGAACAGTTCATCCAGAAGGACAACCAAGTAGCCAAGTTCGTTGTCATCAATGTGCACGAACAACGTGCCGTCATCGCGCAGCAGTCTTCGGAGGATCATCAGTCGGTCGGTCATGAGGCTGAGCCAGACCGAGTGCTCAATGGTGTCGTCGTAGTGTTCCATGGCCTGGCCCGTGTTGAACGGTGGGTCGATGTAGACGCACTTGATTTCGCCAGTGAACTCCTGTTCCAGCGCTTTCAGCGCCAGCAGGTTGTCCCCGAATATGAGCCTGTTGTCGAACAGGTCGTGGTCGGTCATTCTCTGCGCTGCGTGGTGCGAGAAATCGGGGTCCTCGAGCAAAATCCTCGGCTCCAGCCTCGGCCGCTGCTCCTTCCCGATCCATGTCAACTCCAGCTTCTGCTTCCCGTTCACGGCCATCTCCCGTCACCTCTATGGCCTGACAAGAGGCCTGAGCTCTAGCCGGCCGCAGTGGCACGACCAGCACTCGCCAGACTTCTCGCGGCGTGGCATCTCGCCGCAAGAACAGGTTAGCTGGGCTGCCAGTTCCACGACATACTCCCCGAAGGAAAGGACCTCGGTGTCATTTGCTGTCGAATCGAGTGATAGGTGACATCCCTCCTCGTTGCGTATCCAGGTCATGACCCTGAGGGCATCGAGTAGTGGGGCCACCTCGACCTCGGTCGCGTGGTCGCCATCTCTCCGCCGAAGACGAAGCAGCTTCTGGAGCTTGCCACCGATTGAGTCCTGTAGCTCTCCGAGGGTGTAGCGTGGGTTCGGGCGCTTGGGCAACGGGCATTCGTAGAGGTCAGTAAGGTGGTCAAGGAGGTTCTCGAAGACGATCCCTGCCTTCGACGCGACCACCTGAAGGTCAGGGTCCGCGCTGCGGACGCTGGCATCCAGATCGTCGACCGCAAGTTTGGCAGTCCCAGCCCTCATGCCCGATGCATACGACCACGGACGGAGCCGAACAAGTTGGGCGTGTGGTCCGAAGGTGCGGTTGTAGAGGTAGCGCTTCAGCCACGGCTGGTAGTGAGTCGTGATGATCACGCGACCGAACCGGGCCGCCTCGTCGTGAAGCAACCCGACGACCCGATCCAAGTGTTCGTGATCAACCGAGGTGAAGACGTCGTCGAGGACCAAGACCGTCGCCTCCCCCGCCTGTCGCTCGGCGAGCGCCAAAAACACGCAGATGCCCAGGGTGTCGAGGTGGGACTCGCTGAAGTACGCCTGAGGTTGTACTGGCCCCTTGTTTTGGAAATCAGACTCAAACTTGAGGGAACCCTGCTGCGCCGGATCGAGAAGCAGGCGGATCGATCCCAGCGCCTCACCGGGATGGAGCGTCGAATAGAGCGCGTTAACTCGCTGGCTGATTTCGTCGAGGACACCGTCCACGAACGCTTTGCGGGTTGCTTCAAAGACCCCCTCCATCATGTTGAGCCGGTTGAACTCCAACGCGGCTTCGGTGAGGGCACGCTCCTTCTCATCAAGGCTTGAGACGAGCTGACGGATTGCGGTGTCCTTATTCAGTCGCGAGGTGGCGGCTTCGCTCTCGGCCGCCAAGGCCAGGAGCTTAGGCCTGATCAACTCGGCCGCCGAGCGCGATAGCAGGCTCGCATCCAGGCCAAAATGGCCAATGGCCGCAAGGGTTTGCGCCTGAAGCTCAGCCTCGGCCCGCGTGCGAACGTCGCTCGCAAGCGCGAGTCCATCGGCTGCCTTGCGCGCTGCCTGGGTCGCTTGTCGCAGTTCAAGCAGGGCCTCCAGCCGGTCAGCAACTCGAGCGGCGAGATCCTCCGCCGTTAACCCACCGCGTTCGCAAACTGGGCATTCTATGGGGCCAGCCCTACCGCTCAGGAAGCGCCCCGTTGCCTCGAGGAGAGTCGCCAGGTCCTCGCTTCCTGTGGTCAGTTTGGCAGCCGCGTCGCGGAGCCGGCCTGCCGTGCTCTCATTCCGTTCGCGTGCGTCCTCTTCTTGGCCCTCGGTGTCTTTGAGGCGGGCCAACGCTTTGCCTACCTGCTCGGCGAGACGATGCCTCGAGTGGGCCGCCTCAGCCGCCTGAGCCACCTCCGCATTCGATCTACCCGCTTCGGCGCGGGCCCAGCTCACGTAATCGTGACCGGGCTTCCCTTCCGCCTCCCAGTACCTCTTCAGTTGATCATGGGCCTGGTTTCTAGCCTTTGTGGCCTCGTCGTACTCCTTCGCGGCGGTGGTGCCGGCCGCCCGTAGGTTCTTCTCTGCGCGCGCAACCGCAGGGAACGAGATGAAGTCAGCTACCAGCCGGTACCGATCGGCCGGGTCGGCGTCGACGAACTGCAGTAACTCGCTTCTGCGCAGGATACGAGCGGTTGGGCAGCCAGTAGCTGGCTTGCGATCAAGCGTTTTTCGGAGCCGGGCTGTCGAAGTGGCGCTGCCATGACGAAGTTCTGCCTCCGCGACGCTGCTACCCAGGGACAGTACGTAGGGCTCCTTCTTCTGACCCTTTCCAAGCTTCCTGTGTGTGATGGACCCGAGGTTCCCGTTGCAGACGAGGTCGATCGCATCGACGATCGTCGACTTCCCCGTCCCATTCTCGCCGTAGATGACGGTGAGGTTCCGAGTCCCGTCGAACACAAGTTCAAAGGACCCCGTTGCGCCTCGCAAGGCCCGAATCTTCAATGACTGGATGCCGTTGGTCATGGTTTTGCGCCTTCAGCGCTGACACCGACAACCAGCCGCGCGAGCTGACGCCATTCCTCTTCCGTAGCCGTCCCCTCCGCGATCGATCGTCGGAGCCTTTCTGCGCGGCCAGCCGGCAACAGGCCAGCGTCGCCGAGAGCCTTCACCACCCGAGCCGACAGCTCTTGATCGGCTGAGCTGGGATTCCCTGTGCTCATGGCCATCACCCCTTCGCCACCTCACTGCGCCCTCTCTTCACGCCACACGCCAACGAATGGTGAAGAGTTCTTGGACGGTAGTCCGCTGTTTGAGCCTTGCCTCGACTTCGCCAATTAGCCGTTCCTTGCGGGCATCGACCTCGTCCTGCGCTTCGAAGAGTCCGCGTCGCTTGGCGTTCCGGTGACCCTCGAGGTCCTTCACGTGGCGGTGGAGCGCCACTTTCGTGTCGAGGTCGCCGGCCATCTTGGCCTCCCGTTTGCCGGTCTTGATCTCCCGGTCCAGCTCCTTGATCTCGCTCTCGAGGGAGTTTTTGAGGTCATCGGCCCACGCTTCGAGCTTCTCCATTTCCGACTCGAAGTAGGTGCGGTTGCGTGAGGACGTCACGTCAAAGACGCGGTCACGCAGTGCGTCCTTCCGCTTCTCAAGCACAGGTGACATCTCCGGAGGTACATGGCACTCGTCGCCCTGTTCACCATCCACGAGGAAGAGCTTCTCGGCAACCTCGGCGTCGAGCGCAGCGCCGCCATCGAGCGCTGCGGCGAGCAACAAATATTCCTCGGCTTCGAGGGCTTCGATGCGCAGAAGACTCGCGGACAGCCATCCGCTCCTGCCGCGCAGCTCCTCCAGCACGCTGATCTTCCTGGCGTAGTCGCTGTACCTAAACGCCACTTCCCGCACAGGAAGCTGGCGGGACTTCGCCTGCTGGATAAGATGCTCGGCGAGCGGATGCCCAAGTCGGTAGTGGTGCGCCGCGTTACCATCGCTCTTCGTGACAAGGCGGTACGTCCCGTTGGGCGCCTGGTCGGATGTGAGCCCGGCGGGGGTGCGGCGCAGCTCGAACGAAAGGCCGTTGCCGTCGAACGTGGCGTCGTCGCCCAACTCGTGGCAGCTCAAGCTGAGCAGCCACCGCTCGAACTTCCCGACCTGGTCGGCGGTGTCGTCGCGACGGGTCCGCAGTCGCTGGTGCACGTCCTCGTCGAAGTGCTCAAGGAGCTTGCGGCGAGCATCCTCGATGCCCTCCTCGATTTGCGTATCCAGCTGGGTCTGAAGCTGGTCGAAGGCGGTGTTGATCTCGGCCTCGGTTCGGCACGATTGGTAGATCTCGTTGATGCGCTGCTCGAAATCGACGCCGGACTCGAGCACGCCGAGCACCTCATCCGAGGCACCAAAAACACCGTCGAAGAGCTTGAACTTCTCGCTAAGCAGCTCAAAGACGCGCTGGTCTGCCGCGTTGCGCCGATTCAGAAAATTGATGACGACGACGTCGAACTTCTGCCCGTACCGGTGACACCGTCCGATCCGCTGCTCGATCCGCTGTGGGTTCCAGGGGAGGTCGTAGTTCACGACGAGGCTGCAGAACTGGAGGTTGACCCCCTCAGCGCCCGACTCCGTGGCGATCATGATCGAAGCCCGGTCCCGGAACTCCTCCATCAGGGCGGAACGCAGGTCTGCTGTGGTAGAGCCGGTCACGACGTCCTCACCGCGATGGTGCTCGTGCCACGCCGCGTAGATCCGGCGTGACTCCGGGTCGGTGTTCGAACTGTTGACGAGGACGATCTGGTCTGCGTAGCCGTTGGCCGCGAGTAGGTCTCGCAGATAGGCCTGAGTGCGGCGAGACTCCGTGAAGATCAGCGCCTTCCGAGGTGCCCCGAGGTCGGCGAGCTTGGCAAACCCGCTCTGTAGACCAAGCACGAGGGCATCGCCCTTCGCGTTGCTCGTAATGGACTCGGCGAGGGATTTGTAGGAGGTTAGCTCTGCGGCCTCGTGCCTTGCGGCCCCCAGCCACGCCCGCAGCTCGGTTGCCTCGTTTGGCGGTGGCGGCTGCGTCGCGGCGACGCAGGCTTCGCCATTCACCGGCGGTGCCTCATCCGTGAGTTCGTCGGCCGTCTCGTAGTCCTCGGCGACATCCGCCAGCGCGTCGCCGACGTCCTGTCGCCGCGCAGCCTGTTCGAGTTCGAGGCGGCGGATGATCTTTCCCAACGTGGCTGCGATCGCGAATGAAGAGGACGCGAGGATCTTGCGCAGGACGAGGGTGATCAGCGAGCGCTGGGCCGCGGGAAGCGCGATCGAGCTCGCGCGCTGCAGGTAGGACGAGACCGCGTCGTAAAGCCGGACCTCGTCGTCGGTCGGCGTAAAGTCCTGGGTGATGGACAGGCGCCTCGTATATTGGATGTACTCGGTCACCTGTCGGCGAAGCGTTCGCTGGCAGACGGGGCGGATGCGCTCCCGGAGTTCTGCGTATTCACGCGCGGTCATGTCCTTGGCGCGCTGAGAGAACTGCTCGCGGAAGGTGTCCTCGCTGCCAAAAATGTGGGGATCGACGAAGGTCACGAGGCCGTACAACTCCATCAAGGAGTTCTGAAGGGGTGTCGCCGTGAGCAAGATCTTCGGGTGGCTCCCGATGGCGTCGCGGATCGAGCGGGCGATCTTGTTGGCCTTCTTGTAAACATTGCGAAGACGATGGGCCTCGTCGAGAACCACGAGGTCCCAACCAACGGCGCCGATCTCGGCCGCTTTGGCCCGGGCAAACTGATATGAGCAGAGAACGACCGTTCCTGGCTGATCGAACGGGTTGGCAATACCAGACGCCGCCGCCTGGTTGTAGCTCGCGGTTTCGAGGATCGCCGAAGGGATGAAGAACTTCTCGATCAACTCGCGGTTCCACTGCTTGCGTAAGGCAGCCGGCAAGATGCATAGAACGCGGCGCTTACGCTCCGCCCAGAGCTGGGCGATGATCAAACCGGCTTCAATCGTCTTGCCGAGTCCCACCTCGTCGGCAAGGATCGCCCCGCGTGAAAGCGGCGAGTTGAAGGCAAATAGGGCCGCGTCGAGCTGATGGGGGTTGAGGTCAACCGTCGCGTTGAACAGGGACTGCGACAGCTTCTCCATGCGGTCGGATGGCCATCGCCGGGTCAGCTCGTAGGCAAAATACTGCGAGTGGTATGGCGTGATCATTTCTCGCACAACACAGCGCTCGGGAACGTGTGTGTCACAGCGCAATCTTACTCCGCTGTGGAGCGAGCGGCGTCGGGCAAGCAGCTATGAAAAATGGCGTCTCATTTTCACGATGGGGATCGGCATGCTATCAGCGGTGCGACGCCCCAACTGGGCACCTTGCGAGAACCCGGGTCTCTTGAAAACAAGGCCGGGCGATAGCTGATGCGTTTCTATTGATGGCGCGCGATCTCCAGCCGGTTGTGAGCACTCAAGCCAGCTCGCCAAGCCTCTCCGGCAGCCTAACCATGCTCATGGTGTCGAGGTTAGAGTAACGGAGCATGGCGTCGCGAAGGCATTAACCATCACCGGTGGTGACGGTGTGACGGCGGAACAGGAGGAGCCGTGGTTTAATCCGACATTTGACAATGCGACACTAAGTGCTATCTTAGTCGCATGGACGGTGCTCGCACGTTCTCGATCGGGTCGCTGGCGGATGCGGCGGGGGTGTCCCGCCGGACCGTCCGCTTCTACGTCCAGGGCGAGCTGCTCGAGCCGCCCGTCGGCCTCGGCCGCGGCGCGCACTACACCGAAGCGCACCTCGCGCGCCTGATGCAGATCAAGTCCTGGCTGGAGCAGGGGGTGCCGCTCGAGGCGATCCGCGCGCGGCTGGCGGCCCCGACCTTGCCGGCGCGCGGCGCCGGCCGGCGGGCGCAGCGCCGGGCCGCTGGGGCGGTTTCCTCCGCCCTGAACGTGACACCGGGTGCCGCCGTGCCCGGCC